>Ga0209491_10001624_pt1 | contig 42936 bp, 37 predicted proteins | sample BON02_FD_187213 | JGI IMG/M metagenome (GOLD analysis project Ga0209491, IMG submission 187213) | Freshwater microbial communities from Lake Bonney liftoff mats and glacier meltwater in Antarctica - BON-02 (SPAdes) (version 2) | ecosystem: Environmental > Aquatic > Freshwater > Ice > Glacier...
TCATCGACACCCCGCCACCCCTACCCACCCTCTCCGTCGAAGCCTGGCCCGACCCGGTCATCGACGATCTGGGTGTCGACCCTCGGGGGGCCTACACCGAGCGATTTTGGCTGCCGGTCCTCGGGCCCTCGACTGTCTGGTTCCTCCGCCTGGTCGCTGATCGACTCGACGAGACCCCCGACGGCTTCGCGCTCGACCTCACCGACACCGCCCAGTGCCTCGGGGTCGGGATGCGCGGCGGACGAAACGCCCCCATCATGAAGACGGTCGAACGCTGTTGCCGCTTCGGAGCGGCCCGCATGTACGGCCACACCAACCTCGCCGTCCGGCGCCGCCTGGCCCCGCTGAACCGGGCCCAGGTCGAACGCCTTCCCGAGAGCCTCCAGGCCGATCACGGCACATGGCTGACCCGGCCCAACGGTCGGACCGGCACCGACCAACTCATCGAACGGGCGCGGCGCCTGGCCCTGTCGCTGGTCGAATTGGGTGAAACCCCCGAAGCATGCGAGCGTCAGCTCCACCGCTGGCGGTTCCACCCCGCGGTGGCCTTCGACGCCGTTCGTTGGGCCATGACCGCCCACCAGGCGATGGGCGCGCCACCGCGACCGACACCCACGGTGGGCGTCACCGGATCGAGCCAACGGGCGGTCGCCGCCTCCGTCACCCCGCTGTCCGTTCGAGTCGCCGCACCGTTACCGGGTAGCCCCCCTCCCCGGCCGGTGCCGACCGAGGTCCCCGCCCCGGGGCTCCGGTCGACGCGGCCCCTGCGGCCGTCGGTCGATGCTCCCCGACCGACGGCCGCCGGCGGGCCCGCTCACCTCAGCGATGCGACCGACGAGGCGGGCTGAAGGTCCGAGCCAACTCGAGCAGCGTCCGTACCCCGTACCCGGTGGCGCCGGTCGTCCATTCGCCGTCGTCGCCCTCCCCCCACCATGCGGTGCCGGCGATGTCGAGGTGGGCCCAAGGGATGTCGTCAGCCACGAACTCGGCCAGGAACAACGCGGCGGTGATGGTGCCGGCGCCCTTGCCCTTCGAGATGTTGCGCAGGTCGGCCACGTCGGAATCGAGCCGAGGCCGGTAGTCGGACGGCATCGGCAGCGCCCACACCCGTTCCCCCGCCGCCCCTGCCGCAGCGGCGACCTGGTCGGACCAGGCGTCGTCGTTGGCCAGCAGGCCGGCGATGCGGCTCCCGAGGGCCACCTCGACGGCACCGGTGAGGGTGGCCAGGTCGACGATGGCATCGGGCTGAGCCTCACTGGCCAGGCACAGGGCGTCGGCCAGGATCAGCCGACCCTCGGCATCGGTGTTGAGGACCTCGACCGTGGTGCCGTTACGCATGGCCAGCACGTCGCCGGGCCGGGTGGCGTCACCGCCGGTCATGTTGTCGGTGATCGGCAGGTACCCGATGACCCGACACCGGGGGTTGACGGCCCGGATGGCCGAGAACATCCCCAGGACGGCGGCGGCGCCGCCCATGTCCATCTTCATGGTCATCATGCCCTCGCCCGACTTGAGCGAGAGACCACCGGAGTCGAAGGTGATGCCCTTGCCGACGACGGCCAGCGTGCCGCGAGGCCGTTCGGGCTCGTAGCAGAGCTCCACGAATCGGGGCTCCTGCACCGACCCTCGGTTCACGCCGAGCAACCCACCGAGGCCGGCCGCGGCAATGTCCTGCGGTCCGAGCACGGTGACCTTGAGGTCCTCGCGTTCGGCGATCTCGATGGCGGCTTCGGCCAGGGCGGCCGGCGTGAGGTGACCTCCGGGAGTGTTGACCAGGTCACGGGCCAGGCACTGCGCTTCGCCGATGGCCACCCCCTGCTCCGCTGCGGCGGCGACGCGTGCGCCGCCCTTGGCCAGCACCAACACCCGCGTCAGCACCTCGTCGGCGGGCGCGGACCGGAACTCGTGGAAGCGATAGGTCCCGAGTCGCGCCCCCTCGGCCAGGGCGCGGGCGGCGCGGACCCGTTCGGCGGGCGGGGCGTCGCCCGGGAGGGCATCGAGTAACCGCAGTCCCACCGTCGACACTCGCCGAGCCGCTCGTACCGCCACCCCGGCGGCCCTCCGCAACACGTCGGCCCCGACCTCCTCCGCCGGGCCCACGCCCACGAGGGCCACCATCTCGCCCTCGCCGCGGGGGACGACGGCGACCTGACCCAGGGCCCCGGTGAACCCCTGCGCGGCCAGCACTGCCGCCGGGAAGCCGAGGGCGCCGAGGTCGGCACCATCCTCGGTGGTGACCGGGTGGGCCACCAGGTCGAGCCACTCGGGCAACTCACGGACGGCTTCGATCACGGGAGGCATCAGTTCGCTCCAGGGTTCAGTCGGCGGCCACGGAACGAGTGGGCCGCGAGGTGCCCTCCTGCCAGCGGGCGAGGGTCCACAGCAGGTCGGACAGTCGGTTGAGATAGGGACCGACGGCGCTACTGGGGGCGGCGGCGGCGAGCGCGTCGCGTTCAGCCCGGCGGGCCACGGTGCGGGACACGTCGAGCAGCGCGGCCAGGCGGGTCTCGCCGGGCACCACGAACTCGGTCGGCGGTTCGAACCGTTCGCTCACCTGGTCGATCAGCCCCTCGAGCCGCTCGACCATGGCGGCGGTCACCAGGCTCTTCTCGGCCGTGAGCTTGTGACGGTTGCCCGGGTCGGTGGCCAGCTCGGCCATGAGCACCCACAGGTCGCGCTCGAGACCGAGGAGGAGGTGCCCGAGGTCGTCATCGTCGGTCTCGGCCCGCGCCAGGCCTATGGCCGCCTGACACTCGTCGACGGTCCCGTAGGCGGCAGGCTGGGCCGAGTCCTTGGCCACCCGCCCGCCGTAGAGCAGTCCCGTGGTGCCGTCGTCGCCGGTGCGCGTGTAGATCTTCACCGCCCCGACCTTACCGATGCAGCGGTCCCCAGAACGCCCCGGGGCGCTGGTATCATCTGAAGGCCTAGAGCTGTCCTGATGGGGAGGGCGTGATCGCCCCGGCTCCGGCGACGATGGAGATCCATCATCGACGCGCCAGGAGAACCCCCACGATGAGCAGTTCCTTTCTCGACGCCGTTCACCAGCGGGTCGTCATCTACGACGGAGCCATGGGCACCGGCATCCAGGAGCGGGACCTCTCGGAAGACGACTTCGGCGGCCCCGACCTCGAGGGTTGCAACGAGATGCTGGCCGTGACCCGACCCGACGTGCTCTCCGAACTGCACGCCGCCTACCTCGAGGTGGGGTGCGAGGTCATCGAGACCGACACCTTCGGCGCCTTCGCCATTCCTCTGGCCGAATACGGCGTCGCCGAACGTACCCACGAGCTGAACGTGGCTGCGGCCCGTTTGGCCAAGGACGTGGCGTCGTCGTACTCGACCCCCGAACGGCCTCGCTGGGTGGCGGGATCGATCGGGCCGGGCACGAAGTTCCCCTCGCTCGGGCAGATCCGCTACGCCGAGCTGCGCGACAACTACGAGGAGCAGAGCCACGGGCTGCTCGAGGGTGGCGTCGACCTCGTCATCATCGAGACGATGTTCGATCTGCTCACCATCAAGGCGGCGATGAACGGGGCCCGCCGGGCCATGCGCGCGGTGGGTCGGGAGGTGCCGTTGCAGGTGCAGGTCACCATGGAACTCACCGGTCGGATGCTCCCGGGGACCGAGATCGCCGCCGCCCTCGCCGCGCTCGATCCGCTCAAGCCCGACGTCATCGGCATCAACTGCGCCACCGGCCCGGTGGAGATGGGCGAGCACCTGCGCCACCTCTCGGCCCACGCCCGCATGCCCATCTCGTGCATCCCCAACGCCGGGCTCCCCAGCGTCGTCGACGGCCACATGCACTACGACCTGAGCCCCGAGGGGCTCGCCGAGCACCACGCCCGGTTCGTGACCGAGTTGGGCGTGAGCGTCATCGGGGGCTGCTGCGGCACCACGCCCGACCACCTGGCCGCCGTCGTCGAGCGCTGCCGCGACCTCGTGCCCGCGCCCCGGCACCCCGAACACGAGGCCGGCGCCACCTCGATCTACTCCCTGGTGCCGTTCGAGCAGGACACCTCGTTCATGATCATCGGGGAGCGCACCAACGCCAACGGCTCGAAGCGGTTCCGCGACGCCCTGCTGGAGGGCGACCTCGAGACCTGCGTGCAGATGGCCAAGGACCAGGTCAAGGAAGGGGCCCACGTCCTCGACGTCTGCGTCGACTACGTGGCCCGCGACGGCGCCGTCGACATGGACGCGCTCGGTCAGTTGCTGGCCACCCAGGCCAGCGTGCCGCTCGTACTCGACTCGACCGAACCGGAGGTGATGGAGGCCGGGCTGGCGTGGCTCGGTGGTCGGGCCATCCTGAACTCGGCCAACCTCGAGGACGGCGAGGCCGAAGGCAGCCGTCTCGATCGGGTGATGAAGTTGGCCAAGGAGTACGGCGCGGCCGTCATCTGCCTGCTCATCGACGAAGAGGGCCAGGCCCGCGACATCGAGTGGAAACTGCGGATTGCCCATCGCATCCACGACCTCGCCGTCAGCCGCTACGGCCTCGAGTCGAGCGACCTCATCTTCGATGCCCTCACCTTCCCGCTCTCGACGGGCGACGACGCCCTCCGCGGTGACGCCATCGCCACCATCGAGGCCATCCGGCGTATCAAGGCCGAGATGCCCGGCGTGCACACCACCCTCGGGGTCTCGAACGTCTCGTTCGGCCTGAAGCCGGCGTCCCGCCACGTTCTCAACTCGGTCTTCCTGCACGAATGCGTGAAAGCCGGGCTCGACTCGGCCATCGTGCACGCGGCACGGATCATGCCGCTGAACAAGATCCCGGCCGAGCAGCGCGAGGTCAGCCTCGACCTGATCTACGACCGCCGTCGACCCGGCTACGACCCGCTCATCGCCCTCCTCGAAATCTTCGCCGACGTGCAGACCGCCACCGTGGAGCGCGAAGACCGCAGCGACTGGACGATCGAGCAGCTCCTCAGCCAGCGCATCATCGACGGTGAACGCGAAGGCCTCGAAGACGACCTCGACCGGGCCATGGTCGCCGGCCTGGCGCCCTTGGCCATCATCAACGACGTGCTGTTGGCCGGCATGAAGGTGGTCGGTGAACTCTTCGCTTCGGGGGAGATGCAACTGCCGTTCGTGCTGCAGTCGGCCGAGACCATGAAGAAGGCGGTGGCCCACCTGGAACCACACATGGAGAAGGACGACTCCGGTGGGAAGGGGCGCATCGTGCTGGCCACGGTGAAGGGCGACGTGCACGACATCGGCAAGAACCTGGTCGACATCATCCTCACCAACAACGGTTACGAGGTCACCAACCTGGGCATCAAGATCTCGATCGCGGAGATGATCGAGAAGGCCGTCGAGATCGAGGCCGACGCCATCGGCATGAGCGGCCTGCTCGTGAAGTCGACGCTCATCATGCGCGACAACCTCCAGGAACTCAACGTCCGGGGCCTGTCGGGCATCCCCGTGCTCCTCGGGGGCGCGGCGCTCACCCGTAGCTACGTGGAGCGCGACCTGCGCGACGTGTACGAAGGGCGGCTGTTCTACGGCAAGGACGCCTTCGAAGGCCTGCGGGTGATGGACCGGCTGGGCGAGATCAAGCGTGGGAGCGGTGAGGCCGACGATCCCGACTGGGGTCGGGTGCCCAGCGAGAGTCGGGTGCCGGCCCGTACCGGCTCATCGGGCGACGGGTCCCGATCACGCGAACCGGTCCCGGCCCGTTCCCCAGAGGTCGAGTTCGACAACCCGGTTCCCCGCCCCCCGTTCCTCGGCACGAAGGTGATCAAGGGCGTCGGGCTCGACGACATCGCCGCCTACATCAACGAGACCGCGCTGTTCCGCAACCAGTGGCAGTTCCGCCCCGAGACCGGCGCCGACGGCACCACCGAGACCGACGCCGAGTTCAAGGACCGGATCCGCCCGATCCGGCGCGAGCAGCTCGCCGAGGCCAAGGCCGCCGACATGCTGCTCCCCCAGCTCGTGTACGGCTACTTCGCCGCCAACGGCGACGGCGACGACCTGGTGATCTGGACCGACGAGTCGCGCACCACCGAACAGGCCCGCTTCCACTACCCCCGCCAGAGCATCGCTCCCTATCTGTGCATCGCCGACTTCTTCCGTCCCGTCGACTCGGGCGAGGTCGACTACGCGGCGTTCCACATCGTCACGATGGGCCAGCGGGTCAGCGACGTGACCGCCACCCTCTTCGCCGAGGACCGTTACCAGGAGTACCTGCTCGTCCACGGTCTCGGGGTCGAGATGGCCGAGGCCCTGGCCGAGTACTGGCACCGCCGCATCCGCGAGGAGTGGGGCTTCGCCGACGAGGACGGCCCGTCGCTGGCCGGCCTCTTCCGCCAGAAGTACCGGGGCGGCCGCTACTCGTGGGGCTACCCGGCCTGCCCCGACCTCGAGGACAACGTGACCGTGGGTGATCTCCTCGACGTCGGCCGTCTGGGCATCGAGGTCAGCGAGGAGACGGGCTTCCAGTACCAACCCGAACAGACCACCTCGGCCCTCATCTGCCACCACCCCCGCGCCAAGTACTTCGTGGCCCGCTAGCGCGACGGACGCCAGCGCTCCAACTCGGCTTCGAGGTCGGCGATGCGCCGGAGGGCTTCGAGGGTCGCGGCCTCGACCCGTCGCTGGACGAACCCCTGGAGCTCCACGTGGGCGTGTTGGAGCTCCAGGTCGCGCTCGTAGAGGTCGGCATAGAGCTCGGCCGTCGTGGCCGGCGGCGGGACCTCGCTCCTTGCCGGTTCGGAGACCGAGGACGAGGGTAGGCCCGCAGCCAGACGCGCCGCCGAGATCGCCTCGAGGAACGCCCGCCCCCACACCTCGTCGGGCTCGAGGTACGCGCCCTCGGCCCACTCGTTCCAGGCGTTCACGAACACGAGGGGGTGGGGGCTACGGATGGCCCGGGCGATCGCCCCCTCGACCCATTCCTGGAACCACACCGGGTCGCGGCCAACCAGCACCGTGGACGGGCCCTGGGGTTTGCGGGGCGTGTTGTCCCAGCTGGGCACGACGGTGGGGTGGCGGGTCCAGGTCGGGTCGGGGCGTTCGACGAAGAAGCGGACGACGTCGCCATAGTCGATGAGCGCGTGGGCAGGATCGATGTCGTCGCGAACCATGGAAGGGAGATGCTCGAAGACGCCGTGGGGAGGGAACTCGGCGGAGGCGTCACACCCGTGATCGGCGGGATCGCCGAAGTCCGACCAGGTGTCGAACTTGACGATGTAGGGCTCTCCGACGCCAGCAGCAACGGCGAGGCTGCGCCAGTGGTCGAAGGTGCGCTGGGGGTCGGGAAGGGTCTGCACCCGGTAGACGCCGAGGAGCGGTCGCCCGGCAACGCGGATGTAGCGGTCGTCGCCGAACTGCTCGACGAGGTAGCGGCCGTGGGCGTCGTCGTCCTCGGGGCTGTAGGTCTGGGCGATCAGCATCTCGCGCTGCCCGGCGTCCCAGGTGCGGGTCCAGTTCTCGTTGGCCCAGATGAGGCAGAACGGGAAGTCCGGGGCACCGCTGGACCGGACCTCCTCCCAGGGGCGTTGCAACATGCGGCGACCGTGGAACCAGTAGTGGTAGTAGGCGAAGCCGTCGATGCCGTGGCGGCGGGCCAGCACCGCCTGCTGCTCGCGCGTCTCGGGCAGCCGGAGATCGTAGAAGCCCAGCTCGCCGGGTAGCCGGGGTTGCTCGTGGCCGGGGAACAGCGGGCGGGCCTTCACCACGTTGCGCCACTCGGTGAACCCCGCGCCCCACCAGGCATCGTTCTCGGGGACGGTGTGGAACTGCGGGAGGTAGAAGGCCAGCACGGAGAGGGCCTCGGCCCGGGCTTGGCCCGGCGCCGACCCCTGCCCGGGGTCCGACGGGCTCACCGTGGTTCCGCCGACGAACCCAGGCGGGCTCGGAGCCGGCCCACGAACCGACGGACCCGGCTCACCGGCAGGGCCGGCCGCGCCCGCCGCAGGTCGTCGCGCTCGGCGATCACCACGTCGAGGTCAAGCCGTAAGGACCGACGATCGAGTTCCGCCATTTCGTTCTCGGTCCGCAGTCGCTGGCGATCGGCGTTGACCGCGTCGAGCTCCACGAGGAGCTCGATCTCCCGGGCGTGGGCGTCGAGCCCTACCCGCTCCGCTCGAGCAACCTCGCCCTCGAAGCGACGGGCCTCGCGGCGCGAACGGCGCACGCGATCGTCGGCCTCGAGGAGCCGGGCTTCGAGCTCGGCGACCTCGAGGTCGTCCTCTATGCGCTTGGCCCGCACCACGAACCGGGTGGTCTCCCCCTCCGGGTCGGCCAGGAGCCGCTCGATGTCGTCGTCGTGGCCTGCGTGAGCCTGCGCGATGGCGGGAGCAACAGCCTGGAACTGACGCTCGATGGCCGACACCCGCAGCCCACTCTCGCCGAGGAGCTTCGCCAGGCGGGGCCAGCTGATCACCGGTAGCCGTTCGTCAGCGGGGGACGCCCCAGGTGAAGCGTCGGCCGCTTCAGGGAGGAGCCGGGCGACGTGACTTGCGTTCGTTGCGGAGATCACGATGCACCCGCCCGCTCGCACACCACCTCGGGCGTCGCGCAGCGTTGCCTCCGAATGGTCCGGATCCACGACGTCGCACAGCACGACGGCGTCGAATGCATCGGCCGGCGGCGATGAAGGCGGAGCAATGCGGTTGCCCTGTGCGGCAATGGCTTCGGAGAGGCCCGGAGCGGGGTGACCGAGCAGAAGTACGTCTCGGCCGAAACCCACGAACCGACAGATGGCCATGGACGCCTCGTCGAGAAAGGGCGCGACGGCCTCGGCGAGGCGGTCATCATCCCGGTGGGAGTCGTGCAGCGGGTCCACCGACGAAAGGTACCAGGGCACCCCGGGCACGCTCAGGCCGTCTGTTGGCGCGGATCCACCGTCGCCGGGGTGGCCTCGGCCCCATCCGTGTCGGACCCGTCGTGGGCAGTGGGGTGGCGGGCTCGGCCTCGGCCGCCGGCGCGATGACGTGCTCACCCGAGGCCTTGCGCTCGATCAGACCGAGCACGGCCTCGCGATAGGTGTCCTGGAAACGATCGGCTTCGAAATCGGCGGAGAGGGACTCGACGAGTTGGGTGGCCATGGCCATCTCGCGCTCCGAGAGGGCGATGTCGACCATGTGGGCGATGCCCACCTTGCCTTGCGCCTCCATGGCCCGCGCCAGGAGGGCGTAGGGCTTGGTGACCTTGTCCGGCACCAGGTAGTACGCGGCGTCGTAGAGCATGGGGTCGATGGCCCGAGATCGACGAACTCCTCGATGTCGATGGTGCGCACTGCTTTGAGGTCGAGTGCGGCCAGTTCGTCGTCGGAGATCGTGACGAACGCTCCCGAGGCCAACTCGTAGCCCTTCACGATCTCGTCCCACGGCACCTCTTCGCCCGTCTCGGCGTCGACCCGCTTCTGCTTGACCCGGGTGCCCGTGCGCCGGTCGATCTGGTTGAAGTGGACCGTCTTTCGACTCACGGCGCTGTAGAGCTTCACCGGGATGTTGACGAGCCCGAAGCTGATCGAACCGCTCCACAAGGCACGGGGCATGGTCATCTCCTTCCCCCGCCGACCCTAAGAAAGTAGTGCTCGCGCCACCAGATCGATGCCGAAGGCGGTGAGGATGGCGAGATAGAGCAGTCCGGTGGCGGCCATGACCGCGCTGTAGGAGCGCTCCTTGAGGGCCAAGCGGGTGACGATCACCAAGCCGATGGTGGTCACCGCCGACATCAACCAGAACCACGACAGCAGCCCGTTGTACCCATCGTCGATGGTGCCGTCGAGCGCCGACACCATGCCCACCGGCACCAGCAGCAGGACCACCTCGGGCCCCCACAACCACCCGGTCCAGCGCACCATTTCGAGCAGCGGGCCCCGCAGCATTCCCGGCTGCACCAGGTACCAGTGCCCGAGCAACATGGCGTCGCTGACCGCGCCCAGGAAAGCCGCGCCCACCACGAACCGGGCGATGGCCAGCCACACGGGGCCGTCGGCGGCGTTCGCCGCCGCCACCGCGGCAGCCACGACCCCGACCGTTCCGATGATGGGAGCAATCAGGTCGAGACGGGGGTCGAACTCGGGGACCGTCGCGTCCTTGGCCTCCGCTTCCCGGTCGATCCCCGTCATCGCCGCGACTCTCGTCGTTCGGGCCTCGGCCAACTCCCGCTGTCCGGCGACACCGGCCTTGCGCCGCAGCACCGACGACAGCAACGCCACCCCGGCGGCGAGGGCCACTCCGATCGACGAGAGATCGCGGACCAGGTTCGGCTCGATGACGGCGATCCCGATGTAGGCGGCGCCGGCGGCCATCAGCCCGTAGGTACCCCGCATCAGCCAGCCGTAACCGAGCGAGACCTCGCGACGTCGGGTGGTGACCCAGAGGAAGAGCAGCCCCCCCGTGGCCCATTGCAAGAACACGGAGGCGGCATCGAAGCTGATCATCGGCTGAGGTCGGGGTCCTGGCGTGGGGGCGTCGTGGTCAGGCGTCGACGGGGTGGAGGCGGTGGTCGACCCGGTTGAGGGAGTCGGGGCCGTGGTCGGTGGCGACCACGATGTCCTCGAGGCGCAGCCCGAACCGGCCCGGGAGGTAGATGCCCGGCTCCACCGAGTAGGCGTGGCCGGCGACCAGCGGCACGGTGTTGCCGCTCACGATGTAGGGATCCTCGTGGGCCTCGACACCGATGCCGTGGCCGGTGCGATGCACGAAGAACTCGCCGAGACCGGCGTCGTCGATGACGGCACGCGCCGCGGCGTCGATGTCCTCGCACGGGGTGCCGACGACGCCGGCCTGCACGCCGGCGCGTTGGGCGGCGTGCAGGACCTCGTAGACCTCGGCGACCTCGGCAGGGATCTCACCGGTGACCACACAGCGGGTGATGTCGGAGCAGTAGCCCGCCCCTCCGTCGGCCATCATGGTGCCTCCGAAGTCGCACAGCACCACCTCTCCGGGGCCGATGACGCGGCGTCCCGGTTCGTGGTGCGGGCTGGCGGCGTTGGCTCCGGCCGCGACGATGGCGAAGTTCACCCGGTCGTGACCCTCGGCCAGGATCCGACGGCCGAGATCGGCGGACACCTCCGCCTCGGTGCGCCCGACGAGCGCGATGTCGCCGGCCTGAAGGGCGGCGGCGATGCGGTCGACGCTCGCAGCGGCCCGCCGGAGGGCTTGCACCTCGGCCGCGTCCTTGACCGCCCGCAGCGGGCCGATGACCTCGGATGTGGTGGTGAAGCGGGTCGCCGGAAGCTGGCGCTGGAGACCCACGAGGAACTGAGCCCACGTGTGGTTGCCGATGGCGGCAACGGCGGCTGAGCCGATCAGCCCGGCCACGATGGCGACGGGGTCCTCGGTCTCGCCCCATGACCGGATCGAGAAGACCTCGGGGCGCTCGACGACGCGGGGCACCTCGAGCCGGGGCATCACCAGCACGGCCTCGCCGTCACAGGGAACCACGAGCATGGTCAGCCGTTCGAGGGGCATGGCCTCGTAGCCGCTCAGCCAGGGCAGGTCGGGGCCGACCGAGAGCAGACAGACATCGATCGAGTCGGCGACCATCGCGGCCCGCACCCGGGCCAGTCGTTCGGAATGCATCCCCTGAGGCTACCGGGACCGACCCCCCTCAGACCCTGGCGGAGACGGCCTCCGAGGCCTGCCGGGCGTGGTAGCTGGAGCGAGTGAGCGGGCTGGACTCGACGTGGGCGATGCCCATCGCCTCTCCCGCGACCCGATAGGCGTCGAACTGGGCCGGGGTGACCCAGCGGTGCACCGGGAGGTGGTTCGACGTGGGGCGCAGGTACTGCCCGATGGTGACGATGCCCACGCCCACACCGGCCAGGTCGGCCAGGGTGGCCACGACCTCGACGTCGGTCTCCCCCATCCCCACCACCAACCCGGACTTGGTGGCCAAACCTGCGGCCCGGGCCCGGGCCAGCACCGACAGCGACCGGGCGTAGCCCGCTGACGGGCGCACGGCCCGCTGGAGCCGGGGGACCGTCTCGACGTTGTGGTTCAGCACGTCGGGGCGACTGGCGAAGATCGTGTCGAGGGCGTCGGGCCGGCCGCGGCAGTCGGAGATGAGCACCTCGACCTGCACCCCGGGGGTCCGGCGCCGGATGGCCTCGACGGTCAGGGCCATGGCCCCAGCCCCTTCGTCGGGCAGGTCGTCGCGGGCCACCGTGGTGACGACGGCGAAGGTGATGCCCATCCGGGCGACCGCCTCGGCCACGCGTTCGGGCTCGGTCGGGTCGAGGGCCTCGGGCTTTTGCGTGTCGACGAGGCAGAACCCGCAGGCGCGGGTGCAGCGCTCACCGTTGATCATGAACGTCGCCGTACCATCGGCCCAGCACTCGGACCGGTTGGGGCAGCCCGCTTCCTCGCACACCGTGACCAGCCCGAGATCGCGGATCGTGTGCTCCACCGCCAGCACCCCACCACCGAGTCGGACCGGCGCCCGCAACCAGGCGGGCTTGCGTTCCGCGACCGCCAGGCCCGATGCCACCCCGGCGTCGGCCAGCCGTCCCCGCAGACGCAACGACGGCCCGGCCACGGCCACGGGCTCGCCGCCGGCATCGACGACCGATACCCCGTCGGCCGACGTCGGTGCCGGCCCGTGATCGCTGGCGGTGCGCACCGGTGCGCCCGGACCGAGGCCCCGGCTGAACGGCGACAGGTCGCGGTCGGCCCCCCGCGCCCCGGCGCCCACCACGTCGGCGCGCTCCCACGGGCGCCCCGCCCCCACCCAACGAGCAACGGCAGAGGCCACCAGCGCGTCGACCACCTCGCCCATGGTGACGTCGACGCCCTCGAGCGCCAGCGACGTGACGCCCTTGTCGGTGATGCCGCACGGAACGATGTGCCCGAACATCGACATGGCGGGCGCCACGTTGAGGGCGAAGCCGTGCATCGACCGCCCCCGATCGAGGCGCACCCCGATGGCGGCGATCTTGCGGGGGTTCGACCCCCCGGGCTCGACCCACACCCCGGGGTACTCGCGGAGTCTCCCCACGTCGGTGAGACCCAGGTCGGTCAGGGTGTCGATGACGAGCTGCTCGATGGAGCACACGTAGGCGACGGTGTCGGCCATCCCCCCGCCCCGCTTGCCGGGCACCGTGAAGATCGGGTAGCCGACCAACTGGCCGGGTCCGTGGTAGGTGACATCGCCCCCGCGATCGCTGCGGACGAGCTCGGCTCCGACCGAGGCCGGATCGACGAGTACGTGCTGGGCGTCGGCTCGCGCCCCGAGGGTGTACACGTGGGGGTGCTCCAGCAGCAGCAGCCAGTCGTCGTCGCCGTGGCCGAACAGTGCCTTCTGGACGACGTGGGCCTCGCCGTAGGGCACGGTGCCCAGCCAGCGGACCCGTAACGGTCGCGCCGCGACCATCGGGTCGGCGGCGACGAGCGCAGTGGCCGGCGACGGCGGTGCGTTCATCGTCGGTGGCGCCCCATCAGAGCTCGGCTTCCCAATCACGACCCTCGATGTTCTCCTTGACCTCGCGCAGGAAGGCGGCGGCGTAGGCCCCGTCGAAAGCCCGGTGGTCCCACGCCATACCCAGCAGGCCGACGGAGTGGATGGCGATCGATTCGCCCCCGCCGTCGTCGGTGACCACGACCGGTTTGCGGCTCACCCCGTCGGTGCTCAAGATGGCGACCTGGGGCTGGTTGATGACCGGCAACACGAGATAGCTGCCGAACGACCCCGAGTTGGACAGGGTGAAGGTGCCGCCCACGATGTCGTCGGCTGACAGCTTCTTGGTGCGGGCCCGGGTGGCCAGGTCGTTGATGTCACGGGCGATGGCCCGGAGGCGCTTGTCGTCGGCCTCGTGCACCACCGGCGCCAGGAGCCCCTCGAAGTCGAGATCGACGGCCACGGACAGGTTCACGTAGTTGTGCACGATCAGTTCGCCGTCGCCCACGGACGCATTCATGTGCGGGTAGAGGCGAAGGGCGTCGACGACCGCCCGGGCGATGAACGGCAGATAGGTGAGGCTGAAGCCCTCGGCGGCCTTGAAGTCGTCACGGTGGCCACGGCGGACGCGTTCGACGTTCTCGTAGTCGACCTCGACGATGGTGTAGGCGTGGGGCGAGGTGGCCTTCGACATCACCATGTGCTCGCCCGTGCGGCGGCGGATGTTGTTGAGCAGTTCGGGGGTGTCGCCGGTGCCCGAACGGGGGGCCGGGGCGGGGCGGCGGGCGCCGACGCTGTTCGGGGCCCCGGGTGTCGATTGGGGGCTGATCGCGGGTGAGGCGGCCCCGGCCGACGTGGCCGACGTGGCCGTGGCCGTCTTTTCCCGGATGGCCAGGTCGACGTCGGCCCTCGTGATCCGCCCACCGGGGCCGGACCCGGGGATCTGCCCCGGGTCGAGGTCGTAGTCGTTCACCAGTTGGCGCACGATCGGGGACAGCAGCCGCCCGGCGTTGGCGCCGGAAGGGGCTCCGACGGAGGCGGTCGCGGGCACTGCCGGGACTGAGGCCGGGCCGGGGGCGGGCGGGGCCGGCGCGACGGGTGGCGCCGCGGCCGCGGGTGGCGCCGGGGCGACGACGGGCTCGGGCTCCGCGGCGGCCGGCGCCTCGGTTTCGGGGGCCGGCACCGGAGCGGGGGCCGAACCGGCATCACCGACGACGGCGATGATCGTGCCCACGTCGACCGTGTCGCCCTCGGGCACGCGGATCTCGGTGATCACGCCGGCCACCGGTGACGGCACCTCCGAGTCGACCTTGTCGGTGGACACCTCGAACAGGACCTCGTCCTCGGCGATTTGTTCACCGACCTTCTTGAACCACTTCGTGATGGTGCCCTCGGTGACCGACTCACCGAGTTGGGGCAGCTGGATCTCGGCCATGAGACGGATTTCCTCTGTCGATGGGGGGTGGGGTTCCGGTCGGCGGCGGGTGCCGTCAGCCGTGGAGTGACCGACCGGTGAGGCCGAGCACGCTCTCGCCGAACAGTTCACTCAAGGACGGATGGGGTTGGATGAAGTGGGCGACCTCCTCGGCGGTGGCCTCCCAGTTGACGGCCATGTAGGCCTGGCCCAACTGCTCGGTGACCCACGGACCGACCATGTGCACGCCGAGGAGTCGGCCCCCGGTGCCGTCGGGCCGCTTCTCGGCGATGACCTTCACCATGCCGTCGGGCTCGTCGAGGATCAGGGCCCGGGCGTTGCCGGAGTAGCGGTGCTTGCTGACCACCACGTCGAGCCCGGCCTCCTTGGCGCTGGCCTCGGAGTGGCCCACGAAGCTGACCTCCGGGTGGCAGTAGATGCACCACGGCACCCGCCCGTAGTCGACGGGCACGGGGTCCTCGCCGAGAAGGTCCTGGATGACGCAGATGCCTTCGGCGAAACCGACGTGGGCCAGCGCCGGGGTGGCGATGAGGTCGCCGACGGCGTAGACCCCGGGCTCGGCGGTGCGACACCATTCGTCCACGTCGACGTGGCCCCGTTCGGTGACCTTGACGGCGGTGCCGTCGAGCCCGAGGTTCTCCGACAGCGGGCGACGACCGACCGACACGACGACCATCTCGACGTCGACGGACTCCCCGTCTCCGAACCGCACCTTGGTGCCGCCGTCGTGGGGCTCGTGACCCGTCACGGCCACGCCGGTACGCACGTCGATCTTGCGCTTCTTGAAGGACTTGAGCACCACGCGGGTGATGTCGTCGTCGCAGCCAGGGAGGATCTTGGGCAGAGCCTCGAGGATGGTGACGCTGGTACCGAGATCGCTCATCATCGAAGCGAACTCACACCCGATGGCGCCGCCGCCGATGACCACCGCCGATGCGGGGAGCCGTTCGATCGACAGGAGTTCGTCGGAGGTGACGACCAGGGGCGCGGCGACGTCGAAACCGGGGATGGTTCGGGGCACCGAACCCGAAGCCAGGATGACGTGCGTGCCGAACAGCTCCTGGTCACCCGACGAACCACCGGTCACCTTCACCACGTGGTCGGCGTGGAGGGTGCCGGTGCCGTCGAGGACGGTGATCTTGCGGGCCTTCATGAGCCCGCTGAGGCCCCCGAAGAGCTGGTCGATGACGGCCTGCTTGCGGGACTGGGTGACGGCGAAGTCGAGCTCGGGCTCACCGGCGGTGATGCCGAAGGCCGGCGCCCCCAGGATGGCGCGGTGCACGGCGGCGGTCTCGAGGAGTTCCTTGGCCGGGACACAACCGACGTGCAGGCAGGTTCCCCCCACCTTGTTCTTCTCGATGAGGGCCACATCGAGGCCGGCCGACGCGCCATAGAGCGCGGCGGCGTACCCGCCAGGACCACCACCGATGATGACCACATCGAAATTCTCGGCCGTTGGGACCACCTCCTCGGTGAACGCTTCGGAGCCTACCCAGGCGGGCCGGTGGCGCCGACCGCCGGGCCGAGCGGTCCGCCGGGTCGGGTGTTCGCCGAACCGGCCCGAGCGATCGGCGGGTGCCGCTCAGCGGGCGATCAGCAACTGCAGGGTGAACGCCGCCAGCAGGGCCAAGCCGCAGGCGAGGGACAGCAGGATCAGCTTGCGTGTGCTCACACAGGGAATCGTACAGGGCCCTCCACACGGGCATACCAGCCGAGAACGGGGTGTTGAGGGCGACATGAAGATCGCCGTCACCGGTTCCACCGGTCTCATCGGGTCCGCCCTCAGCCGATCCCTCACCGCTGACGGGCACGATGTCGTGCCCGTCGTCCGCCGGGCGGTCAGACCCGACGAGGTGGCGGTTGGGTGGGATCCGGTTGCCGGAACCATCGACGTGGCCGCCCTCGAAGGACTCGACGGGGTCGTGCACCTCGCCGGAGCCGGCATCGGCGACAAGCGATGGTCCGACGACTACAAGCGCACCATCCTCGAGAGCCGCACCCGGGGCACCGACCTGCTGGCCCGCACGCTGGCCGCCCTCGACGCCCCTCCGCCGGTGCTGGTGAGCGGATCAGCCATCGGCATCTACGGCGACACCGGTGACACCGCGGTCGACGAGTCCGCCGACCCCACTGCGGACTTCCTGGCCGACGTGTGCGTGCAGTGGGAGGCGGCCGCCGAACCGGCGGCTGCGGCCGGGATCCGGGTGGCGTTCCTGCGCACCGGCATCGTGCTCAGCCCCGACGGCGGCGCGTTGGCGAAACTGCTCCCGCTGTTCAAGTTGGGGCTGGGTGGTCGAATGGGTTCTGGTCGGCAGTGGTGGAGTTGGATCTCGCTGGCCGACGAGGTCGGCGCCATCCGCTGGCTGCTCGGGAACGACGTCGCCGGCCCCGTCAACGCCACCGCGCCGAACCCGGTCACGAACAGCGAGCTCACCAAGACCCTGGCCGCGGTCCTGCATCGCCCGTCGATCCTGCCGGTGCCGTCGTTCGGGCCCAAGCTCCTCCTGGGCGGCGAACTGGCCGACGCCCTCCTCTTCACCAGCTCGAGGGTGACGCCCGGGGTACTCTCCGGGCACGGCTTCGCCTTCGCCCACCCCGACCTCGAGGGCGCGTTGCGTGACCTTCTCGGGCGGCCCGACGACACGAAGGCAGCCTGACATGAGCACCGAGCCGGTCCAGGGTGAGCGGATGGTCTCCGTGTCCCGCATCATTGCGGCCGAACCCTCGACGATCTTCGCCGTGCTCAGCGACCCCGCCCAGCACCCGCTCATCGACGGATCGGGCACCTTGCGTGAAGCACGGGGCAACCCCGAAGCGCTCACCCTCGGGTCGCGATTCTCCATGGGCATGCGCATGGGTGTGCCGTACTTCATCAAGAACGAGGTGGTCGAGTTCGAACAGGACCGCCTCATCGCCTGGCGGCACATCGGCCACCATCGCTGGCGATACCGCCTCGAACCGGTCGAGGGCGGCACCTTGGTCATCGAGACCTTCGACTGGTCGACGGCGCGGATCCCGAAGGCCATCGAGCTGGCGGGCTTCCCATCGAAGCATCCGAAGGGCATGGAGAAGACCCTGGAGCGCCTCGACGCCCTGGTCGCGGGAGCCGCCCCGACCTCCCCACCGGCCTGACGCGCCCTCGAACCGGGCGACCGCCGACGCCGGTCTCCGCTACCGTCGTCGCAGTGTGAACGACGAGCAGGTGGTCCCGACGTCGCCGCATCCCCCACTCGAAGCCCTCGAGGCCCTCGGGTGGGATGACGGCTGGGAGAACGAGCTGCGCTCCGTCGCTCCCAGCGGCGAGGCCGCCCGGGTGCTCGAACACCACGGAGCCGGGCTGGTGGTGGGTACGGCAACGGGTCCCCGTTCGCTGATGCTCACGTTGCGACTCGATCCCGAACCCGCAGTGGGCGACTGGGTGGTGCTGGTGGACGACGAGGTGGTGCTGGTGCTGCCCCGGCGGTCGCTGCTGCGGCGCCGCACCGCCCACGGCGACGGCGAACAACAGCTCGCCGCCAACGTGGACCGGGTGTTGCTGGTATGCGGCCTCGACCGACCGGTGAAGGACGGGCGCATCCAGCGGGGAACCGCCATCGCCCACGACGCGGGGGCCGAGCCGGTCGTGGTGCTCACCAAGGCCGAACGCACCGGCGACCCGGCCGTCGACCCCGAGAAGGCCGCCGCCGAGGTCCGCGCTGCTCACCCGGGTGTGAAGGTCGTCGTGACCTCGGTGAAGGAAGGGGTGGGCATCGACGCTCTGCGCGATCTCGTGGAAGGCGCCACGGTCACCCTGCTGGGCGAGTCCGGCGCAGGGAAGTCGTCGATCGTGAACGCCCTGCTCGGATCAGAGACTGTTCGAACCGGTGAGGTGCGCTCCGGTGACGCCAAGGGTCGGCACACGACCACGAACCGCGAGCTGCACCTGATCGACGGCGGCGGCGTGTTGATCGACACGCCGGGCATCCGCGCCGTCGGCCTGGTGGTCGACGACACGGCGGTGGCCGAGACCTTCGCCGAGGTGGGCGAGCTGGCCGAGACCTGCCGCTTCGCCGACTGCACCCACCGCACGGAGCCGGGTTGCGCCATCTTGGCCGCGCTGGCGAGCGGCGAGCTCGACCCCGAACGGGTCCGCCGGTGGCAGGAGCTGCGCGACGAATCAGTGGCAGCCCAGCTACGGAATCGACCTCAGGAAAAGCAGAGGCCCGACAAGCGCCCGGGCAAGCTGGCTCGCGAAGCCCAACGGCGCAAGCGCCAGGACTGACCGGCCGCCCACCTCGGACCGTCAGGCTTCGACGGTGACGCCCTTGTAGAAGGCCACGTGATCCTTGATCTCGGCCGCGGCGTCCTTCGGGGCCGGGTAGTACCAGGCTGCATCGGCGTTGGTGGCGCCGTCGACCACGACGCTGCGATAGCTCGCGGTGCCTTTCCAGGGACAGACCGTGTGGGTGTCGGTGTCGACGAAGTACTCGGCCTTCACGCTCGAGGCGGGGAAGTAGTGGTTGCCCTCCACCACGACCGTCTCGTCGCTCTCGGCCAGCACGGCGCCGTTCCAGGTGGCCTTGGCCATGTCGTCATCTCCTCGATCGGACCGGAACGCAAATCGCCCCGTCCCGGACCTCAACCCCGCACACCACTCCATCTGTTCCGACTCGCCCCACCCCACCTGTTCCGACTCCCCCCCACCCCCTACTCGAACTGTTGAGCCCTCGGAGCGCCTACGCGCTCGCTGGACTCAACAGTTCGGGAGGGATGGAGCCGGGCTCACATGGGGGCGGGAAGCGCCGGCGGCGCGAGGCTCACTTGGGGGCGAGACGGGCGCCGCCGTCGACCCGGATGGTCTGGGCGTTCATGTAAGAGTTGGTGATGAGCTCCACCACCATGCTGGCCAGCTCGGCGGCGTAGCCGAGGCGCTTGGGGAAAAGCACGTCCTTGGAGAGGTTGGCCTTGAACGCCTCGGAGGCATCGCCTTCACCGTAGATCGGGGTGTCGATGAGGCCGGGGGCGACGGTGTTGACACGGATGCCGACGACGGCGAGGTCGCGGGCGATGGGCAGGGTCATGCCCACGATGCCGCCCTTCGACGCCGAGTAGGCGGCCTGGCCGATCTGGCCGTCGAAGGCCGCGACCGACGCCATGTTGACGATGGCGCCGCGCTCGCCCGAGTCCAGGGGCTCGGTCTGACCCATCGCCGTGGCGGCGAGGCGGATGACGTTGAACGTGCCGGTCAGGTTGATGTCGATGACCTTGCGCCAGTAGTCGAGGTTGAAGGCCGAGTCGTAGCTGCCGTCCTTGCCGATGGTGCGGCTGGCCGCGCCGATGCCGGCGGAGTTCACGACGGCGCGCAGCGGCCCCATCTCCTTGGCCGTCTCGACGGAGGCGACGACCTCGTCGACGTTGGTCACGTCCACGTGGCAGAAGGCCCCGCCGAGTTCAGTGGCCAACGCGTTGCCCTTCTCGTCGTTGAGGTCGGCGATGAGGACCTTGGCGCCCCGGGCGGCGAGCTGGCGGGCGGAGGCCTCACCGATGCCGGAGGCGCCACCGGTGACGATTGCTGAGATGCCGTTGATGTCCATGGCCGGCGAGCCTAGGCAGCTGATGTTCGGCCCGGCCAGACGGGTCGAGGCGAGGGTCGGCCGCAATGCGCGGGGCTCCAGCTCGGCGTGATTCGCAGCTGGCCCTGCTCGACTGACACCGGACGCGCCGGAGGGCCGGCACCAGGGCCGACCCTCCGAGACGCTGTTGATGAAGTGCGGTCAGCTGGCGGCGGCGAGCTGCTTGGCCGAGTTGATCAGGGCCTGGGTCGGGTTCTCCGGGAGCTCGGTGAGCGGCTGCTGGACCTCGCCCACCGTGGGGCCGAACTGGTCGGCCAGCGGGCGCAGGGCCTCGAGGTCGAAGCCGTAGAGCTTCGCGGCATTGCCGGCCAGGATCTGCTGGGCCTGCTCAGGGGGAATCCCGTTGAACACCTGACGGAAATGCTCGGTGGTGTACGGGTAGGTTCCCTCGTCGTGGGGGTAGTCGCTGCCCCACATGATGCGGTCGATGCCGACGGCGTCGCTGAGGCCGGCGGCGAGGTCGAGCGGCCGGGGCTGGCTGATGCCGACGTGGCAGTTCTGCTGGAAGTACTCGGAGGCCGAACGGGGTGGCACGAGCTCGCCGCCGATGCGCATCTCGCCGACCTTGTTGGAGCGGATGCCGGCCATGAGATCGTCGAGCTGGGAGAGGAACGCAGGGATCCAGGCGCAGCCGGCCTCGGTGATGGTGAACTCGAGGTTCGGGAACCGCTCGAAGACGCCACCGAGGATCATGTAGGCCAACGGGCGCTGCGAGTAGAAGGGGATCTCCAGGAAGTGCACCAACGGCATGGCCGGAGCCTTCTGGTACACCGGGCCTCCGGTGCCGCTGTGGGAGTTGACGACGATCTCGTTTTCCTCGCAGAACGCCCACAACGGGTCGTGAGCGGGGTCATAGAGCGGCTTGATCCAGTCGCAGGTGGGAGGCACCGAGCCGACGAGGATGCCGCCGCGCAGGCCGTTGTCCTTGCACCACTTGGCGTCGGCGATGGCGTCGTCGACGTCGTTGAGGAACACCTGCCCGATGCCGGCACGCTGGGCCGGCTTCTCGGACACGTAGTCGGCCAGCCAACGGTTGTGGGCCTGCACCCCGGCGTGGCGATGCTCGTATTCGTCAGGGGTCGGCGGCTGGGCGAACAGCACGAAGTTCGGGAAGAACGGGGGCACGGTGTTGGGGAACATGACCTCGGCCACGATGCCGTCGCCGTTCTGGTCGGAGTCGCGGCGCTCGCTGTCCCAGTTGCGGATCCGGTCGTCGGTGTCGCGCAGGTCCTTGAACGGGTTCTTGTACTTCTCGCGCCAGGCGTCGAAATCGGCCTTGTACTTCTCGTCGAGAAACTCGCGGTACTGAGCGTGGCTGCCACCGGCATGGGTGTCGGCGGAGATGACGATGTAGCGATCGTCGGGTCCGAGCATGGGGTCCCCCTCGGGTCTGTGTCTTCCTTTGATCAGGGTACGACGACAGCGTGCCACGCGACACATCCGCCCGGTGCGCCGTACGTCACACGTCAGGGTCGAGTCCCCAACCACCGCCACCGGGCGTCAGCATGCGCACCACGTCGCCGGGTTCGACCGAGATCGTGCCCTTGTCTGGGAGGCGCTCAGCCCGTGACTCGTCACCCCCGGGCAGGAGCCAGTCCTCGCCCACCGCGCCAGGTTCGCCACCGTCCGCGCCCCACGGCGCGCTGCGACGGCGTTCGGTGATGAGCGACACCGTGGCCGGCTCGAGGATCTCCAGGTCGCGCTCCACGCCGTCGCCGCCGCCGTGACGACCGGCACCCCCGCTACCCGTACGCAGCGTGAGCCGGCGCACCCGCATCGGGAAGGCCCGCTCCAGCGCCTCCACCGGGGTGTTGCGGGTGTTGGTCATCGCCGTGTGCACGCCGCTCATGCCCGGGCCTTCCACCCGGCCGCCCTGACCGCCGGCGATGGTCTCGTAGTACACCCACGCCGGGCGCCCGTCGACGGCCGGTCCGCCGATCAGCAGGTTGTTCATGGTGCCCTGCGACGCCGCCCCCACCCGGCCGGGCAGAGCCTGGGCCAGGGCCCCGAGGCACACGTCGGCCACCCGCTGGCTGACCTCCACGTTGCCCGCCCCCACGGCCGCAGGGGCCAGCGCGGCGACGATCGAGCCCGGCCGGGTACGCACGTGCACCGCCCGCAACGCCCCACCGTTGACCGGCAACGTGGGGTCGAGCACGGACCGCAGGGCGTACACCGCGGCGCTCACCGTGACCGCCTCGACGGCGTTCACGTTGCCCGAGCGCTGGTCGTCGCTGGCGGTCAGGTCGAACGTGATCGTGTCGCCAGCAACGATCACCTCCACCCGCACGTGGGTGTCGACCTGTTGGTGGGGGGCGGGGCCGAAGCTGTCGATGACGTCGGCGAAGTGCCACGTGCCGTCGGGCAGGCCGGTGAGGGCGGCGCGCATCCGGCGCTCGCCGTGGGCCAACACCTCGTCGAGCGCGGCGTCGGCCAGCTCGGCCAGGCGCTGCGCCCCGCGACGGTTGGCGCCGATCTGGGCGTCGAGGTCGCCGCTGCGTTCGTCGGGGGTGCGGGAGTTGGCGAGGATCACCGCCCGCACCTCGGCGGTCAGGCGCACCGGTGGGAGGCGCAGGCCCTCGGCGAAGATCTCGGTGGCATCGGCGGGCATCGACCCGGGCGCGGCCCCACCCACGTCGGCGTGGTGGGCCCGGTTGGCCACCCAACCCACGAGGCGCCCGTCGCGCCGGCACGGCGCCACCACGGTGATGTCGTTGAGGTGGGTGCCACCGGCGAACGGGTCGTTCAGCACGATCTGGTCGTCGTCGGCCAACGTGGCCCACCCGGGCGTCCCCGGTCCGAAGCGTTCGATGGCCGCCGCCACCGACGCCGGCATCGACCCGAGGTGCACCGGGATGTGCTCGGCCTGGACCAACAACTCGCCGGCGGCGGTGAACAGCGCACACGAGTGGTCGTGGCGCTCCTTGATGTTGGGACTGAAACCACTGCGGGCCAGCACCGCCCCCATCTCGGTGGCGATGCCGGTGAGGCGGGCGATGAGCACCTGCAGCGCGGCGGCGTCGAGCGCGGTCACGGGGCGCTCCCCCGGCGGCGCAGCACCAGCGCCCCCGCCGCACCGGGCTCGGCCACCCAACCCTCGGGCACCCAGATCGTGCAGTCCTCCTCGGCGATCACCGTGGGGCCGACGGCGGCGACGCGTTCGACGGGGGCCAGCGCGGTCACGTCGACCGGCGACGGCAGCCAGGCCCGGGCCCGCACCGCCACGATCTCCACCGGGTGATCGGGCCGGTCGTAGCCGTTGCGCCGGCGGTGCTCGCGATGGAAGCGACCGGGGTGACGCACGGAAAGCTCGTGGCTCTGCCCGGCGTAGCGGCAGTCGAACATGGTGTCGAGGTGCACCCGGTGGTGGGTGGTGGTGACCCCGACCAGGCCCGGGGCGATCTCCTCGCGCTCGGGCGGCGGAGGCGACGGCGCCTGGGCGAGGAGCTGACGCTCGGCTTCGACCACCAGCGCGTCGGCCATCCGGCGCGCCGCGGCATGGTCGAGCGGGTCGGGTACCGAACGCACGAGGTCGACCTGGAGGGGTGCGCCCAGGATGCCGACGGCCGACAGCACTCCCGCCCGCGCCGGAACCACCACCGCCGCCATGTCGAGGGCCTCGGCCAGGGCGCAGGCATGCAAGGGGCCAGCGCCGCCGAAGGCCACCAGGGCCAGGCCCCGGGGGTCGACGCCCCGCTCCACCGACACCACCCGCACCGCCTCCTCCATGGCCGCGTCGACCACGGCGATGACACCCTCGGCGCTCACCCCCGCCGACGCCAGCGCGGCCTCGGCGGCAGGCCCGTCGAGCACGCCCAGACCGGGGAACGCGGCCGTGGCCGGGATGCGACCCGCCGCCAGGTCGGCGTCGGTGACCGTGGGCCGGGTCCCCCCGCGGCCGTAGCACGCGGGCCCGGGCTCGGCCCCGGCGCTGATGGGGCCGACCACCAGGGCCCCGCCGTCGTCGAGTCGGGCAATGGATCCGCCGCCGGCCCCGATGGTGTGCACGTCGAGCGAGGGCAGGCGGACCGGCAGTCCGCCCACCTCGCGCTCGGCCGCCGGGGCGGGCTGACCGCCCAGCACCAGGCACACGTCGGTGGAGGTCCCACCCATGTCGAAGGTGACGGCGTCACCGAAGCCGTTGGCCACCGCCGCCGCCGCGCCGGCCAGCACGCCCCCGGCCGGACCCGAGAGCAACAGCGCGGCCGGATGCTCGGCGGCCTGGGCCGCCGGCACGAGACCGCCGGCCGACGTCATGACCAGCACCGATTCGGCGGCCCCTTGGAGGCCCCGCAGGTAGGAGCGGCACACCGGTCGCAGGTAGGCGTTCACGACCGTGGTGACGGTGCGCTCGTACTCGCGGAACTCGGGGCTCACGTCGCACGAGCAACTGACGTCGAACCCCCGGCTCTCGAGCTCGATGGCGGCCAGGATCTCGTGGGCGGGCTGCAGGTCGCTGTGCAGGAAGCACACGGCCACCGCCTCCACCCCTTCGGGCACCGCCGGCACCTCGCCCAGGGGCACCAGTTCCGAGCCGTCGGCGTCGAGGCGCTCGACCACCTCGAGCCGTAGGGCCCGGGGCACCAGGGGCTCGGGGCGCACCACCGACTGGTCGTAGAGCGACGGGCGATCCTGACGGGCGATCTCGATGAGGTCGGCGAACCCCGCCGTGGTGAGAAGCGCAACGGTGGCACCGGTGCGTTCGAGGAGGGCGTTGGTGGCCACCGTCGTGCCGTGAGCCAGCACGGCGGGAACGGCGGCGCCGAGAAGATCGGTGAGCCCGGCCCGCACGGCCTCACCGGGGTCGTGGCGGGTGCTCGGCACCTTGGTGATGCGCCCGTCGTCGGTCACCAGATCGGTGAACGTGCCGCCGGTGTCGCTGGCCACACGGGCCTCACCGGTCACGGGAACAGCGACCGCTGCTCGGCGGTGCCCGCCTCCGGGTCGCGACCGGCCGGCGCGCCCGGGCGGGGCCGATCAGGCGGACCGAGCCGGGCCGGGGGGTCTCCGCCGCGGCGACCCTGCTGGCTGGTGGCCGCCTCCACCGCCAGCCGATCGACCAGGTCGTTCATGGGGTCACCGGAGTGGCCTTTCACCCACCGGAAGGTCACGTCGCCGCGTTCGAGCACCAGCTCCACGAACGGCTCCCACAGGTCCCGGTTGGCCACCGCCTTCTTCTGGGAGTTGCGCCAACCGCGCCGCCGCCATCCGTCCCACCAACGGTCCTGGAAGCACTTCACCACGTAGGTCGAGTCGCTCACGATCTCGAGGGGCCCGGGCAGGGCCCGCACCGCTTCGAACGCCGCCTGCACCTCCATGCGTTGGTTGGTGGAGTGGGCCTCGGCGCCGCTGCCGAAGGCGCCGCCGGGCACAGCCCAGGCCCATCCGCCCGGACCGGGGTTCCCGCTGCACGCCCCATCCGTGTAGGCCACCGTCGTCATGGTGCCAGCGTCGCACACGCCTCGTCATCCAGAGTTCTCCGCCCTACCCACCGGTAACCGCACCGCGAGGGGCATCATGGACACACACTGGTCCACAACCGCCGGAGAGGGCATCCCCCGTGAACCTCGATCAGCACGTCAGTCAGCTTCCCGACGCCGACCCCGCCGAGACCGGAGAGTGGCTCGACTCCCTCGACGCCGTGATCAGCGCCCGCGGCAAGATGCGGGCCCGCTACCTGGTCTCCCGCATCACCGAGCGGGCCCGCGAGCGCCAGGTCGGCACCCCCGCCGAGGTGTCGACGCCGTACGTGAACACCATCCCCGTCGACGAACAGCCCTGGTTCCCCGGCGACGAGTACCTCGAGAAGCGCCTGCGCCGGTTCGTGCGCTGGAACGCCGCGGTGATGGTGATCAACGCCAACAAGCAGGCCGACGGCATCGGCGGGCATCTGTCCACCTTCGCCTCCTCGGCCATGCTCTACGAGGTCGGGTTCCACCACTTCTTCCGCGGGAAGGAGGACGGCCAAGCCGGCGACCACGTGTACATCCAGGGCCACGCCGCGCCCGGCGTCTACTCCCGGGCCTACCTCGAACGACGTCTCGACGAGTCCCAGCTCGACAACTTCCGACGCGAGATCGGCGGCGACGGCCTGTCGAGCTACCCCCACCCGTGGCTGATGCCCGACTTCTGGGAGTACCCCACGGTGTCGATGGGCCTCGGCCCCCTCAACTCCATCTACCACGCCCGGTTCAACAAGTACCTCCACAACCGCCGCCTCGACGACACCGCCGACAGCCGGGTGTGGTGCTTCCTCGGCGACGGCGAGACCGACGAGCCCGAGACCCTCGGCTCGATCTCGCTGGCCGGACGCGAGCAGCTCGACAACCTCACCTGGGTCGTGAACTGCAACCTGCAACGCCTCGACGGCCCGGTGCGCGGCAACGGCAAGATCATCCAGGAGCTCGAGTCGGTGTTCCGCGGCGCCGGCTGGAACGTCATCAAGGTGATCTGGGGTGCGGGCTGGGACGAGCTGCTCGCCCGCGACGTCGACGGCGTGCTGGTGGGCAAGATGAACAGCACGCTCGACGGCGAGTTCCAGAGGTACGCGGTGGAATCCGGCGCCTACATCCGCGAGCACTTCTTCGGCCCCGACCCCCGCCTGCGCAAGCTGGTCGAGCACCTGAGCGACGAAGAGCTGCGGGCTCTGCCCCGCGGCGGCCACGACTACAAGAAGGTCTACGCGGCCTACAAGGCGGCCACCGAGACCAAGGGCGCCCCCACGGTGATCCTGGCCAAGACGGTGAAGGGTTGGGCGCTCGGCTCCGAGGTCGAAGGCCGCAACGCCACCCACCAGATCAAGAAGATGTCGATGGCCCAGCTGCGGGTGCTGCGCGACCGCCTCCACCTCGAGGACGTCATCGCCGACGACGCTCTCGACGACGAGGACACCCCTCCGTACTTCCGCCCCGCCGAGGACTCCCCCGAGTTCGCGTACCTCACCGGTCGCCGTAGGGCCCTCAACGGTTCGGTACCGACCCGCTCGACGGTGGTGCGCCGTTCTCTCACCCTCCCCGACCCCAAGGTGTTCGCCGAGTTCGACAAGGGATCAGGGGGCCAGCAGGTGTCGACCACCATGGCCTTCACCCGCATGTTGCGCGGGATGTGCCGAGACGCCGACTTCGGATCGCGTGTCGTGCCGATCATCCCCGACGAGGCCCGTACCTTCGGCATGGACGCCCTGTTCCGCGAGCTCAAGATCTATGCCTCGCAGGGCCAGCTCTACGAACCCGTCGACGCCGCCCTGCTGCTCTCCTATGTGGAGGGCAAGGACGGCCAGATCCTCGAGGAGGGCATCACCGAAGCGGGGTCGATGGCCAGCTTCACCGCCGCTGGCACCAGCTACGCCGCTCGTGGCGTGCCGATGGTTCCCTTCTTCATCTTCTATTCGATGTTCGGGTTCCAACGGGTGGGCGACCTGATCTGGGCCGCGGCCGACGCCCAGGCCAAGGGCTTCCTGATCGCCGCCACCGCCGGGCGCACCACGCTTCTCGGTGAGGGCCTCCAGCATCAGGACGGCCACAGCCTGGTGCTGGCCTCCACGGTGCCCACCTGTCACGCCTATGACCCGGCTTTCGCCTACGAGATGGCCACGATCATCCGCCACGGGTTGCACGAGATGTACGGCGGGCCGGGTGGCACCTCCCTCGATGGTGACGGTGGCTTCTACTACCTCACGGCGTACAACGAGAACTACGAGATGCCGGCCCGCCCCGACGGGGTGAGCGACGACGACATCGTGGGCGGCCTCTACCGGTGGGCCCCGGCGCCGGGCGACCTCCAGCCCCAGGCCACCCTCGTGTTCTCCGGCACCGCGCAGGCCGCCGCCCGCGACGCGCAGGCCGCGCTGGCCGAACAGGGCATCGGCGTGGAGCTGTGGTCGGCCACGTCGTACAAGTCGTTGCGCGAGGACGCCCTGTCGGTGGAGCGCTGGAACCGGCTGCACCCCCTCGACCCTCCTCGCGTCTCGCGGGTCGCCGAACGGTTGGGCGCGGCGCCGGGCCCGATCGTGGCCGTCACCGACTTCATGAAGTCCGTGCCCGACCAGATCGCCCGATTCGTGCCGAAGCGATTCGTGCCCCTCGGCACCGACGGCTTCGGGCGTTCCGACACCCGTGAAGCGCTGCGCCGGTTCTTCGAGACCGATGCCGCCCACGTCGAGGTGGCCGTGTTGTCGGCCCTCGCCGGCGAGGGAGTCCTCGACCCCACCGCCGTCGCCGATGCCATCAAGCGCCACGAGCTCGACGTCGACACCCCCGACCCCAGAGTCCTCTGATGCGCGCCCCGTCGGTAGCCTGACCCCGTCATGCCCACCAGGTCGATCCCCGCCACCGGCATCCCCGAGGCCGACCGCCTCCTCGTCACCGATCCTCTGGCCCTGCTCATCGGAATGCTGCTCGACCAGCAGGTCCCGATGGAATGGGCGTTCAGGGGTCCGCTCACGCTCCGAGAGCGCCTCGGTCACCTCGACGCCGCGACCATCGCCGCGATGGGGCCCGACGCCCTGGTCGAGGTCTTCGTCGCCAAGCCGGCCCTGCACCGCTATCCGGCGGTGATGGCCCGTCGCACCCACGAGCTGTGCCAGTTCCTGGTCGAGCACTACGACGGCGACGCGGTCAGGGTGTGGAAGGGCGTTCGCACCGGTGATGAGCTGTACCGCCGCCTGCGCAAGCTGCCCGGCTACGGCGACGAGAAAGCCAAGATCTTCATGGCCATCCTGGCCAAACGCCTCGGCAAGAAGCCCACCGGGTGGGAGCAGGTCGCAGCGCCGTTCAGCGACAACATGCCCCGCTCGGTCGCCGACATCTCCTCGCCGGAGGCGGTGGCCGAGGTTCGCGCCTTCAAGAAAGCCCAGAAGGCCAAAGGCAGAGGCAAGGCCGACCCAGCCGCCGGCTGATCGGACCCGTTGAAACGCTCGCTCGTCGCGGGCGGCTCCTCAAACAGTGCGTTCCGCGACGGTGAGAGAACGCTGGCGATTCAACCATCCCAACAGCACGGCGATGGCCCGGGGGTCGTGGCGCAGCTGGTGCCCCCCGCCCTCGATGATGCGCAGATCGGCGTCGCCGTGCGCGTCGGCCAGGACCCGGGCATCGAACACCGGCACCGCTTCGTCGTCGGAGCCGTGCAACAGCAGCACCGGACGTGGTGCCACCTCGGCGATGGCCGCCACCGCCCGCACCTCGCGGATCTCGCGGGCCCACACGTCGAACGCCGGAGGGAACGACGCCGACCGGATCATCCCGGTGTCGCGCGCGTGCTGCAGCAGCCGCCGGGGGTGACTGGCCCAGTCATCGAAGTCTGCCGGTGCCCCCATCGCCGCGACACCCCGGATGTCCGGATCGACCGCGGCGGCGCACAAGCTCAGGGCGCCACCCGTGCCGAAGCCGGCCGCCCACACCCCCCGCACCCCGTCGACGCTGCGAAGGAACCGAGCCGCGGCCAGCAGGTCGTCGAGCCATCCGCCCAGCGAGAAGTCGCCATCGGACTCGCCGCACCCGCGAAACGTGAACACGAGCGCCATCCAACCCATCTCGGTGGCGATGCGATCGGCCAGCTCCGGGAACGAGCGGGCCGACAGTTTGCCGCCCTCGTTCATGTTCGGGAATCCGTGGGTGATCACCAACCCGGGCACCGCCGTGCCGGGAGCGATCCGCGGGCGGGCCAGATGCCCGGCGATCCCGAGCGCCGACGAGCTGAACAGCTCCTCCACGCTCTACTCCTGGCGGCGCGGAGCGCCGCTGATGCGAGGCCCGACGCTGGCGCTTCCCGGGCCTCGCCTGGCCGGACCCACCACGGGGATCGAACAACCGGAACGCAACGCAACGAAGCGCGCCCCGACCGTCACTCCGACGCGCCGCTGCCGCTGCCGTCGCCCTTGTAGGGCTTGTAGCCCCGATTGCGGGCCTCCGGCAGCGTGTCGGGTCCGAACCCGATGAACGTCTCGGCCACCATGAGCTCCTCGATGATCTCTGGTTCGGTGAGGTTGTCGACGTCGTAGACGACCTGGGTGCGCTTGTCGCCCACCCATCGGTGATCGGTGAACTTCCCTGGACGTTCCATCGCGACTGCTCCATCCGTGCGAGGACTGTTGATCATCGTAGGGCCAGGCGCGAACAGGGGAGGGCACGAGGCCCTCCCCTGCCACTGCTGATTGACCGGATGGACGTTTGGGTACCGGGCGGGACAAGTTCCCGGCCGTCGTCACCGGCGGTGACTGGTGGTTTTCACCAGCCGGCCCAGCTCGCCGCACTAGCGGCCAGCCACCTCCGAAGTCCCACATCTACCGTCGTTCATGTTATGGACCACCTCCTTTCCTCGGTCCCATCAGTGTGCCAGCCCTCAGGAGGTCGTGTCGGGTCGGTTCCGTGAACAGTTCATGTCGACGGGTCGGGCGGTTCGGGCACCTGGTCCCCGATGGCTCCGATGGCCTCGAGATAGGCACTGGAGGCGTCGAGGACCTGCACCACCCAGGTGTCGTCGATCGTCATCCCGGCGTCGGTGGCCCGGCCGAGCACATAGGCCAGCGCCTCGTCCTCCGCCGCCACCAATGGGCCGCTGGTGACGTTGTCGCCCGAGTCGCGGGCCACGCCCCGGTCCTCGAAGTAGTCGAGGTGCCAGAGCAGCAGCGCGCGCACGTCGTCGTAACTGAGCTCGGCCGTGGTCTCGCCAGGGAGGCGGTCGGCCACGAACTCGACGGCCTCGGCCACGTCGAAGACCGACGTCGGGGCTTCGTCCTCGAGTCGGTAGCTGAGGCGCCCCAAGGTGACCAGGGCGATCACGACCACGGCCACGACCGCCAGCACCACGAAGACGAAGATCACAACCCGACACTAGGGACGAAAACAGCCTCGGACCGCACGCGTGGTGCGGTCCGAGAAGCGATCGTCACGACCAGAGGCCCGGCGGACCAGTTCAGATGCCGATGCGTTGGGCCAGCAGCTCACGATGGTAGGTGGGGTCGCCGAACAGCAGCTCGGACGACTTGGCCCGCTTGAAGTACAGGTGGGCGGGGTGCTCCCAGGTGAAGCCGATGCCACCGTGGATCTGGATGTTCTCCGCCGCGGCGTGGAAGTAGGCGTCGGAGCAGTAGGCCTTGGCCAGCGAGGCCACCGAGGGCAGCTCGTCGTTCATCTCCGAGGCGCACCAACCGGCGTAGTAGGCCGCCGACTTGGCCGACTCGACCTCGAGGAGCATATCGGCGCACTTGTGCTTGATGGCCTGGAACGAACCGATCGGCCGGCCGAACTGCACCCGCACCTTGGCGTACTCGACGGCCATGTCGAGGCACATCTGGGCGCCGCCGACCTGCTCGGCGGCGAGGGCCACGGCGGCGAGATCGAGCACGGTGGACAACGTGTCCCAGCCGGCGCCGTCGGTGCCGACGAGGGTACCCTCGACGCCGGCGAACTCGAGCTTGGCCTGCTTGCGGGTCTGGTCCATGGTGGACAGTGCCGTGCGGGTGAGTCCGGCGGCGTCGCCGGCCACCGAGAAGAGGCTGACGCCGGCGCCGGTGCGGGCAGCGACGATGACGACGTCGGCCACGTGACCGTCGAGCACGTACATCTTCGTGCCCGTGATCTTCCAGGTGGCGCCCTCGTTGGCGGCCGTGGCCTCGACCCCCGTCTCGTCCCACCGGCCGTTGGCCTCGGTGAAGGCGAGGGTGGCGATCGACTGGCCCGAAGCGATGCCCGGCAGCAGGGCGGCCTGGGCGGCGGCGTCACCGGAGTGGATGAGGGCGTTGGCGGCGAGCACCACCGAGGAGAAGTAGGGGGCGCACAGCAGGGCCCGGCCCATCTCCTCGAGGACGACGGTGAGCTCGACGTAGCCGAAGCCCTGGCCACCGAACTCCTCGGGGATGATGAGGCCTTGCAGGCCGAGCTGCTCGCCCATCTGCGACCACACCTCGGGGTCGAAGCCGCGCTCGGTCTCCATCTGCTCGCGCACGGCGGCCTCGGATGACTTGGCCTCGAGGAACTGCCGGACGATGCTGCGGAGTTCTTCCTGCTCTTCTGAGAATGCAAAGTTCACGGCTGCGGGCCTCCTGGAGGCGGCGGGAACCGGCCGAGCCGGTACCAGGTGCGGACGTCGTCGCGACGAGTGCCGCGGGTACGCCTTTCTACTAGACCCGGTGGTCAAGCGGCACATCTGCTCGTCGCGGCCGCACCCCGAGATGCACCACTCGACGGATCGAGCGAGGATGCAACCATGGCACTGCTGCTGAGCGACACCGGTTGGGAGCTCCACAACGTCGTGGTCGGACCGGTCGACAACAACGTCTACGTGCTGCGCTGCACCGAGACCGGCGTCGCGGTGCTGGTGGATGCCGCCAACGAGCACGACCAGTTGCTCGAGCTGTGCCGGGCCCTCGACGTGCGCACCGTCGTCGAGACCCACGGGCACTGGGACCACATCCAGGCCATCCCCGCCATCCGAGACGCCGGGTACGAGGTGGGTATCACCGCCGCCGATGCCGACATGCTCGACAGCTACGACTACGTGCTCGAGGACGACACCGTGCTCCCGGTCGGACGGCTACGCGTGCGCACCATCGCCACCCCTGGCCACACCCCGGGCTCGATGTGCTTCCTCGTCGAGGGAACCCCACTCCTGCTCAGCGGCGACACCCTGTTCCCCGGGGGCCCCGGGAACACCAGCTTCGAACACAGCGACTTCGCCACCATCATCGAGTCGATCGACCGGCGCCTGTTCACCCTCTCTGCCGACACGATCGTGCTGCCCGGACACGGTGACCGCACGACCATCGCGACCGAGCGGCCCCAGCTCCAGGAATGGGTGGACCGGGGCTGGTGACCGGTGCCACGCCTATTTCTCCTACGCGGATAGTGCGAATGCCACCCGTTGCCTAGACTGGCGGACATGGCCACCCCTCTCTTCGCCATCGACGACCTGCACGTCAGCACCGCCGCCGAGCAGCCCACCGAGATCCTCCGCGGAGTCGATCTCGCCCTCGGCGCCGGAGAGGTCCATGCCCTCATGGGCCCGAACGGCTCGGGCAAGTCGACGCTGGCCTCCACCCTCCTCGGCAGCCCCGAGTACCAGGTGACCTCGGGGCACCTGCGCCTGAACGGCGACGACATCACCGACTGGAGCACCGACGTGCGGGCCAAGGCCGGTATGTTCCTGGCCTTCCAGTACCCCCAGGAGATCGCCGGGGTCTCGGTGCTCAACTTCCTGCGCCAGGCCCTGAGTGCCCGCAAGGGCTTCGACCTGTCGATGCTCGAGCTGCGCCTGGCGATCATGGAGTGGATGGAACGCCTCGACATGGACCCGTCCTTCGCCGACCGCTACCTCAACGAGGGCTTCTCCGGCGGCGAGAAGAAGCGCAACGAGATCCTGCAGATGGCCATCCTCGAACCCGACGTCGCCGTCCTCGACGAAACCGACTCCGGCCTCGACATCGACGCCCTCCGCGTGGTCGCCAAGGGCGTGCGCGAGGTCAAGGCCGCCCGACCCGAGCTCGGGATCCTGGCCATCACCCATTACCAGCGGCTGCTCGACGAGTTGCAACCCGACGTCGTGCACGTGCTCATCGACGGACGGATCGCCGAGTCGGGTGGCATGGAGCTGGCCGAGAAACTGGAAGCCGAGGGCTACGACGCATGGCGCTGATCATCACCGACCCCCTGGACACCAAGCTCGTCAAGGCCGACTTCCCACTGCTGGCCCGCCCGATCGACGGCAAGCCCATCGTCTACCTCGACTCCGCCGCCACCTCCCAGAAGCCCATCGCGGTCCTCGACGCCATGGACACCTATTACCGCACCACCAACGCCAACGTCCACCGGGGCGTGTACCGCATCGCCGAGCAGGCCACCGCCGACATGGAAGCCGCCCGCGAGAAGCTTCGCCGGTTCATCGGTGCGGCCGACGCCCGCGAGGTCGTCTTCACCAAGAACGCCACCGAGTCGCTCAACCTCGTGGCCCAGTCGTGGGGTCGGGCCAACCTGGTCGAGGGCGACGTGGTGGTGCTCACCCACATGGAGCACCACGCCAACATCGTGCCCTGGCAGATGATGGCCGCCGAGAAGGGTCTCGAGCTGCGGTGGATCCCCCTCGACGAGCAGGGTCGGCTCGACCTCACCGGTCTCGACGAACTGCTCGCCGGCGCCAAGGTGCTCGGGGTCACGGCCATGTCGAACGTGCTCGGCACCCTCACCCCCATCCCCCAACTCACCGCCGCCGCCCGCGCCGCCGGGGCCACCAGCGTGGTCGACGCCTGCCAGTCGGTGCCCCACATGGCCGCCGACGTGCAGGCCATGGGCGCCGACTTCGTGGTCTTCTCGGGGCACAAGATGTGCGGTCCCACCGGCATCGGGGTCCTTTGGGGTCGGGCCGAGCTGCTCGAGGCCATGCCCCCTTTCCTCGGTGGCGGCGAGATGATCCGCGACGTGCGCCTCGACGGCTTCACCACCAACGAGCTGCCCTGGAAGTTCGAGGCGGGCACCCCGCCGATCGCCGAGATCATCGGGCTGGGTGCGGCCGCCGACTACCTCACCGGCCTCGGCATGGACGCGGTCCGGTCCCACGAGCTGGCCCTCAGCACGTACGCCCTCGACACGTTCGCCGCCCGATTCGGCGACGAGCTCCGGGTGTTCGGCCCCGCCGATCCGGCCGAGCGGGGTGGGGTGTTCAGCTTCGCCTACCGCGACCTGCATCCGCACGACATCTCCCAGGTGCTCGACGAGCACGCGGTGTGTGTCCGCGCCGGTCACCACTGCGCCAAACCGTTGATGCGCCTCCTCGGCGTCGGGGCCACGGCCCGGGCCTCGATCTACGTCTACAACGACACGGCCGACATCGACGCCCTGTGCGACGCCCTCGAGGCCACCGGCAAGTTCTTCGCCCTCTGACCCCGGCACCCGGTCACGCCCTTTCACCGACCGCCACGCCTACGCTGTCTCACTGCCCTCTTCCCCGCCTTGGAGTACGCCGCCGATGCCCGGCCTCGAAGACCTCTACCGAGAGATCATCCTCGATCACTACCGCAACCCCCGGAACCGGGGCGAGCTCGAGGCTCCGCCCGCCCACAAGGTGGAGGGCTTCAACCCGCTGTGCGGCGACGAGATCGTGATGTACCTCGACGTTGCGGCCGACGGCACCGTGAGCGACATCAAGATCTCGGGTCAGGGCTGCTCCATCAGCCAGTCGTCGGCCTCGATGATGTCGGCGGCGGTGAAAGGGAAGACGATCGGCGAGATCCACGATCTCTCCCGGGCGTTCAAGGCCATGATGTCGATCCACGAGAGCTCGCTCGAAGAGGGCGGCACCGACGACCCCACCGGGGAGACCGATGGCGTGCCCGACGTGAAGCTCGGTGACCTCGAAGCGCTGCGCGGCGTGGTGAAGTTCCCGGTGCGCATCAAGTGCGCCACCCTGGCCTGGAACACCCTGGCCCAAGGCCTCGACGAGGCCACCTCACCGGCCTGAAATCGCGCTCAGCCCGGCTCGTCCTCGGCCTGATAGCCGGCGAGCAGAGCCTTCTCGGCGTCGGCCTCGGGGAACATGAAGAACACCAGGGCCGCGCCGGCCAGAACGGCGACGATGCCGGCGAAGTAGGCCCAGTTGGACCCGTCGACGAACGACTGCTGGGCCCCGGCGATGATCTGGTTGGCGTACTGCGGGTACTGCTCAGCCGTGTTGGCCGCGCTCGAGAACGACTTGGTGAGCTCGCTCTGGACGCTGCTGGTGATCTGATCCGCAGCCGGCGACGAGGCGATGGCGGAGGAGACGGCGGTGGCATACCCCGCGGTGAGCAGCGCCCCGAAGATCGACTGCATGATGGCGCCACCGAGATCGCGCTGGAGGTCGGCGGTGCCCGAGGCCATCCCAGCCTTGGCGACCGGCACCGAACCGGTGAGCGAGTGCGACGCCGGCGTGCCGGCGAATCCGACCCCCGCCCCTACGAACGCGTAGCCGAGGCCGACCTGCCAGTAGGACGATCCCTCCTTCCAGAGCAGCAGCATGGTGAGAAAGCCCAACAAAACGAACACGTAGCCGAGCAACAGGGTGAACCGGGCTCCCTTGGTCTCGACCAGCTTGGCCGACCGGGGGGCGCACAGGACCATGAACACCGCGGCCGGCAGGATGGCCAGCCCGGCCTCGATCGTGGAGTACTCGAGGACGTTCTGGAGGAACTGCTGGCCGATGAACATCGCGCCCATGAGTGAGCCGAACACCACGATGCCGGCGATGGCCGACACCCAGAACACCCGACGGCCAGCCATGTGCAGGTCATAGAGCGGGTTGGCGACCCGACGCTGCCGGATGACGAACCCGACGAGAGCGGCGGCCCCCACGAGACCGAAGCTCACGACCAGGGTTCCGGCGTCGGGCACCGCGCCGAAGTTGATGGCCAGGATGAACCCGCCGACGAGGACAGCCGACAGGAGGCCACCAAGGTTGTCGACCGGGTCGGTGGCCTCGTTCACGTGGGCCGGGATCACCTTCACCACCATCGGGACGGCGACGAAGACCAGGGGGACGGTGACCAGGAAGCCCGAACCCCACCAGTAGTGCTCCAGCAACACACCGGCGATCAGCGGCCCCAGGACCGAGATGCCGCCACCGATGGCCGACCACAGGGCGATCGACCGGGTGCGGGCCGGACCCGACCACAGCGCCGTGATCAGAGCCAGGGTCGTGGGATAGGCCATGCCTGCCGCGACGCCGCCCAGGACACGGGCGCCGATGAGCACCTCGATGCTCGGAGCCCAGGCCGCGACGAGGCACGCCGGGAGGGACAACACGATGCCGATGAGCAGCATCCGCTTGCGGCCGTAACGATCACCGATGGCGCCGAGCCAGAGCACCGACATGGCCAACCCCAGCGAGTAGCCGACGGCGACCATGTTGAGCTGGGTCTGCGACGCGTCGAAGGCCTTGCCGATGTCGGGCAGAGCCACGTTGGCCACGGCCAACGGCACGTTGGCCACCGCCGCCACCAGGATGAGCGTGCCCAACACCGCACCCGGGCGAGCCGGCGCCGTCCCGCCGTCGACGGATGACGGCGGAGGGGCTGGGGCCTGGCCGGTCATGGACACCCCCGTCTCTCGATCGATGCATCAACACCCGTTGATGCATCGACAACATAGATCGCGCGACAGGAATCCCAGCGGCTTCCTGAGCGCGGCGTCCGGTGCCCGCTCAGGCGTCGGATGCGAAGGTGTCGATGCGAGCGGCCAGGTCGAAACAGGTGGCGGTGAGGCCACCGGCCTCGTGGCTGACGATGTCGATGACCACTTGGTTCCAGCTGTTGGACCAGTCGGGGTGATGGTCGAGCTTCTCGGCGGCCAGGGCCACGCGAGTCATGAAACCGAAGGCCTCGGAGAAGTCGGCGAACGTGAGTTCGCGGTGCAGGCGCCCGTCGACAACCTCCCATTTCGGGACGTCGGGCAGGCGTGCGTCGATCTCGGCAGGGGTCAGTGCGGTGGCCATCGGGTACCTCCGGGTCGGTCACTCAGGCCAGTGGGTCGGCGAAAGGATCGGCAAACATGCCCCCGGGTCCACCGGCCCCGGGGTGCATCGACGGATCGAGGGTGCGGGCCTTGGCCGGGCCGGCGGTGGCCAGCTCGTCCTCCTCGGCGTAACCGGCGTACCCGCTGCGCTCGAGCTCGTCGGCCAGCTCGGGCCCCCCGGTGGCCACGATGCGGCCCTTCGACAGGACGTGGACCACGTCGGGCTTCAGCTCGTCGAGCAACCGCTTGTAGTGGGTGATGGCCAGCACCCCGAGATCGGTCTCGTGGGTGGCGGCCTCCACCCGGCGGGCACAGGCCCGCAGGGCGTCGACGTCGAGGCCGGAGTCGAGCTCGTCGAGCACGGCGAAGCGAGGCTTGAGCACGGCGAGCTGGAGGGTCTCGTTGCGCTTCTTCTCGCCGCCGGAGAGGTCGACGTTGAGGGCCCGCTGGTGCAGGCGCTCGGCGAACCCGATGCGCTCGGCCTCGGCGGCGATCTCGGTGGGCACCACCGAGACGTCACGGCCCGCGGCTCCGAAGGCCTCGGCGAGCAGATCCTCGAGACTGACCCCGGGCACTTCCACCGGATACTGCATGGCCAGGAAAAGCCCGGCCTGGGCCCGCTGCCAGGTGGTGAGGCTCAACAGCTCCACGCCGTCGAGAGTGACCGATCCGCCCGTGACGGTGTAGCCGGGCTTGCCCATGAGCACATGGGCCAGCGTGGACTTGCCCGAACCGTTGGGTCCCATGACGGCGTGCACCTCACCGGAGCCGACCACGAGGTCGATACCGTTGAGGATGGTGCGGCCCTCGACGTCGGCGGTGAGGCCCTCGATGCGCAGTTCGGCCATGTCAGTCGATCTCCACGTAGACGTCGGCACCATCGACGGCGACGGTGTATGTGGGGGTGGCCTTGGTGGCGGGCATAGCCGACGGCTCGCCGGTGACGAGCGAGAAGCAACTGCCGTGCTTCCAGCATTCGAGCTGCAGCCGGGTCGGGTCGACCTCGCCCTCGGAGAGAGAAATGTCCTGATGAGTGCAACGGTCGCCGATGGCGTAGAAGTCCCCGCCGACGTGGACGACGGCCACGCTGACGCCCCCCAGGTCGAAGCGTCGGGCCCCGCCGTCGGGGACGTCGGTGACGGCACAAACTCGTTCGAGGCTCACGACTGGTCCCTCCGGTCGAGCCGGGCCTCGATCAACGCTTCCACGAGGGGGCGGGCCGCCGGCACGGCCAGCTGCTCGAGCACCTCGTCGAAGAACCCGGCGACGATGAGTCGTTCGGCGATCTCGGTCGGCACCCCGCGGCTCTCGAGGTAGAAACGCTGCTCCTCGTCGATCGGGCCGACGGTTGAGGCGTGGCTGCAGTGCACGTCGTTGTTCTCGATCTCGAGGTTGGGGACCGACTCGGCCCATGCGTTCTCGGAGAGCTTGATGTTGCGGTTGGTCTGGAAGGCGTTGGTGCCCCGAGCCTGCTTCTCCACCTTGATGAGACCCGTGTACACCGACCTCGAGTCGTCGCCGACGACCCCCTTGTAGAGCAGGTTCGAGGTGGTGTCGGGGGCGGCGTGGTCCTGGAAGGTGCGGAAATCGAGAGTCTGGCTGCCTTCACCGAAGTACACCGCTTGCAGGTTGCCCGTGGCCCCCCGCCCGGCGAGACGACAGTCGGTGCGCACCCGGGCGTAGTCGCCACCGAGACCGGCGTGGGCGGAGTTGAGGGTGGCGTCGGTGTCGACCCTGCTGATCTGAGAGGTGATCTGCCACACGCGGCTGCCACGGTCCTGCACCTCGGTGTACCCGAGGCGGGCGGCCCGGCCGACGTCGAGCTCGACGACGGGGGCCACGAAGGCGGCCACGTCGTCGGAACCCTGCCAGGTGAGCACTCGCAGCTCAGCGTTCTCGCCCGCTCGGATCACGAGACGGGGGAAGACCGACGCGTTGTCGGCGTCGACCCAGTCGATGATCACCACGGGAGCATCGACGGCGAGACCTCGAGGCACGGAGATCAGCACAGGCTCGGCCGAGAAGGCATCGTTCAGCACACCGAACAGATCAGTCGCCGACTCCGATGTCGCCCCGAGGGCTTGCTCGGGCTCGGGACCGTCGATCAGTGGGCCCGCGAAGAGCCCGGTGCCGACCCAGTCCGGGTGGACCTCGGCGTGAACGACGAAGCCATTGGCCACCACGACGGTGGCCGCCCGCTGAGGCAGGGCATCGAGCACGACCGCAGCCCGGTCGGGGATGGCGACGGGTCGTTCGACAGCCAGGGCCCAGTCGTCGAGATCGACGTCGGCGACACGGCTGTAGCGCCACACCTCCTCGTCGGCGCTGGGCATGGAGCGCCCGGCCGCAGCCTCGGCGGCGGCTCGGCGACGTTCGGCCAGCCAACCGGGACCGCCCAGGTCACGGGCGACGGCGGGCGTCAGGCTGTTCAGGGGAACCACCTCGGAGATGACGACAGACAGAGAGAAGGACGGAGCGAACCGCATTGACACTACCGCCGTAGGAGAAATTCCGGCCAACCCGATCAGGGGGTCGGAGGCGCGTCAGCCCTTGCGGCCGAACCGACGCTTGAGCTTCGAGAACACGCCCCCGGCCTGCTGGCGAGCGCGCTCGGCCTCCACCTCGGCCAGAATCGACGGACCGGCAGCGTTGACGATGTCCTCGGCCTCATCGAGGACTTCGGCGATCCCCTCACCCTGGGGCTCGTCGGGCGTCGGCGGGGCCACGAGGGTGCCGTGCCTCCAGTCGATGTCGACGAGGCGCGGGGCATACTTCGGGCAGTTCTCCGGGCAGCGCCACGGCGCCTCTGGGGCGAGATCGAGGTTGCACTTGCGCACCGTCTCACCGGTGGCGTAGGCACGGCTCTCGAACTGCTGGCACTCCTCACGCATGGGCATCGGGTGATTCTGCCAGCCCCGGAGGAAGACGCCGAGTCACCACGAGCCCGGACGGCACCGGCGGGCGCCTGCGGTCGAGCTCAGCCGACCGAGCCTTCCATCTGGAGTTCGATGAGCCGGCTCCACTCGACGGCGTACTCCATCGGCAGGGTGCGGGTGACCGGCTCGATGAAACCGTTCACGACCATGCCCATGGCCTGCTCCTCGGAGAGGCCGCGGCTCATCAGGTAGAAGAGCTGCTCGTCGGCCACCTTCGACACCGTGGCCTCGTGACCGACGACGGCGTCGCGAGACCCGATCTCCATGTACGGGAAGGTGTCCGATACCGAATCGTCGTCGAGGATGAGGGCGTCGCACTGCACGTGGCTCTTGCAGCCGTAGGCGTCGTCCTCGACCCGCACCAGACCGCGGTAGGAGGTGCGGCCGCCGTCCTTGGAGATGGACTTCGACACGATCTTCGAGGTGGTCTCGGGCGCGGCGTGCACCATCTTGGCGCCGGCGTCCTGGTGCTGGCCGGCGCCGGCGTAGGCCACCGAGAGCACCTCGCCCGAGGCCTTGGGGCCCACCATGTAGACGGCCGGGTACTTCATGGTGAGGCGGCTGCCGATGTTGCCGTCGATCCACTCCATGTGGCCCTCGGTCTCGACCCGGGCCCGCTTGGTGACCAGGTTGAACACGTTGTTCGACCAGTTCTGGATGGTGGTGTAGGTGACCCGGGCGCTGGGCTTGACGATGATCTCGACCACGGCCGAGTGCAGTGAGTCGGTGGTGTACACCGGAGCCGAGCAGCCTTCGATGTAGTGCACCTGGCTGCCTTCGTCGGCGATGATCAGTGTTCGCTCGAACTGGCCCATGTTCTCGGCGTTGATGCGGAAGTAGGCCTGCAGGGGCATCTCGACGTTGACGCCCGGGGGTACGTAGATGAACGAGCCGCCCGACCACACCGCCGAGTTGAGGGCGGCGAACTTGTTGTCGTTCTTCGGGATGATGGTGCCGAAGTAGGCCCGGACGATCTCGGGGTGCTCGCGCAGCGCGGTGTCCATGTCGGTGAAGATGACGCCCTGAGCCTCGAGGTCCTCACGGTTCTTGTGGTACACGACCTCGGACTCGTACTGGGCGGTGACCCCGGCGAGGTACTTGCGCTCGGCTTCGGGGATGCCGAGCTTCTCGTAGGTCTGCTTGACCGATTCCGGCAACTCGTCCCAGGCGTCGACCTGATGAGCGGTGGGCTTGATGTAGTAGAAGATCTTGTCGAAGAAGATCTCCGACATGTCGCCCCCCCAGTTGGGCATCGGGCGGCGCAGGAAGTGCTGGTAGCTCTTGAGGCGGTAGTCCCGCATCCAGTCGGGCTCGCCCTTCATCCACGACATCTCGCGGATGATGTCCTCGGTGAGGCCTCGCTGGGGCTTGAAGACGTAGTCCTCGGCATCGCTCCATCCGAGCTTGTACCGGCCGAGGTCGAGGTCGAGATCAGTGGAGGCCATGGGACACGCTCCTGGGTTGGGCGGGTGATGAGAGGAATCTCGGGGGGTATTTCTCCTATGGCGATAGTAACAAACCCATGGCCGAGCATCACCCTCCCGGGCCGGATTTCTGGGCCCGGGGCCGGGAGAATCAATCGGTCCGTCGAGCCGCCGCGCCCATGACACCGACGACGTCGAGTTCCCGGCACTGACGATCACCCGCATCCGGCCCCGACGCCTCGTTCAGGCGGCGGTGGTGAGGGGTGGGGGGAGGTCGTGGGCTCGGCGGCGGGCGAGGGCGATCTCGTGGTCGCGGTTGGTGGGGGGTGTGTCGTCCCAGGTGGTGGTGTAATGCGCCGGGCCGCGGGTGCCGGTGGTGGGGCGGCCGCGCTGGTCGGTGGTGGTGACGACGAGGGGGTGGGTGATCGGTCCGGGCGGTCCGGGTTGGTCGGTGGTTCTCGGAGTTCCGGGTGGGCCGGCCGGTCTGGGGTGGAGGGGGAGCCGGTCGGGTCGCCGGGTTCTTGGTGGGGGGCTGGTGAGCGTTGACCGGTTCGGGCGGGTGAAGGTGGCGGTGCCGTCGGGGTGCACGGTCATCGACCAGTCGTGGCGGTGCACGACGCCGTGGTGGGCGGCGCAGAGGGCGATGAGGTTGTCGAGGTCGGTGGGGCCGCCGTGGTCCCAGCGGGTGATGTGGTGGGCGTC
>Ga0209491_10001626_pt1 | contig 42871 bp, 47 predicted proteins | sample BON02_FD_187213 | JGI IMG/M metagenome (GOLD analysis project Ga0209491, IMG submission 187213) | Freshwater microbial communities from Lake Bonney liftoff mats and glacier meltwater in Antarctica - BON-02 (SPAdes) (version 2) | ecosystem: Environmental > Aquatic > Freshwater > Ice > Glacier...
GCGGGAGATAATTGTCGTTGAATTGTATCAGCACTGCGATTATTAAAACGTCCCATTGCAGTAAAATTTTTATGAGAAGTAGACAAAACTAAAGTTTTTACGTAATTTGAAGATATGTTTGCAAACACTTATAGGCTCCTTTTTAAGTTTGATCACAAAAAAAGAAGCCTATACTTTTTTAGAAAGAACGTCTAGATCGAATCTTTCATTCGATTTCAATTAATTTGAGGAAGTCCTGTATGCAGGCAATTTTAGACCACAAAGTGTTAAAATCTAGTTATGGAAAACTTATTGAAGCTGTGGCGCCATATGATGAATTACTGAAAGAATCTACTTATAGTTGTAGTTTTCGTTGTTATAATAGTGAAATGACTGAAATAACTACAAGTTGGGACGTTAGAAAAAACAAACATGTTATTTCACCAGCAAGTCAGTTAGAACCCTTGGCAAATATTATTATGATCATGATGAAATCATCATCACGAGGATATAACAACATAGTTCTAGATACCATAAAAAAATATGAAGATAAAAACAGAGAAATGTTGAAAAAAATTGACGAAAAAAGAGAAGTGTTAAAAAAAAATAATGGAAATTGTGATTAAATTAAATAATGAATTCGTCATTCTTATCTCTGGTCCAACCGCAACCGGAAAATCTGACTTTGCATTGGAACTTGGAAAAACTCTACCTATTGAGATCGTTAATGCTGATATAGGTTCATTCTACAAAGAATTAACTATTGGTACTGCAAAACCAGACTGGGAAAACCAAACGGTTCACCATCATTTTTTTGATGTTATAGATGATACAAATAGCTGGACCGCACCACGATTCAGAGAAGAATTAAAGCAATTAATTCCTGAAATTTGGTCGCGTGGAAATATCCCCGTAATTGTCGGGGGGTCTGCATTTTATATTCAATCTTTTTTTTACAACACTCACGATTTAGTATCACCAACTCAAGATTTGATGCAATCACTTGAAGAGCAACCGCATCAAGATTTATGGCAACAGCTCCATGATGTTGATCCAGAGCGCGCAGAAAAAATATCACCTATGGATAAGTATCGCGTTGTTCGAGCCCTTGCTATTTGGCATACTCAAGGCAAAAAACCTTCAGATTTTCAACAAGTTTTTAATCCACTCACACCTTTTCACTTTATTACCTTAACTCGTGATCGAGATCAATTGTACGAAATGATAGACCAAAGAGTCTTGACTATGATCGACTCTGGATGGCTTGACGAAGTTCGGGGACTTGTGGATGATTCGGATTGGGTAAATTTCTTACTCAATAAAAAAATGATAGGATATGATTTATTAGCCGGGTACTTAATGGGTGATTTGTCAGAATTAGATTTCTCAGAAATAGTGTCTTTGATTCAACAGCGCACAAGAAATTATGCTAAACGACAACTTACATTTTTGAAAAAACTTTCTAAAAACATTCAATTTGACTGCAAAAAAATCAGCATAGAAAAGTTTGAAGTTGAGGAATGTAACTTGACTTTATGTGATCTTAGTTTATATATAAAGCAGTTATCAGAGAGGATTTCACTATTTTTGAAGTAAGGATATTTCATGGAACCGTTCGATTTTTTTGCATCAACAAATAAAGACCATATTGTTTTTACTAAAAGACAAGCAAGTATGATCATGGCAAGCATGCTGCTTTCTTGTTTATTTGTTTTTGTCGTAGGCTTTTTCTTAGGCAAGCGAACCATTATTGATGATTTCTCATCAAAACTTACAAAAGATGCCTTGCATGACCAAATTGATTTTTTGCTAACAACTCAATCACTCGAATCATCTGAGGAAGATCAGACTGAAATTAAAGTTCCATTAGAGGGAGAGCAAGTTTTAGAAGAAAAAGAGCCTGCTGCTCGCAATGAAAACTCAGATAGCCTTGCTATCAAAACTCAGGATTCTTTAAAAGAAATTCCAGTTGTGAAAAAATCTGAAAAATATGAAAAGATAGTAGATGTTAAAAACAAAGAAAAATCTTTAGTTACAAAAACAGACACAGAAAACAAACAGTATGCACGCTTGATTGGATTTGGAACTAAAAGAGCAGCACAATCGTTTGTTTCAAGATTAAAAAAACGAGACATTCCAGTCATTTTAAAAACTATTGTCAGTAAAACTTCATCAGGTAAGCAAAAAGTTTGGTATCAAGCGATAACCCCTACATTTAACTCATCAAAAGAATTGAAGTCGGTTGTTGATAAGGTTAAGCGATTTGAGCATATTAAAGATAGTGATATTCAAATAGTTAATACAAAATAAAATAAGTTAAAAGTTTCAGACAATTAAATACTGACTAAATAAAAAAGGATTATTATGATTACTGTGTTGAGACGATCACTCAAAAGCAATGCTTACCGGGCATTTTTATGGATATTTTTAGCTGTCATGATTTTTGGTGGAATGTCATCACTTGACCTTAGGGATAGAAGTAAATGGGCAATTAAAGTTTATAATGAAAAATCAACAGATGCTGAGTGGTTACAATCAGTTTCTTCTATGCAAAGACAAATGGATTATTTGAAGGAAAATGGAATTAATTGGCCACGAACTGAACCAATTGAAAAGAATGTTTTACGCCAAATGGTTTCAAGTCTTTTAATGAGAGATACATCTCAAGGACTTAATCTTGCGGTTCCTCAGAATATTTTATCTGATCAATTGGCATCAACTTTACAAAGTTTGCCAGAATATTTCTTCTTGGAATCAGGACAATTGAATATTGCTATGTTCGAAAGAGTTATCGCACCTCGTACATTTGATGGATTTATATCTGAAATAGAAAATGAAGCTAAAGCGAATTTGTTGTATAGCGTAGCAACGATTGGATCATACACTTGCAAATTTGAAGTTGCCGCACAGTATAATGAAGAATATGCAGATAAAAAATATTCTGTATTAACTTTCTCTTTAGAAAAAGCCTTAGCCGAAGCTAAAAAGAATAAAGTTTCAGATGAAACCTTAGAGCGCTTTTATAAAAAAGGCGAACATGGTGATTTGTATAAAACATCTGAAAAAAGAGCAGGACACTATTGGAAATTTGATTTAAAACATTATGATTTGAATATTTCAAAAGAAAACATTTCTTCTTACTATGAAAATCATAAAAAGTCTGATTACTTAGAAGCACCTACACAAGTACAGGTTCGTAGAATATTCTTTACATCTGAGCATGACGAATCTTTTGATGCGCGAAAGCATGCCCAATCTGTTCATGAAGAATTAATAGCAGATCCAACAAAATTCGAAGATATTGCAAAAAAAATAAAATCAGCAAAAAATAAATTTGAAGGTTCTGGAAAAACAGATTTCTTTGCTAAAGATAGTAATGAGTATGATAAAATATTAGTTAATACAGCATTTGAGCAATTAGCTAAAGATTTAGATATTTCTCCGGTTATCAAAACAAGTAATGGTTATGAAATTTTACAAAGAATTTCGCGTAAACCTGCAAAATACAAATCTTTAACTGAAGTAACTTCTAAAATCAAAGAAAAACTTTCAGATGAAAAATTTGCAAAAAGATTTAAGCAAGACGCTCAAAGATTGGTAAGCAATGCAAGTTATAATAATGAAGCTTTAAATACTTTCATCCAAAAAAAACATGGAAAGAAAGAATCAATAAGTTTAGAAACTAAAAAAACTGGCATTGTTTCAATGCAACTGTTTCAAACTGAGCAAGGTCAGTATGCAGTGTTTATGGATGGCTATGATGGAATTATTTTAGAATGTACTCAAGTTGAAAAAAGAAAATTAAAGCAATTTGCTGAAATTAAATCAACAATTGCTGCTGATTATTATAAAAAACAAGCACATAAAGAATTAGAGACTATTGCATCAAAAGCAATGAAAGAGTCTACTGAGCAAGGTTTTGATGCAATAGCTAAAAGTTATAATGCTCATTTAGAATCAGCTGAATTTTCTTATAATAATGGTAACAATGATCAATCTGCTATATTACGTCGCCCAGAAGTTATGCAAAAAATTAAAGCATTGCAATCTGAAGGTGAAATGATAGATGTTATTTCACCTTCAGAGAGCTTACTGATTCGCTTAGATGAAATTGCTCCATTAGATGAAAAAATATTTAATGATAAAAAAACATCTATTGAAAATACTCTTGCAAGCAAGGCAAAGTACAAAGGTAAAGATAGTTTTATTGCTTCTTTGTATAGACGTGCTAAACTTAACAATAAGATAAAAATTAATGATCAACTGATCAAGGACATAAAAGAAACATTATGACAAAACAAAAGAATGTTGAAGTTGACGAATTAGAATTTCGAAAAAAATCTTTAGAAGTTACTTTCGCTCAAGTTCATAAGCAGTATGGCAAAGGATCTCTCATGAGATTGGGAGATAATCCTATTACTGAAATCAAAACGATTTCTACTGGATCTCTTTTGATTGATGATGCTATAGGTATTGGCGGATTGCCTTGTGGTCGAATTGTGGAAGTTTTTGGACCAGAGTCATCTGGCAAAACAACTTTAGCGTTGCAAGCTATTGCAGAAGCTCAAAAAACTGGTGGAATATGTGCTTTTATTGATGCAGAACATGCTTTGGATCCAAAATATGCAGAAAAACTAGGTGTCGTTATTGATGATCTAGTTATATCTCAACCGGATTTTGGTGAACAGGCTTTGGATATTGCAGAAATGTTAGTTCGTTCTGGTGCTATTGATATTATCGTTATTGATTCTGTTGCGGCATTGGTGCCAAAAGCTGAATTAGAAGGAGATATGGGAGATACTCACGTTGGTCTTCAAGCTCGATTGATGTCTCAGGCTTTAAGAAAACTTGCTTCGATTGTGCATAAATCAAATACTATTTTGCTTTTCATTAATCAGGTTCGTCAAACAATTAGCGGTATGTCTTTTGGACCAAAAGAGACAACAAGTGGTGGTAAAGCTCTCAAGTTTTATGCATCATTGCGTCTTGATATACGAAGAATCGCTTCGTTGAAAAAGAATGAAGTTGCCTTTGGTAACAAAGTTCGTATTAAAGTTGTTAAAAATAAGGTTGCGCCACCTTTTAAAAGCGTAGAAGTTGATTTGCTATTTAATGAAGGTATCAGCAAGGAGCTTGATTTACTTGATATGGCTATATTAAGAAATATAGTTAAACAGTCAGGATCATGGTTTTCTTTTGGTGATGCTAAATTAGCGCAAGGTCGCGAACAAGTTTTAGCTCTTTTTAAAGAAGATAAAAAAATTGTAGCTGATATTTTGTCTAAAATTAAAGAAGCAAATAAAAGCGTTTAAAATTATAGAGTTGATTTGTAGGAGTTAAATTTACATTGAAGAAAAAATCTCGTAAAAATCTGATTAATGATCAGATTGTAGCAGAAAATGTTCAGGTAATATCTGCAACTGGCGAAAATCTTGGTACTGTACCATTACAAAAAGCTTTAGAACTAGCACAAGCAGCTCGTTTAGACTTAGTTCTTTTGGATGAAGCTGAAGAAAATGGTACTCCTTTAGTTAAAGTCATGGATTTCGGCAAAAATCTTTATGCAAAAAAGAAAAAAATTGCTGAAGGCAAGAAGAAACAAAAGGTTGTGAAAACTAAAGAAATCAAGATGGAGCCTAAAATTGGTATTCATGATTATCAAACAAAGATGAATCAGGGTATTAAGTTTTTAGCAGATGGCAACAAGATTAAAGTAACTCTAACATTTAGAGGTCGTCTTGGTCACATGAAGGAAGAGAGAGGCGCAGAAATGTTTGCTCAAGTTGATCAAACATTAATTGATGCAGGTTTGGCAAATGTTTCACAAGAAAATGATCTAAAAGCAGGCCCTTTTTGGTCAAGAATTTATTATTTAAAAACAAAGTAAGGTTTAATTATGCCTAAAATGAAAACAAACTCAGCTGCAAAGAAGAGATTTACTAAAAAAGGTGACAAATCGATTAAGTATACAAAAGCTTTTCGTCGTCACTTACTAACAAAGAAAACAACAAAAAGAAAAAGAGATCTACGACAGAACAAATATATTTGTGATGTTGATAGACCTAGAATATTAAGATTGTTGCCATATTAATTATAAATTTAGGAATATAGATAATGTCACGAGTTAAAGGCGGTATACACGCTAAGAAACGCCACAAACGTATTTTAAAACAAGCTAAGGGTTATTACGGTCAACGTAAAAACATCTTTAAAAGAGCTAAAGAAACATTGATACGTGCATGGGCATATGCTTTTCACGGTAGAAAATTAAAGAAACGTAACATGCGTAGATTGTACATCGTACGTATTAACGCAGCGGTTCGTCAATTTGATGTTTCATACAGTAGATTTATTGCAAGTTTAAACAAAGCTAATATTGTTTTAAACAGAAAAATGCTTGCACAATTAGCTGTTTATGAGCCAACTGTATTTGCAAAAGTTGTTCAGGTTACAAAAAACTAACGATGTCTTGACGTGGGTAGTTTTTTAGTATTAGACTATGTCGAAACTTGGTTTATTTGTAAAAATACACAAAATAAAGGAGAGTGTAATGGAAACAATGCCTGTAAACAACGAAGTCAATGTACTTGAAAGCCACAGTCTAAATTTAAGTCTTTTAGAAGAAAAAGTTATTAGATTAGTTGACATGGTTAAAAGTTTGAAGCAGATGCATCAGACTCTACAAGAAGAAAATCAGATGCTTAAGCATCAGTTGATGAAAGCTGAAAGTTCTTTAGTCAGTGAGACAAAAGATCTTGAAGAGCTGAGTCAAGAAAAAATGATAACAAAAATGATTGTTGACGATTTGATTAAAAGTATTGATTCTTTAGTTGATAATCATGAATAAGCTGGATTCAGAACCGAAAAAATATCGTGCGCGTATTTTTGGAGACACTTACTCTGTTGTAAGTGACGAAAAAGAAACGCTTATTTTAGAAGCAGTGAAAACTGTTGATAATCTAATGCAAGACATCGCAGATGCTAGTGAGTCTGTTGATTCTAAAAAAATTGCTGTATTAACAGCTTTGAAACTTGCAATGAGAGCTATCAATATAGAGGTTGTTATGGAGCAAGAAAAGCGTTTGTCAAGTCGAATTATGAATGTTCTTGATCGAGAAGAAGCCTCTTTATAAACTGATTTTAAAAAAACGATTATAAATTTGTTTGATGATAAGCCATTGGGATTCTCCTTTTTGGCTTATTGTTTTTTAAGGTATTTTATGAAGATAACGAAAATATAGTAAATGTAGAGATTTACGAACAGAAAATAGGGTATAATCAATGATAGCGATAGTATTAATTGCAGTAGGAATCCTTACAGTAATTGCAGCAGCAGTTCTGTTCTATCTTGCTCAAAAAAAGATAACAAAAGCTCAAGACCTCCTTGAACAGTCATCTGTTAGATGGAAAAACGTTAAACGTGATATCGAAAACGAACGTAAAGAAATTCACCTTAAGATAAAAGATGAACTGTACGCAAAGCGTAAAGAGTTTGAGCTTGAACTTAAGCAAGAAAGAATAGAACAAGATCGCATTCGTGATAAAATGAATGTCAAATATGAAACTTTAGGTAAAAAAGAACAACGTTTGGATGACTTGCGTCATGAACTTCAACAAAAAGAACGTGAAGTTTTAAAAATGAATGATCTTGCTCGTGCAAGTGAAGCGCGATTGAAAACTTTATACGATGATCTTATTTTAAAACTTGAACAATTAAGCAACATGACTCGTGATGATGCAAAACGAGCTTTGATTACAACATTAGAAGATGAAGTTAAGCATGTTAGTGAAAAATGGATTCAAAAAGTAGAGTTAGAAGCTCGTGATACAGCTAAGAAAAGAGCTGCTGATATTACAGTTACCGTCATGCAGCGTTATATTGCTGACCAGGTAACAGAAATTACATCAGGTGTTGTTCATCTTCCTAACGAGGAAATGAAGGGTCGTATCATTGGCAAAGAAGGTAGAAATATAAAATCTCTTGAAATGGCTACTGGCATGGAATTTGTAATTGGTGATACACCAGAAACAATTACAATTGCTGGATTTAATCCAATTCGTCGAGAAATTGCAAAAAGATCATTAGAGCGTTTAGTTAATGATGGAAGAATTAATCCAACTCGTATTGAAGAGACTGTTAAAAAGTGTGAAGAAGAGCTTGATGAGTTAATTCAAGAGTATGGTAAAAATGTTATTTTAGAATTCAACTTACAGGGTGTTCATCCTGAAATTGTAACATTACTTGGTAAATTAAATTTTAGAACAAGTTATACACAAAATGTATTGCAACACGTAAAAGAAGTTGCAATTTTTTCTCGCATGATTGCAGAAGAATTGGGACTTGATGGTAATATTGCCTTCAGAGCAGGTTTGTTTCATGATATCGGCAAAGCTGTTTCAGCTGAAATCGAAGGACCTCACGCACTTGTAGGTGCAGAAATTGCAAAACGTTGTGGTGAATCTGATGAAGTAGTTAATGCTATTGCAGCTCACCATGAAGAAGTACCTTACAAGAGTATTTATGCTCCTATTGTTGTTATTGCAGATACAATTTCAGCTTCACGTCCTGGTGCTCGTAGAGAAACATTCTCAGCTTACATTAAGAAACTTGAAAAATTAGAAGAAATTGCAAACTCCTATGAAGGTGTTAAAAAAGCATACGCATTGCAAGCTGGTCGTGAAATTAGAATCATTATAGAAGAAGATATGCTTGATGATGACAAGACAGCGATACTTGCTCGTGATGTTGCAAAAAGAATTGAAGAAGAAATGAGTTTTCCTGGGCAGATCAAAGTGAGCGTTATTAGAGAAAAACGTTCAGTTGAGTACGCAAGGTAAAAATATAAATAAAAAGTAGCATTATGAATAATGCTACTTTTTATTTAATCTAATAATATAAAATTAAATATATTTATTTTTATAATGGAATGCTTTTTTATGAAATCATTACAATTTATCATGTTGTTAAGTTTTTCCTGCTTTTTGCATTCAATGCAAGAAAACATTCCTGATATACGTCAAGCTGAAAATCCATCATTGTTTTACATTGCAAATATAGATCCAACAAACGCTCGCCAATACTGTATCGTAGAAGTCCCAGCAGACACTCAAGGGAATTTGGGAGAGTTGCATGCTCGCATGCAAAATGAAAGACATAATTTTACATACTTCGGTTATAATGTACGTGTTGCAAGAAATCGTCGCCTGCCAGCCTCTATTAAAACAGAACAAATTTTCAGATGTGTTAAAACTGCAGTAGATATCAAAATGGTAGAAGAACTCAAGAATTTTACACAAGGTGTTTTAGGTGATTCTGTAAACAATGATATAAATGAAATACTGGACCATGCTGTAAAATTAACGACTACTATAATTTTAGATCGCCAAAAAACTATAGATATGCGACATGCACTACTTAATCAAATTATATCTTTTGATACTCAGGACTTGGATAGAATATCAGATAGATAGTATGAAACAATTTATTAAAGCTCAAAAAACATTTGTACAACGAATTGAACAAGAAAGAATTTTATGAAAAAAACAATACGAGTATTATTATTAGGTGATGTTGTAGGAAATATTGGTAGATGCATGTTTCAAAAACATATAAAAGCAGTAAAAGAAGAACATCAGATTGATTTTGTTATTGTTAATGGTGAAAATAGCAATAATAATGGTCGAGGAATAACTTCTCGCATTGTTAAATTTTTCAAACATAATGGTGCCGATGTGATTACGAGTGGAAATCATATTTGGAATCAGTATGAAATTAAATCTTATTTAGAGAGCAACACCGATCTTTTACGTCCAGCAAACTTTCCGGCAGCTTGTCCTGGTTCTGGTGTTACCGTTGTTGATTGTAATGGGATTAAGGTTGGTGTAATTAATCTGCAGGGTAGAGTTTTCATGAGAGAACACACAGATTGTCCTTTCAAAGCAGTCGATGCTATTTTAGAGGATCTTGCATCAAAAACGAACATCATTCTTATAGATTTTCACGCAGAAGCTACGGCAGAAAAACTTGCAATGGCTTTTTATGTAGAAGGTAGAGTTTCTGCAATTGTAGGTACACATACTCATATTTCAACTTCAGATGAAAGAGTTTTACCGGGCGGAACTGCTTATGTGACAGATCTTGGTATGGCCGGATCACTAAATTCTATGATTGGTATGACCAAAGAAAGTGTTTTGCCAAATTTTTTAACACAAATGCCATCACGATTTATTGTTGACACCAAGCCTCCGGTTGTTATGTCTGGTGTTTGGGTTGAGATCGATACCGAGACCGGAAAAGCTCTTGATATACAGCGTGTTCGTGTTATTGATGAAGAGTTGAGTACCCAAGATTAAATACTCCTCGCAGCAAGCTGACGAGGTATCATGCATAGCTTCGCTTTGAACAAAATTAATTGTTCTTTTAGTAACATATAATTTTTTATAAGTTATATTTTGTAAGGACTGCGAAGCAGAGCTTCGGTGAATTTCACCCTTAGAGATTAAATAATTTTTATAAAATACAAAACAAAGATTTTCTTATGAAACAATTAATATTTTTAATACTGTTCAGTAGTATTTCGTTTTTACATACAGTCCAACAAAATACTGAATACACTGTAGATCAAACTCAGAATGAATCACTTTATTATCTTGCAGTTACGCATCCAACTGATAATCATAGATTTAATTTATTTGAATTATCAGAAGATTATCCTGATGGTTTTAGGAACACCTATGTTATGATGCAAAATTCAAGGATTACATTTAGGTATCAAGGTTATAATGTTCGACTGGCAAGAGCAGAAAGTCTCTCTGTAGATATTGCTAATTTAGAAATTGTTAGATATATTAAAGCTCAAATATCAAATAGAAGATAAGAAGAGTTAAGTACTCAAGAATGAATACTCCTCGCAGCAAGCTGACGAGGTATCATTCATAGCTTCGCTTTGAACAAGTTTAATTGTTTCTTAGCAACATATAATTTTTTATAAGTGTATGATTTACAAGGACTACGAAGCAGATATTCGGGGAATTTCACCCTCAGAGATTAAATAAATATTATAAAAAACAAAGATTTTAATGAAACAATTATATATATTAGTACTGTTGAGCTGTTCTTCATTTTTAGAGACAGTTCAACAAAACACTGAGTCTCTTCTGTATCAAGATCAGACCCCAGTACATTTTTACGTAGCAGACACTCATCCAGCTGATAACCATGACTTTCATGTATTTGAAATATTTGAAAATTCGCCTGGTGGCCTTGAACGATTGTATCTTGAGATGCAAAATTCAAATCCTTGTTTTAGGTGTGAACGCTATAATTTTTGTCTTAGTAGACATGTAGATCTTCCTGCTTCTATCAGCAATTCACAAATTGCTCGATCTGTTCAAGCTCAGATAAGAATGACATATCCGCATTATAACAATAGAAGACAAGAAGAATTGGGCACCCAAGATTAAATAAATTTTATAAAACACAAAACAAAGATTTTCATGAAACAATTATATATATTAATATTATTAAGCTGTTTTTCATTTTCATATACAGTTAAACAAAGTACTAGAGTCGTATCTCAAGATCAGACTCTAGTACTTTGTTACGTAGCAGAAACTCATCCAACTGACAACCATAGATTTGATGTCTTAGAGGTATTCGAAAATACACCTGGCAGCCTTGGACAATGGTATCTTCGTATGCAAAATTCAGGTGATTCATCTAGATATGAAGGATGCAATGTTTGTGTTTTAAGAAAAAATGAGCTTCCTGCTTCTATCAGCAATTCACAAATTGCTCGATCTGTTCAAGCTCAGATAATAATGACATATCCGAATTATAATAATAGAAGACAAGAATAGTTGGGCACCCAAGATTAAATAAATTTCATAAAACATAAAATAAAGATTTTTCTGTGAAACAATTATAGTTTTTGGTACCGCTGAGTTGTTCGTTATCTTTATACACATCTCAAGAAAACAGTGAAGCTACTGCAGATCAAGTTCAAAACAAATCACTTTATTACTTGGCAGGTATGAATCCAACTGATAATCATATATTTTTTGTGTACGAATTATTAGACCACTATATCTTGCCATGAAAAACTCAAACCCTAGTTTTAGGTATCAAGGATATAATGTTTGTCTTGCAAAAAAGTCTAATATGCCTGTTCATATTAGACATGCACAAATTTATGAGTGTATTAAAGCTGAAATAAATATGAAACAATATAAAGAAGCTGTGGATAATTTAGGTGCTCTTTTTAACAATAACGAGAGAGAAAATTTAGTAGAGTCGTACGATGAAATGATTAAAGAACTACACAAAGATGTTGACCTGAAGTATCATGAATTATCACAAAACAAAAATAGAGTACTGGCAGAGATACAAACATTTGATCTTCAAAGTTTAAATGAAACATCGGAATTAGATGATCGGATGTCGTAATTTATTAACAGTCAAAATTTAGCTGAAATAGAAAATGATAATGAGCACTGTGAATATTTTTTTACAAACATGCTACGCTGTTAAACAAAATAAATAAAATTTTCAATAGATGTTGCCTTATTATTTAAAATCATAAAGCTTATGAATAGATCCATTATGTTTATTCATGAGCTTTTTTGTTATATTAAAGAAGTCTGAAATCAAGAATTTTGACAAAACTCCCACCTATTAACAATCACAGAAAGTTTCATAATGTTAAAAGTTCATTTAGTTGTGCTATTTTTAATTACCAATTCATTTTCATTAAAAGCATCAGATGATGAAGCACCAGCTCCTGCACAAAACATTGCTCATCCTCGATTTCGCCACAATAACAGATTAACAGATTTGTTGAATCAGATGGAGCATCATGGAGGAATAGCTGATGAAGATGTATTTTTAGCATTTAGAAATGTCGAACTTCTTGAACATATTAATACTACGGTAGAAATTTTTAATCAAGCGGTAGGGTTTGCACGTCAACGGAATCTCAAAAAATATATTTTTAAGTTAGTTTGTAAATAAACAAAAAAGAAATAATTTTGAAGTGAACTTGATTTTAAAGTACCTTTGTTGAATCTATTGTTTCTGTAACAATTGCTGAAAATGTACGATGTTTGGTTGGAGCTGGGGTAAGAATATTTACTGAATCAGGTAATCTTGTATGTATTGTATCACGATTGACTCAGGCGGATGTTTAAAAAGTCTTTACATCACAATGCAGGAAAAAAATAGATACGATGACTGAGGTCTTACTTAACTGCATTGTGCTGTTTTTCATAATAGACCTTTGCATGTAACTTTATTGCTGCAAGCAGATCCTATGCTTTATGATACCAAAGCCGCAAGATCTGCTGGATCGGATGTCGTAAAGGTTTATTTTAGAAAAAACACTTCATTTCTCTAGTCAAAGTGCAACAGTTTCTTCTTCTTCAGAAACCTTATAATTGAAAAAAACATTTTCAATTATATTATGACAATAAGCATTTTCAACAAAATATTATAAATGTGCTATACTGTTAAGTAAAATAAATAAAAGTTTCTACAGTTGTTACTTTAGTCCAAACAACTACAAGGAGTTTTTTATATGATTTCACTTATCATTCTTAATTTAATCTATGCTTCAATGTATACGATGGCAAAAATTTCAACCACAGTTGCTCAACCAGTTTTCATGATAGGCACTCGCACATTGCTTGGCGGAGTAATATCATTACTTGTTTATTTTATTTTTTTCTATTCTTCAGATGAGATCAATTCTCTTTCAAAAAAAGAATGGACCTTGATATTACTTGTAGGTTTTTTCAACATGTATTTGTGTAATGCAGCTGAAGCGTGGGGTTTACAATATTTGCCAGCATCTAAGGCAGCTTTCTTTTACAATCTGGAACCTTTTTTTGCAGCTTTATTTTCCTATTTTCTATTTTGTGAATATATGAGTTGGCAAAAATGGCTAGGGTTATGTGTTGGATTTGTAGGATTCCTTCCTATTCTTCTTGGTCCTTCTCATATTATTGATACGAGTGCGCAATTTGGATTTTCAACTTTGGCAAATTTTTCTTTACTTGCAGCATCTTTATTATCGGTTTCTTCCTGGATAATGGTCCGAGCTTTAGTGAGAAAACGAAACATATCACCATTTTTAATTAATGGGGTTTGTATGGTTTTCGGAAGTCTTTTTTGCTTTTTACATGCATTTTTAGATAAATCTGAACCATATGTTACATCGGGACACATGAAAGAGTTTTTACAGATTGCTATTATTATGGCCGTATTTAAATACGCTATTGCATACAATTTAAATACGCATCTTTTAAAGAAAAACACAACAACATCCGTAGTTTTTTTCGGTTTTACTGCAACTTTATTTGCAAAAGGGATTGGAATTTTGTTCTTTAATGGACAACTTTCATTTAATTTTATTTTATCAATTATATTGGTATTTATTGGTTTATTGATTTTTAACTATGAAGAATTAAAGCAGGATTATAATATAAAATAAAATTTTCTATTGTGAAAAACATTTAAAAAGAGAGTTTAATCGATTAGTTGATTAAACTCTCTTTTTAAATTAAATAACTTTGGGCCTATAGATTAAGATACATTCAAAATGTTATTTCCTATTTTTTTCAAGATGATTTAAATCATGTTAACTCTAATCTTTAGTACAAACACCACCAGCACAGTATCCGCTAGAACAATTTTGAGGAGTTGTGCAAGAAGAGCCATTATCATTGCTTGTACAAATATCTTTATAACAGTTTCCACTATCACAGGCTGCATCACTTGAACAACCATAACCTTTATCATGGCTTGTACAAACATCTTTATAACAGTTTCCACTATCGCAGTTGCTGTTGTTTGTACAATAATCACCCTTAGAGCAGTTACTTGTACAAGTGCATGTACCAGTTGAAGATCCAGTTGCAATAAGACACAAACCACTCGAACAATTCGAATCTAATGTGCAGCTAGAACCAATGCTGTTACTTGTGCAACAACAGCTACCCCATGAATTATTGTTACCATCAGAACAATAACAGTTACCACTATCACAAACGCTGTTATCATCACTACAATAACTCTTACTACTTGTGCTTGAATTTTCACAAACCCCACTGGTTTGACCTTCATTGATATAACAGTTACCGCTTGAGCAAGCGCTATTTGTATAACAAGGATTGTTTGTGCTATTACTATAACAAACATCTTCAAAGCAGTTACCACTTGAGCAATTGCTATTAGTTGTACAACCATTGCCAGTATTATTACTCGTACAAACATTTTTGTAACAATTTCCACTTGAGCAGTTGCTGTTGTTTGTACAAGAACTATCGGTGCTATTATCGGTACAGACATTTTTGTAACAATTGCCACTCTTGCAATTTGTATTGATGTCACAAGAAGATCCGGTAGAATTATTTTGGCAAGTACCAGAGGTAGATCCGCTTGGAATATAACAGTTGGCAGTAGAGCAACCAGAGTTACTTGAACATTGACTGCCGGTGCTATTTGCTTCACAGGTGCCAGCAGTTGCACTATTATTTGAAAAAAAGCAGTTGCCCGTAGAGCATTGACTATAGCTCGAACATGAAGCACCTGTGTTATCGCTTTCACATGTTCCGGTTGCTGAACAGAAACCACTCGAACAATTTGTATTTTTAGTACACTCAGACCCAGTTGAACTATCAACGCAAAGTCCTGTGGTGGTACTACAATTACTGCTATTACAGCCATTGTCACTATTGCACTGATCTCCGACACCATTAGATGTACAGGTACCAGTCGTAGAACCTGTTGGGATGTAACAATTACCGGTTGAACAGTTATTGTTTACGGTACAACTCGAATTTTTACTATTTGAGGTACAGGTGTAATTATAACAATTAACACTTGAGCAATTTTCATCACTTGTACAGTAACTATCAGTAGAACAACTAGTTTGGCAGTAACAGGTGCCAGTTGTCGATCCTGTTGGAATGTAGCAGTAACCACTTGAACAATTACTGTCAATAGTACAATCAGAACCTGTGCTGTTACTTGTACAACAACAGCCACCCCAGCTTGAACTATCATCATTTTTACAGAAACAGTTACCACTATCGCAAGCACTATTATCAGTACAGTAAGTTGAACAGTTATTGTTTACGGTACAACTCGAATTTTTACTATTTGAGGTACAGGTGTAATTATAACAATTAACACTTGAGCAATTTTCATCACTTGTACAGTAACTATCAGTAGAACAACTAGTTTGGCAGTAACAGGTGCCAGTTGTCGATCCTGTTGGAATGTAGCAGTAACCACTTGAACAATTACTGTCAATAGTACAATCAGAACCTGTGCTGTTACTTGTACAACAACAGCCACCCCAGCTTGAACTATCATCATTTTTACAGAAACAGTTACCACTATCGCAAGCACTATTATCAGTACAGTAACTTGTGCTACTTGTGCTGGTACTTTCACAGCCACCTGAACTTGAACCAGTTGGAATATAACAGTTACCACTCGAGCATTCGCTGTCTGTGTAACAATCTTTGCCATTGCTATTTGATGTGCAAACACCTGTAAAACAATTACCACTTGAGCAATTATCATCTGTTAAACAACGAGATCCTGTACTGTTACTTGTGCAAACATATTGGGTACTACCGAAAGGTGGTGAGCAATTACCACTTGAGCAGTTACTGTTAGTTGTGCAAGCTGATCCTGTGCTATTGTCGGTACAGGTACCACTTTGACAATTACTCGTTGAGCAATTTGAATCAGTTGTGCAAGGTGCACCGGTACTACTTGCTGCTGTGCAGGCATTACTTATGCAATTATTACTTGAGCAGTTATGATCACTTGTGCAATAATCTCCATTGCTACAACTATAATAACATGCACATGTTCCGGATGTATCACCAGTTGGAATATAACAGTAACCGGTTGAGCAATTTTCAGAGCTTGAGCAAACAGAATCATTCTTGTTACTCGTACAAATATATTGACCGCTACTATCAAGTTGGCAGTTACCACTCGAGCAAGAAGTTCCACTATTACAATAACTACTACTACTTGTGCTATTACTTGTGCAAACACCAGTTGTATCACCTGTTAAAATATAACAGTTACCGCTTGAGCAACCAGAATCATCTGCGCAACTAGAGCCAGTACTATTACTTGTACAGACATAGTTGCCACTACTGTTAGGTGAGCAATTACCGGTAGAACAGTAGCTGTTATCGTTACAAAAACTTGTATTACTTTTACTGCTGCTTTCACATGTTCCGGTTGTATCACCAGTTGGAATATAACAGTTACCACTCGAGCAATTAGCAGCACTTGTGCAATAATTACCAGTAGAACAATTACTCATGCAGGTACACACACTGTTACCAGTGCTATCTGGAGCACACAAACCACTTGTACAATTACTATCGGCGTTACATGCAGCACCATTAGCACTCGTTGCTTCACATATTTTATTATCACAATTTTCATTTGTACAATCAGTATCTGTTGTACATGCAGAGCCATCAACATTAGCTGTACAGGTACTTGTGAAGGTTGTGTTCGAGTAAGAACAATTACCACTTGTGCAACCACTATTCGTAGTACAAACACTACCAGTTGTCGTATCTGTACAAACATTTGTTCCAGAGGTGCTAGAATAAGCGCAGTTACCAGTCGAACAACCATCATTACTTGAACATTCACTTCCGGTTTCATTATTTTGACAATAATCAGCACCACAGTTACCGCTTGTGCACTCGCTATTTGTCGTACAAGGTTCTCCATTAGAATACGTTCCATAGCAAGTACCCGAAGTGGAACCTGCTGGAATATTACAATCATTACTTTTACAACCTGAGCTACTCGAGCATAAACTTCCATCAGTATTATCTTGACAGGTACCCGATGTACTTCCAATTAAAAGATAACAGTTACCATTATCACAACTCGAATTTTCTGTACAGGCAGATCCATCACTACTTGTGCTGCATATGTCTGTAGAACAAAAACCACTTTGACAATCAGTATCTTGAGTACAAGTACCACCAGTTACAATTAAAGCATCACTACAGGTACCAGACGTATCCCCGGTTGCAATGTTACAATGACCACTTGTACAATTGAAACTACTCGTACAATAATTACCATCGGCGCAATCACTTGAACAGACACAAACATATAAACCTTTGTTATTAGCTTGACATAAACCACTTGCACAGTTGCTATCGGCTGTACAACTATTACCAATATTACAATTCCTTGTACATGTTTCACAAACATGATCTGTTGTGCAAGATCCAGAGCAGCACTCAGCACTTGATGTGCAGCGTTCTCCACTTGCAGAACAGCTACATACACCCTCAGCACTACATGATGTAGAACAACAATTTGTATTCTTTGTACATGTACTATTATTTTTTAAACATACACATAGACCATCAGATGATGACCCAGAACAGCATTCTATAGCAGAAGTAGATGCATCGCCAGCCACATAACACGCACAAATATTATTCGTACACATACCACTCAAGCATGTTGTTGATGATTGACAAGAGCTACCAACTGTATCATCAGAACAACTTCCACCAACACAAATTCCAGTTGCGCAGGTATTTCCATCAGTACAATAGGTTCCACCATTTTCACAGGTACAAGCACATCCATCGGTATCACATCCACAAACACCGGTAGTTTCTCCGGTCGTAATAGTACAAATACCGGTCGAGCAGGTAGCTGCAGTTTCGCAAACGCAACCAAATGTATCACAAGCACAAGCATAACCAGTACTACTATCTGCGTAAGGAAGGCAGAAATCAGCACCAGAACAGCAGGTATAGTCATAACTATCGCTGCATGGATAATAATTTGAGGCACATGTTTCGCAGGATGAGGTTGGATTTCTGCGATTATTTAATACACAATATGTTCCATCGCAGCAATCTCCACTATCAGTACATGTAACACCAGCTTCATCACAATCAGAAACACATGTTCCGGTAGTTGTATCACAATTTCCACTTGAGCAGGTACTATTATCAGTACAAGAACAACTGGTACCATCACAGGTGCAGACCCCAGTAGTTTCTCCGGATGCAATGACGCAGGTATTATTTACGCAACAAACAGTTTCATCGGTACAACTTGCACCGGTAGCAGCACAAGCTTGGCAGGTGCCAGTTGTACCACTTGTAATTTCACAATATCCACTCCAGCAACCGGTATTTCCGGTACAAGTAGCTCCATCTATATTTGATGTGCAGGCACCACTTAAACAAGCGTAACCTGTACAACATTGAATATCGTCTGTACACATTGTCCATCCTGCTCCACCACAGGTAGCACAGTAACCTTCGTAACATATTCCAGCACCTACACAATCAGAATTTTCAGAACAAGCAATTTCTGCAATTGCGGTACAGGTTAATGTTGTAGATGAGCAATTATTATTACAACAATCTCCATCGATACTACAAACACTATTATTTGGAGCACAATTAACACAAATGTTATTAGCACAGTTACCGCTCGAGCAAATACTATTAGAAGAGCAGGGCGAGCCAATTGTATTAGATGCACAAAGACCAGTTGAAGTTACACAATCTCCACTTATACAATTGGCATCACTCGTACAACTTGTTGCGGTATAATTATTTTTATCTTGGCTAATCTCAGCAGCTTGAGCTTGAGCTTCTTGTTTTGCTGATTTGATGTCACTACTCAATGCACTTGCATCAAAAACACAAGCGCCTTTATCATCACAAGAGACATATTTTTCATGTCCAGCCTGGTAATGACAACATTGACCTACGTTAGAACAGATTCCAACCATTCCTTTGGTTGATCCTCCGTTCGATTTTGATAATGAAGCGAAATAGGCAACTGTATTAGCTGTCATACCTAATGCCAAACTTCCAGCTCCACTCGTCATCGTTGGTATAATACAATCTTGACAGAAAAACTCATAACAATTTCCTGTATTACATGTGTTATTACTACTACATGGACATCCTTTTTCTGAGCAGGAGCAAAAACCATTAATACACATATCAGAACAACACTCTCCAGCATCAGAGCAGGGGGCAAATTCACCGGCACAGCTTTGACACAATCCAGCATAGCAGTTACCACTTGTACAGTCGGCATTACTTTCACAGCTACAATTATTTCCACCATTTGAACAGTAACTATTTATACAAGAGTTTCCATCGCAACATTGCCCATCATCAGAACAGAGCACTCCGTTACAAGGTTTTATACAATCTTCACAGAAGCCAGCATAACAATTACCACTTGAGCAATTAGATTTTTTATCGCAGGGGCAAGCGGTTGATGAGCAGCTACAGGTATCACATAACACAGCATATTCACCACCGGAACATTCTACATAACACATTCCATCATTGCACCATCCACTGTCACATTCACTGCTTGATACGCAGGGAGTACAATTCGAAAGGTTGCAGGTGTTACAAACTCCACATGTTGTACCACAATCACAGCCACAGTCATTACAATAAAGATCGGCATAGCACCCACAAGAACAATCAACACACCCGACAGAGTCACAGGTATTACAAATTCCAGCCGTATCACCGCATTTGCAATCACAATCTTTGCAGTACATATTTTCATAACATCCACAAGAAGAGCAGTCATCACATCCCACAGAGTCGCAGGTATTACAGACTCCACACGTTGAGTTACACTCACAGCTACAGTCTTTGCAGTACATGTCTTCATAACATCCACAAGAAGAGCAATCATTACATCCTACAGAATCGCAGATGTTACAAATTCCAAGTGTAGAACCACATTCGCATTGAATGATAACATCATTGATGTGTTGGTCAAAGGTTTCTGCAATTTTTAGTTCAAAATCTTCTTGGTTTTTAAAGCCAATCTGTTTATCAAGTAATTTTCCTTGATTCATGAAAATAATAAATGGATATCCTGTAATTTTTTGACCTAAAACTTCTTGAACTGCCGCAGGAGCACGGGATTATTTTCCATCGATCATATAAAAATCTATGGCTGTAAATTTCAAATTCTGAGCGATTTCTGTGAAAATTGGTTCCATTTTTTTACACCAACTACAGTTTTCTGCATGAAAAAAAAGAATAGATGGTCTTTGATTGTTTTTTAGAAAATATTTAAAATCATTTTCTAGTGGGTTCTGAGACTGGTTTTTCGATATTAATTTTTTTGGTTGATTTATTGAAGGTAAGTTTGATGGTGCGCAGAACGTGCTTAATGATACCATTTGAAATAGTATGAATAAACCTATTACTTTTTTCTTTATTCCCATATCATAATCCCCCCGGAATATGGAATGTGTTTGGCTCAAGTAGTAAAAAATAGTTTGTTATATTTTATACATGTCCGTTTGTTTTTTTGTCATTGATCCAAATGATTTTTTCGAATTTTCAAGCTTTGCTCTTTTGTTATAGCATGATGTTTCATTGCATTTCTTATTTTTTTAAATGATTCAACTGCTTTTTCTACCAAGGGATTATGTTTTTCGAACATGTCTTTCGTTGGTTTTTTGAAAACAGATTGAACATCTTCTTCGAATTTTTTTATTAAACCTTCATCCATTCGAGTTTTTGGTACAAACGAATTATCATTTGAAGATTTATTTTCCTTACTCATAGGCTTAATTGAGGAATGTTGACGATGACTTTGTTCTTTTGCATCTAACAATGTTGGAGATAAGTTTAAAATACAAAAAATATATCCAAAAAAGACTATTTTTTTAATGTTCATAGCATCTATTCCTTCTTCAATATTGTTAAAAAATAAAGCTAACCTATGTAAGTTAGCTTTATTCTAAAAAACATTTGAGTTCAATTTCAATACAGATTATTTTTTGTTTCTTGAGTATTAGGTTGTTTAGAGTTATCTTTTTTATTTTTAGATGGATTTTTTGACTTGTTTCTTACGTTCTGATTACTACGCCATACCATGTTTTGAATATTGGTAAGTCTAAACAATTTTCTTGCACCTTTTCTTACTTCTTCGTCATCTTTTTTTGAAATGTTAGGGTGATGCTCTTTGTTGTAATGAAACAATCTTTCATACGCTTCTTTAGCTTTTTTCACATTTTTTCTATATTCTTTGAGCTCGCTATCAGAGTTTTCAGATTTTTTTTCGTCTTTTTTATCATCAGAGCTTTTTTCTGAATCGTCAGAAGGTTTTTCATCTTTCGAATTAGTGTCTTTTTTATCATGAGGTTTTTTTTCAGGAACATGGTTAACTGCTTTTGTGAATCGATCAATGAACTTTTTTAGTGCTGGATCGGTCTTCCGATAATTCTTCCCAGGACCTTTGCGTGGGCCTTCTTTCTCTCCGCCTTGACTACTTTCTTTGCGTTCACTAGAAGGTTTGTTTAATGGAATATTCTTTGGAGCAGATGGAACTCCACCCCTTTGAGATGGTTTTGATATGAGGGGAGCAATATGTAAACAGCTCAATACTGTTATGATATGTAGAAATATATATTTATTTTTCATAATAACGACCTTTTTAAATTTATTTTTTAACATGACCACGCCAAACCATATTTCTTATCTGTACGAGATTAAACAATTTCACTGCTCCTTCATTTATTTGAGTATTTTCTTCTCGAGAAATATAAAAATTATCTTTATTTTCATAGAGTCTTTTGTAAGAATTGTAAGCAGAGTCAACTTTTAGCTGCAACTGTTCATCTTCTATTTTACGAAATCCAGTAAATTTTTCATTTGGTAGTTGATTCGAATTTTTAATAAAATCTTCAACGATCTGTCGAGCCTCGGGTGAATCTTTTGTAGATGTCGTAGGTTTAACTACTTTTTTTGGCTCCGAATCTATTTTTTTAGCAGATTTTTTTCTTGGCAGATGGTTTTCTTTTTTTAAAAAATCGTAGATTTTATCTTCAAGATCTTCCTGTTGAGCAAACCCAACCTGTTTTTGAACAAATTTGCCTTTATCAACGAAAAGAATAAATGGATATCCGTTAATTTTTTCATCAAATAAATCACTTACTAGTGAAGCTGCATTGGTGTGTCTACCATTGAGATGATAAAAACCAACTGATGCAAATTCGGGATTTTCAGCAACTTCAGCAAATACAGGTTCCATTTTTTTACACCAACCACAACCATCCATGTAAAAGAAGATTACAGAAGATTTATTACTGTTTTGTAGTAAATCATTCAGATCGTCTTGATTTTTGATCTCAAGAACCGGTTCTTTTTTTTCTACAATTACTTCAACTAACTCTTGGACGATTAATGCAACTTCTGTAGTTGGAATATTAGACTGATTAATTCTTAGATAGTAGATGTTAATAAAAACCGTTGAAATGTTGATGAGCGTTACCACACCTAAAACAAGCTTGAGGGTATCTATGTGTAATTTTAATTTTATATCCATACTAGATCTTTCTTTGAAATTTCTGATCCTTAAATTATTTTATTTTTTTGAAGCATGCTTGTTAGATCTTTTTGATTTTGATTGTTTTTCCTTCTTTTTATAATTTTTATTTTGAATGTATTTTGTTTAACTAGTCTGCTGCTATTTCGGATCCTACTACTATAACATCAGCAGCAACATCGGCAGCAGCTTCAGCTGAGGCAGTAGTTAATCCTGCGTCTACAAACATCGGCTCGAGAACTGCAACAATTGCTTCCCAGATTGCTTTTACAGCTTCAATAAATACGTCAAAAAAGTCTGCTTCATCAGCTTCAAATTCTGGGTTTTCAAATAGACTATCCTCAAAATCAGACCATGTTTCATCACCACCATCATCAGATAAATCAGAAGCTCTAGTGCCCATGAAATTAGCATATTCATATTGCATACCTGCTTCTAACATTGAAGCGTCCGTCAAGCCATAGACAGCAGCTCCAGCAACACCGGTCAAAGCAGCTCGAGTACCATATCCTGCATAATCAAATGAATCTTGTTCTAATATTCCTCCACAGATGCCATAATTACATTTACTTTCACAGCATTCTCCATTATTACTACAGGGAGCTGGGTAGTGCGCACATGCTTGACATATACCTCCATAACAATTTCCTTGGTTGCACTGTTTATTCTTTGTCCATGAAGTTCCACCTTTTTTGTCTCCAGCTTGAATCTCAACATTGTTTTGATTTTCTTGTTCATCAACACCTCTGTCTATTGATCCTGATGATAAATTAATGGATTTTGGAAGTAATATTCATAAGCTTTATATCTCACTGCTATCATTATGAGTAGAATTGAAGTTCTAACTATTTTTTTTCATTATCATCTGATGTATCCTCTTTTTGTTTTTTTTAAATTCATAAAATTAACTATTGAAAATTATTGGCTTAAAACATCGTGATAATTTTTATTGATTTTGAATGAAATTTTAAATTATTTCTCCTTGCACAACAACAATATCTAACTCTGTCATAATGTCTGGTGTATAAAAATTATCGTATGATAAAGCTGATCTGCCTCCCCTGAAATGTTTTTGATAGCCTTTGTACGTAAACAAACAACTCAAAGATAGAATTAAACCGATGAGCATGTTTTTTATATTCATATTGAAAATCCTAAATTGGCAGATACTATTGAATCTGTTTAGATTTATTTTAAGAAAAATAGTTTATGAATATCAATGATTTTTGAAAAAAATGGTAGTCGTGGATAAAAAATCATTATTTATGTATAATATTATAGAAATAAGTATGAATTTTTTTAAAGGTTGCGTATGTATTTAGTCTTTTTTCTGTATGCTTTGTTGGCTTCGACTTTTTCGATAGGTAAAATTTTAGTTCATTTATTACCTCCTATTTTTTTAATTGCAATGCGTATGATCATTGCCGGGACATTGTTGTCATTAGCTTGGTTGGTTTTCGATAGAAAAAACACGGTTAAATCATCTGATTGGTGGTTATTTGGAGTTGTGACTTTGTTTCACATTCTGTTACCATTTACTTCCGAATATATTGCCTTACAGTATATTTCACCATCGACTGCATGTTTGATGTATAACTTATCGCCTTTTTTCTCAGCAATTTTTTCTTATTTTGTATTTAATGAAGTTATGACACAGAAAAAATGGATAGGTTTTGCGATTGGTATTGCGGGTATTCTATTTTATTTACACTCTCAATGTTGTTTAGACTTGCACGCTTCATGGGCAAATGCTCTGATGCTGGTATCGGTTGTTACATCTTGTCTAGGGTGGATATTCGTGAGACTTTTAGTAAAGAACAAGGGGTACTCAACACTATTGGTTAATGGATTATCAATGTTTGTGGGTGGGTTTATAGCCTTACCAATATCACGATTATTCGAAGGATTTGTTAGTGTCAATAGTATCTTAGTCCCGAATGTTTTGAGCTTACTAGCTTTGATAATTTTGATTGCTAATATTTTATTTTATAATTTATATAGCTATCTTTTAAAAAAATATACAGCTACATTTTTATCTTTTGCCGGATTCGTTACTCCTTTATTTGCTGCAGCTTTCGAATGGTATTTCTTTGGAACCATTATTTCTTATGAATTTTTCTTAACTGTGTGTATTGTTGGCCTAGGTATATTTTTATTTTACCAAGAAGAGCTCAAACAGGGTTATATTGCACGATAGAAAAAGTTCTGCTTGTTCTGTTCATGAAAATAAGGATTGTTGATGATAAAAAAAATTAAAAAATACAGTTTGACTTCAATCCTTTTTATAACATTTAAAATAATTGGATCCGAATCTCCAAGTCGTTATGTATTTTTCAGTGGGACTCATGGTAATGATTTTATACAATCTGTAGGTTCACCAGCAAATAATGATTTAGGTAGCTTTGAATCAATCAGCGTCAGAAGTCTTTCACTTTCATCTCAAAACGATACTGAAATTTTGGCAACCCAATCATCTGCCAATGGTACTGAAGCATTAATCACAAATAAAAAAGCAGTTTGTTGTAGGTGCTCTCTATCGTTATTTCTTTTTAAAAAAAATAAAAAACATTTAACCGGTGATCTCATAAATATTAATGATAAATGATCTACATCAGCTCCCTTTGAAATCAATATTTAAAATCATTGATTTCAAATTGGCAATTACTGTATAATTTAATTATCTTTAATGTAAATATTTAATTTGTCTCTTGATTCGATTGTAGGTTATTGTTTTTTTGAATAAACAAAGGGGGTAAGGTTGTGAATACTTTTTATAAAAACATGCGGGTAGTTTTTTTACTATTGTCTTGTAACTATTTTAATGTAATGCAAGCAGGTCAATATCAACTTCATGATTTAGTTATTAATCAAGATTATTCAACAGTTGAAATAATTGAGAGGTTATCACATTTGATAACCTCAGGTTCTGAAAATTATATTAACTTGGTAAATAAGGGCTGCAAAACAGCTTTAAACTTAGCTGTTGAACATAAAGCAGATCCTGAAATAGTTGAATTTCTTCTAGAGAATGGTGCGGATGCTAACATTCCTGATTTATTTAACACAACGCCGTTACACAATGCTATAATTTATGACCAAATTGAATCTGCAAAAATTCTTTTAGATCATGGTGCGGATCCATATTTTAAAAATGATGGAGAGCAGAGCTCTATTGATTTAACAAGAAGTGACGAAACTAAAGATTTATTCTCAAATTATTATTAAAAAAAATAATAAAAAAGAGATTGGTAGCAGATTGAATTTACAACTCATGCTACCAATCTCTTTTTTGCGAAAAAAATCAATGACTGGTACTATATTGTTCATGCAATCATAAACAGTATCTTTAACAAAAATCTTGGACAACTCAGATGAAACATCTTTTTTTAGCATTTATTTTTATATTTTCAATTCAAAATTCTTATCTATTATCGAGTCATGAATTAACATCTTCGAACAAACTGAAAAATATTTATGATAATGATTTCTCTGTAGAAGAAGCGTTTAAAAAAGATTTCATGAATATTATTAATGATAAGAGTCGGGCGAATCTGATTACTCTTGATGAAAGATACATTGATTATAATGTACCCTTGTTACTTGCTGCGTATGCAGATTTATTTAAAGAGCAAGCCCAGAAGAAGAGACACACACAAGCTCTCGAGTATTTGAGCCAGAATGGCGTTTATATAGAAGATAAAAAGAAAAGTTATACTCCTGATGGTTTTATCTTGCCAGAAGATTGGCGATGGGAACATGAGCTGAGTTCTAAAGATAGTAACTGTTCTATACATTAAATAAATGAGCAATGAGAAGAAGAAGTTTATGAAAAATTTATTGATTTTGTTTTTTGGATTAATATTCAATTTAAATGTTTTATCTATGGATAATAACTATCACGGTGAACAGTTTTGTTTGCATATTGCTATTAAAGAGCAGGATTTTAATCGTATAGATTCTATACTTGATAATGATGCTTTTAATGTTAATAAGCAAGATGCTCAAGGTAACACACCGCTGCATTACGCGGTTGGAAATCAACATGAAATAGAAACTCGTTTGTTACTTTTATCACAAGCTGACATTGCGATAAAAAACTTGTTAGGCAAATCACCTTCAGACCTTGAAACAAGTTCTATTATTAGATTACTTCTTTTTGATCAAAAAAAAATAAATAAGATAAAATTGGAAAAAAAGCCTATCCGGATGATGCATCATGAATCTGATTGGGACTGGAAAAATAAATTTAAATCAGTCATTTAAACTTTAAGATGGTGGCCAATAACTGATTGGCATTGTCACAACATTGGTTGTATTGTTACCTGTTCCCATGGTTTCATTATCGCTACTAGTTGTTATAACTCGATGATCAGACATTTTTCTTTGTGTTTGCATTTTTGTTATATCATCCTGTAAGCTTTTTAAAGCTGATTCTATAGTTTTGATCTGATACAACAAAATTCCATCCAAGTTTGACATCTTCATGGTTTTAACTCCAAGTTGTATGTTTTTGTAGGACTGCTCTGTTTCATCAACATTGTAAATGTTCATATTTTTTTGTAAACTTTCAATATCTTTAAGCATTTTTTGGCAACTTTCAAGGATTGGTATAGAGCTCGACACCTTACTTATTCCTAACTCTATTACCGTAATTTGAGCTATAAGCTGGTTGTTTTTATCAGATTTTTTTATCAATTTTATATCAGCAGTAACTTCTTCTATTTCTTTTTTTATTCTATCAATATCTTTTAAAGATAATGAATCATAAAGATTGGTTATCTTTGTTACAAAAGAGCTTAAATCATCTAATCTAAACTGAACTCCATTGATATCAGCATAATCTCCCAAAACATGCATAATGCTTTGTTTATTGCTGTTCATACTTTGAATACCGGCAATATTGTTAGATTTGTTAACATTAGTTTCGCCATTATAATAGATAATTTGTGGCATATCGGTTGATAGTCGTGTAATTGTGATTTTTTGTATTATTCCGGGCTTGTAAGCAATGATGGCTGGAGTAAATAAATTATTAGGTTTGTTAGAAGTAGGGTATATCTTTACACCGGTTACAACATCCTGTTTGTCAACTTCAATTGAAGTGCTTTCATTTGGTAGAGCAACAACTTGTACGGTTTGAACATTAGTTTGAACTGTAACAACTGATTGCCCAGAAGTAGAGTTGGTGATAGCAAGAACAGCTTCATTTGAACCAGGCTTTAAACTGCTTGTTTGCGTGTATTGAGATTTTACCAATGATGCTGACAGACAGCAAAAGCTAATTGAGAGAATTATTCTTGTGTATTTATTCATTTTATTTTCACTTCTGTTAAATAAATTCAACCATTTAAATTTTTAGTATTTTAAAGTAGAGCTTATGCTATAAATAAAAACGACTGAGGTAAATATAGATTGTGTCTTAAATCAGTATCATTCTATAAAAATATAATTGTTCAAAACAAGAGTTTTACGAAAGAGGGTTTTTATGAAATTTAAATTATCTTTCATTTTTTTCATGTGTACCTGTTTTTTGCTCAGAAGATGAGAATTTTTATATTTTTGATCAACATTCACCTAAAAAAGGATCTTTTTATAATCAAAAATATAAAAATTCAATGAATGAATTTGAACGATATGGCTATACCCCACTATTTTTAGCTGTGTATTGGAATGATCTCAAGGATATTGAAAAATTATTAAATCGTGGTCTGTTTGTTAACCACCAGAATGCATTTGGTCAAACTCCATTACACATTGCAATGAGCATGAAGAATATTGATGCGACAATGGTTCTGATAACGCATGGAGCTCGTCTGGACATTAAAGATGATGATTTCAAAACACCTTGTGATTGTTTTGATGATGAAGAAGTTGTATTATTGTTAAGATCAAATTTTGTAAAAGAATAAAAATAAAATGATTATTATTTGATTTTTTTACTTTTTTCGGGAGCATTGATAAACTAAGAGTTCAGTTATTATGTTATTATAAGTTATGGAGAATCATGAGTAAGTTACCAGATATTAAAACAAATTTTCCTGAGTGGTACCAAGAAATCATCTATGCTGCCGAGCTTGCAGACCAAGCTCCCGTCCGTGGATGTATTGTCATCAGGCCTTACGGCAACTCAATCTGGGAAGAGATTAAATCAATTCTTGATAAAAAAATTAAAGATACTGGTCATGAAAATGCTATTTTCCCTCTGCTTATTCCTATGTCTTTCATAGAAAAAGAAGCAGAACATATTGCTGGATTCGCTCCGGAACTTGCAATTGTTACTCATGCCGGTGGAAAAGTATTGGAAGAACCTCTTGTGGTTCGTCCAACTTCAGAAACAATGGTTCACCACATGTTTGCAAAATGGATTAAGTCTTATAGAGATTTACCATTAAAAATTAATCAATGGGCTAATGTTATGCGTTGGGAAAAACGTCCACGCGCATTCTTAAGAACATCGGAATTCTTTTGGCAAGAAGGGCATACGGCACACGCAACACACGAAGAAGCCTTGCAAGAAACTTTATTGATGCTTAATGAGTATGTTGATTTAGCTGAGAATTACTTAGCTATACCGGTAATTAAAGGCAAAAAGTCTGCGAGTGAACAGTTTCCTGGAGCCGAAGCAACCTATACTTTTGAAGCCTTTATGATTGATGGTAAAGCCTTGCAAATGGGAACATCTCATTTGTTATCTCAAAACTTTGCAAAATCATTTGATATGAAGTATCAAAACAGTTCTGGTGAGATTGAATATCCTTATTTGACAAGCTGGGGCACAACAACTCGTTTAGTTGGAGCTGTTATTGCAAGTCATGGTGATCAAAAGGGTCTTATAATTCCTCCACGAATCGCTCCGATACAAGTTGTAATCGTACCTATATTCAAATCAGATGAGCAAAAAACGCTTGTTTTTGAAATGGCTTCAGAAATCACAAAAAAATTAAGAGCTGCTGGTATGCGCGTAAAATTTGACGATAATGACCAGATGAAACCTGGTGCAAAGTTTTTCAAATGGGAACTACGTGGAATTCCACTAAGAATTGAAATTGGACCTCGTGATATCGAGAATGGCGTCGCTGTTGTTGCATCAAGACTTGGTGGTGATAAAGAACCTATAGCAATTGATAAATTGGCACAAGAATTACCAATTATGCTTGATGCTATGCACCATACGATGTTTAAAAAAGCTCAAGAGCGATACAAAACAATGTGGTATAAAGTTGTTAAGATTTCTGATTTTGGAAAGAAATTAAATAAAGAAGCTGGGATCTACCAAACTGGTTGGTGTAAAAATGCTGCCTGCGAGCAACTACTAAAACCTTTTACCGGATCGATTCGTTGCTTGTTAGAAGATAGCCATGAAATGAAAGAATGCTTTGGCTGCGATATGCCAAGCGTTGTCGATGTAATTGCATCGAAAGCATACTAAAACTTAGATGTTTTATATAAAAAGACAGATGGTAAAATAGTGGTTAATACTGCTTTACCATCTGTCTTTCATATTGTTCGTTTGCTCACTATTTCAAATTGTGATATCATGATATATCAATGATTTCAAACATGACAACTCGTCCTTTTATTAAAAAAAGAATTTTTTTATGAAAATTTGGTTATTTATAAAGCAACTGCTTTCAAGTATCTTTTATGTAATATTTGTTTTTAATACTACATTAATTACAGGTATGAATTTTAAAAAAGAAACTCCTTTGCAAGAATCTTGTAAATCTGAAGATTTGAATAGTTTTGAAGAAATGATTAATTCTGGTGCTCATGTATTAGAGCTTGGTCGCTATAAAAACTCTCTCCTTCATATTGTTAAAGATGATGAAAAAGCTCAATTACTCTTAAAAACAGAGTTGTCTCAACATTTAAATGATGAAAATTCCAGTGGAAACACTGCTTTGCATAATGCTGCAAAACTACCAAATACTAAGATAGCTTCGTTGTTTGTCAAAGCAGGAGCAAACCCTCATTTGTTTAATAATCGAAAACAAAATGCACTGCACGTTGCTACAAATTGCAATAATATTGCAATGGTTGATTTACTGTTAAGTAGTACACAAATCTATGACAATGTTGATAGTGATGGTATGACATCCCTTATGACCGCATCACAATTAGGTTATGAAGAAATAGTAAGGCTATTAATTGAAGCTAGAAGGACGAATCTTCATGCTACAAATCAATACGGACACAATTCCTTACATTTTGCAAAAAAAGACTCTATCATTCATATGCTTTGCGGTGCAGGATTAAATGTTTTGAGTCCAGGTAATTATGGACATACACCAATTCGATTAGCTTGTTTGGGTGGAGTTAATGCGCAAGGCTTACAATCATTTATTGATCATGGTGCAAACCCACATGAAATTGATAGCGATGGTAACAATCTTTTACATTGTGTTCAATCTGAATCTGTTGCAAAAATTTTAATCGATAATAAAGTTGATGCGAACCTAAAAAACAGCAAGGGTCAAACTCCCTTACACCGTGCAGCACAATTTAACAAACCAGAACTTGCTCTCTATCTAATATCTATAGGTGTTGATATTCACAGCACTAATCAAGAAGGGCAAACTCCTTTGCATTTTGCCTATACAACTCAAACAGTCAAAGCTTTATTAGATGCCGGTGCAGATATCGATTCAGTTGATTCTAGGTTGTCGACACCCATTCAATCAATTTTAAGAATACAGGGAAGAATGTTGTGGGGAGACCTGGCAGAGTTGTTTTTTAAACGTGGCACAGATGTTTACCACAAAGACGATAAAGATTTTGATACTATTGCTATTGCGTTGCTATATTCTGTTGATTCAGCAATGGTTTTGAGTGCGATTGTTCCACCAAAGTTAAATTGGAATCGTTATTACTGTTGTTGTTTGGATAGTAAAGGTGTCCTTATTGTTAATAAAGAAAATGTATTAAAGTTTGCAAATAAGAGACTACGCACTTCACAAAGAAGACCAGATGAGGTTTAATCCAAGATAAATCATCTTTTGACCAGTAATAATTTTAATTTTCAAAATCACTTCTCATAGAAAATAATTATAAAAAAGTCATATATTTGCTATAATTATAGTATTAAAAACAATCGCCGATCAGATCAAAAAAAATATCAATTCGATTATCAAATATAAATTCAAACAAGGACTATTTTGAACCCTAAAAAAAAATCATTTAAAAAAAAGCCTACCCAAAAGCACCAAGATCCTAATGGGAATAGTTCATTACACAATGCAGTACTACACGGAAACATTGAGCTACTTAAAGAGTTAATAGAGGCAAAGGTTAACGTTGACCCTAAAAACAATTTAGGTGATACTCCACTTGCTATTGCATTGCTTTTACAAAAAGTAGAAGAAGCTCAACTACTTGTTGCTGCTGGAGCAAACATTAACTTGCAAGATGATGATAACTATACTCCTTTGCATGACGCAGCAGGGCACGGTAACCTTGAGTTAGTTCAAGCTTTGATTACAGCTGGCGCAGATGTTCACATTCTTGATTGTGATGAGCAAACTCCACTATTTCACGCTATGGTATCTAACGATATAGAAGTTGTTACAGCTTTATTGCAAGCTGGTTCGAAAATTAATGTTAAAAATAATGTAGGGAAAACTCCTTTACATGATGCAGTTTTAATTGAAACACCAGAGATGACACAGTTGTTACTAGCAAGCCAGGCCGATGTTCATGCTCAAGATGTAAATGGTTATACTCCGTTACACAATGCTGCTGGAGCAGGTAATTCAGATATTGCACAAATGTTACTTAATAACGGTGCAAATGTTCATGCTCTGAGCATTTTCAAAGATACTCCACTTCATATTGCTTCATCATCAGATAGAATCAGAATTATTAAAACATTGCTTGATGCAGGCGCTAAGATTAATGATCAAGATATTGATGGGTTAACTCCATTGCATATTGCAGCTGCAACTGGTCATGAATCAATTATCAAAGCATTGGCTCATGCTGGATCAGATTTACAAATGGTTGATATTAAAAATAAAAAAGCTATTGATTGCGCAAAAAATAAAAAAATTCGTTCATTCCTTATGGATATATACGAAGCAAAAGAACAAAAATAAGAAAGATTGTCATATGAGTTCTAAAAAAGATTATGGAAACAGTGCTTTGCACGATGTAGCTTTTACGGGTGATTTACAAGCAGTTAAGGATCTTATAGATTCAGGCGTTGATATTAATGCACGGAATAAAGATAAAGAAACTCCTTTGCACCTTGCAACAATTCGTAACCAACTACAAACAATAAAATTATTGCTTGCGGCTGGTGCAGACGTCAACGTACAAAATAGTTATGGTAACACTCCAATACACAATGCTGCTTCTAATGGTAACCCAGCAACTTTACAATTATTAGTGCAAGCTCCAGGTAAGGTGAATTTACAGAACAATAAAGGTTTTACTGCTTTACACATCGCTGCAAAAAAGGGTCATGGTAACATTATTCCTTTCTTGATTTCTAATTATGCTGATGTAAATGCAAGATCTGGTGATGGCCAAACGCCTCTTGACCTTGCAGCAACAGAAGATATGAAAACTTGGTTACTGTAAAAGTATAGTTCTGAATTCCAATAGATAAGAATGGATTCAAATGATGAAAAAAATAAGTTTATACATTATTTTCCTTATGGCTTTTGCACAAGTGAGCTGTGCTCAAGATCAAATTAGTGAAAATTCTGTAGTAGAATCTGTTGTAGAAGATGGAGAGTCTTTAGAATTTCCATCTTCTACAACAGATAAATATATTTATAATGTAACTACATTTATGTCAGATGATTTTAGTTCAAGTTGCTGTGTTAAAACAATAACTCATTATTTTGATAACGGTATAACTCGCATCAAAAAAACAATTGATAAAGATGGTAGTCTTGTTATGGAAGTTTGGATATCGAGAAATTGTTCGTATGTTACCCTGAGTAATGGAGCTATTGTTACATTAAGCTTAATTGTTTTCATGTTGAATTTAGATCGAATAATGTTAGAAAAACAACTTCTTCAAGAAGAGAAAAAAATTGCAGAAAATCAGCATACAATGGTTATGTCGCAGTTTATGGCCATGTCGACTTATTTGATTATTCTTATGACTAAGCTTCTATACTCGTAATGAAAAAAAAATCATTATGAATAAAAACAAAAAGAAGTAAAAACGACTATCAATGTTTTTAAAATTAAAAAGTGGATGATTTAAATCATCCACTTTTTTTATAGCTATTCCTATATTATTGTTAAGAAAAAATGGTGAAAATAAATTAATAAAATAGTTTACAACTTCTCCCTTTGCTTTAAAATAAAAATAGGTTTAAATACAAAATTAAGAAAAGAGGTTGAGTGATAGATTTATACCATAAATTCGAGCAATATCTGATGACCGAGAAAATGGTTTCGAACAATACTGTTCAAGCATATCAATCTGACATCACACAAAGTATAGAGTTTTTAAAAACTAAAGATTGTACGACGTTTCATGATGTTAAACCTGAAAACATCAAAGAGTTTCTTTATTATCTTCGCATAACATTGAAGGTTTCGGCTCGTACCGCTTCGCGCAAACTTTCTTCGTTGAAATCTTTTTCTAAATATGCTCAAAGCCATCATAATTTGCATGACTTTACTTTTAATGTAAGTTTTCCCAAACTCGAAAAAACATTACCAAAATTTTTGACCCAAGAGCAGGTGTTTCATTTATTTTCTGTAGCTCAATCGGATCAAAGCTTTTCTGGTCAGCGCAATAATGTAATGATCTCATTAATGTATGTTTGTGGTGTGCGAGTGAGTGAGTTAATAGAACTAACTGCTTCAAATATAGATTTTTCTAATGGATTACTTCACATTAAAGGAAAGGGTGGCAAAGAAAGAATTGTACCTTTACCGGAGTCGATGATTGAGATGTTGCAAACTTATATTCAGAAAATCCAACCAAATCTCTTCAAGGATATTGTTGTCGATTCAGACTATTTATTTCCAACTTTATATGCAGACAAAGTAAAACCTATGTCGCGACAAGCTTTTTGGGGGATATTAAAGCAGGTTGTTAAAAAAGCAGATTTACCAGAAATGATATCTCCACATGTTTTACGACATTCAATAGCAACTCACTTATTAAAAAAAGGTGCAAACTTACGTTTACTACAGATTGTACTTGGCCACGAACAGTTAGAAACAGTACAGGTTTATACTCATGTTGAAGTGTCTCATTTAAGAAATTTATATGATAAAAAACACTCACGAGCATAATTGTTAAAAAAAATATACATATTATTTTCTCAACTGGAAAAATATGCTAGAAGATATATACTTTAAAGAGTGTCTGTAACAGTAGTTTTAATCATAGATTTTATTTTAGGTAATGTTAGATGAGTAATAAATTTATTTTAGGGCAAAAAGAATTAGCCTCAACACTTGGATTCATGCAACCAATTTGTTCTAAAAAAACAACAATGCAATCAACTTCATTGATTTTATTTCATGTAACAACAAAAGAACTTATTTTAAAAGCTACTGATTTAGAAATAAGTTTACAATATACATGTTCTATCAAAGAAAGTGATATTGAAAACGAACAGTTTCTTGTAGCGGGTAAAAAAATATTTGATATCGTAAGAGAACTTGATAACGATATAACTTTCACACTGAGAAAAAATCAACTAGACATTGAATCCGGCAAAGTGAAATTATCACTGAACATTAAAGATGCACAAGAATTTCCACCGTTACCAGAACGTATTGAAAATCTTATGCATATGGATCGAGAGTTCTTACTCGATATGTTTACGAAGGTTTCATTCTTAATACCTCAAAATAATGCAACTCCCTCATTAAATGGACTCTTTTTAGAAATTTCACCAGAAGAATTTAAAATGACTTCTACTGACGGACACTGCCTTGCACAAATTAAATCTAGTAAATATGTTTTAGCCGAAACAAAAAAATGGTTAACTCCACGTAGGGCTGTTTTTGAAATTAAAAAAATATTAGAAAATTGCCCTGATGAAATGATTTTCATTGGTACTTGTAACAATCAACTTGTATTTTCTGGCGAATCTTTTAATTTCTTCACAAAATTACTTGCGGATCAGTTTCCAGCATATGAAGCAATTTTAAAGAGAGATGGATTTGTTCCATCAAAAGTATCTCGCGCAGATTTCATTAGAACTTTACGTCGAACTTCATGCTTACTATCTGGACAATTTTTAGCAACTAGTTTTAACTTTAGTCCAAACCAGCTAAAAGTTTGTTTGAAAAATAATGAAGTTGGTTCATTAGAAGAAACTTTATCAATGGATGGTTATAGTGGAGATGAATTAGAAATGAGATTTTATTCTCCTTATCTTTTAAATGGATTACAGTCATTGCCAGGTGATAAAGTTACTTGTTATTTAAAGAACAGCACTCGACCAATAATTTTTGAAGCCATCGAAGCAAGCAGCCAAATGGTTTATTTAGTTATGCCGGTTTCTACCACAAAGTAAGCCATGCGTTTAGAAAAAATTGAACTTAAGAATTTTAGATGCTTTACCAAGGCAAGTTTTAATCTTGCAACGGATGTTGTTATTATTTATGGTAACAATGGATCTGGTAAAACATCGATTATCGAAGCAATTCACTATTTATGTTATCTAACATCATTTCGATCTCGGCTACCATCTGATATTGCAGAATTCGAATCGGATAATTTTTTCATTAAAGGTACGGTTTTACAGCCTGATACAGAAATTCATGAAATTCAGGTTGGTTTTTCGAAGAAAAAGAAGGTTGCAAAAATTGGTTCTAAACCAATTTCATCTTACAAAGAGCTTTTTCCTTACTATCAAGTTGTGACTGTTACTATTGATGATTTAAGCCTGATTCAGGGAAGCCCAGTTGTAAGAAGAAACTTTATAGATCAGGCTATTGTGCTAGCAACTCCTGACTTTGTAGAAATATCAAAAAAATATCGTAAAATTTTACATCAACGCAATGCTTTATTTTTACAACAATTCAGTTATGAATCATATGTGATATGGACAAAGCAGTTGTGGGAACAAAGCAAGATAATTCAAAAAATGCGATGCAAAGCACTCAAAGAATTAAATGAAAAAGTATCAAAACTACTTGTTGATTTTTTCGATAAAAATCACACCCTAGAGATTGTGTATAATTATAAACACATACAACCAGATGAATCATTTGATGATTTCTTAGAGCGCAAAAAAGGACTTGTTACTTATGAATCAATCATAAAACGATCTGATTTTGGCTGTCATTTAGATGATTTTACTTTACATTTTTCTGACAAAAAACTTAAAACTTTTGGTTCTCGTGGTCAACAAAAGCTTTTTGTACTTCTTATTAAAATAGCTCAAATTTTAGACTTGCAAGAACATGAAAATTATCCTATTTTTGCACTTGATGATTTTGTAACTGATTTTGATAAAAAAAGATTACAAAGTATTTTAAATTTACTGCTAACCCTTAAGTGTCAGTTGATAATCACAAGCCCTATACGTGAAAAGCTTCTCGAGAAGCTGCTATCCAAAGGTAACCTTTCTACAATAGAATTGAATTGAAATAAATTAAATTTAAATCATTCTAAAGAACTGGCTGCCCACTTGACATAAGGGCGAAAATAGATTAATTTTATATTAGATAACGTGATTGCAAAATAAAAACAATGTTCTTATATGTAATTATCTTATCTCTTAATTAGGCTTCATTACTACTCTCCTTTTTTCCATCCGCTCAATATTTATATTGAGTGGATGGTTTTTTTATGCTCTTTTTACCATAACCATCTTATTTGTGAGATGCACGAAACAAAAAATCTCATCAATGTAATTAAATTACTATTTATAATTAACAAATCTGAAAACTCTTGATTTTTTTCAATTAAAAATTATAGAATTAATCCAAGTAGAATAATTGATAACAAAAAAGGAAAAACGTTATGAAGAATAATATACAGCTATATGCGCTATTAATGTTACTATCAACAGGTTATGTTGCAAACGCTTACAGCGAAGCGAGAAATGATGAGTCATGGTCTGTGCGACATAATATTAGATCTATCGAACATCACATTGATCGTGATATGAGTGAACATCAATTGTCACACTTTATTAATAGAGTTGAGAGTTACATCAAAGCTTTAAAAGATAATGATATGCAGCCTACAAACCGAGAGCTTGATATCTTAAGTGATGCTTCTGCTAAAGTTGCTCAAGAGTCTAAGCAATATTCTAAAAATAAAGACCTAAAAAAAGAAGTTAAAGAATTACGAAAGCAAACTGATGCATTCTTAAATAGTACTTCAATGGATGTTACTGCTGAAATGGATGTCATGGAAATTGTTGAGATCCAAAGTCAGGGTAGTGGAAATCATCAGCCTGGTGATATGGTAAGACGCCGTGGTAGCCAACCAAAACCTCAATAATATTTCATATAAGTATAATTAATAAAAAATATTTCTATGATGAGCATATTTTTATTAATTTTTAGTTTATTGTAATTCAAAAATAAAAAAGGAAAAAGTTATGAAGAATAATATACAGCTATACGCGCTATTAATGTTAATATCAACAGGTTATGTTGCAAACGCTTACAGCGAAGCGAGAAATGATGAGTCATGGTCTGTGCGACATAATATTAGATCTATCGAACATCACATTGATCGTGATATGAGTGAACATCAATTATCACATTTCATTCATAGAACTGAAAGCTATATCAGAGCTTTACAAGATAATGATATGCAGCCTACAAACCAAGAGCTTGATATCTTAAGTGATGCTTCTGCTAGAATAGCTCAAGAGCTCAAGAAGTACCCTAAAAATAAAGACCTAAAAAAAGAAGTTAAAGAATTCCGCAAGCAGGCTGATGCATTCTTAAATAGTACTTCAATGGATGTTACTGCTGAAATGGATGTTATGGATGTTGTTGAAATTCAATCTCACCGTGGTGGAAGTAGCAACAAAGCAGAACATCACAAAAAATCTGGTGGTCATGGAAAGAATAACGGCCGTGGTGGAAGTAATAACAAAGCAAAGCATCACAAAAATTCTGGTGGTGGTAGATAGACCTTCAAATGCTGAAGTGACTACTCAATGGTCTCCAACAGGAGGAGATCATTACGTTCCAGGTGATCACTTAATTAGCTGGAATAATAACTGATTTTAAAAAAGGTGTCTTTCGTAGGCACCTTTTTTTGTTGTGAAATATCTGATTTAAGCTCTTGAAAAAGTAGATGGAAAATTAAAATTAATTAAAAATAGATACATGGACTATGTTACAGGCATCTATTTTTTTACGAATAAAAATTTTTAAAACCTTTTTTAATAAATTCAGTTAGAAAACTATTGAATATTTAGACTTCTAATTGTTATAATTAGATTGTAAAAAGAAATTCGAAATAGACATAGTTTTTGAAAAGGAATTTTATGAAAAAAATACAATTTTTAGCATTTTTTATGATGTCATTAATGGGTTATGCAACTCCTACTTATTCTATGAGTCCTGACAACTCTACAAACATGCTGCAAATGCAAATAGATGTACTCAAACTACGAGTTGACCAACTTGAGCAAAGTCTAAATGAAAGTAGTAATGTTGAAATTCAATTTGGTAGCGGAGGCAGTTCATCTGCCTCAGCAGGTTCTGCAAAATGTCCTTCAGATGGAGTTGGGACAACTAACCAAGAAATAGAAGCATGTCATATAAAAAAAGTAGCATACATTGAAAAATATGGTAAATTACCACCTAAACCAGCTGCAACTCCAGCAGCATAAAAAGCTAAAATTTTTAAAAGGAGATCTAGAAATAGGTCTCTTTTTTTACATGTATAAATTACATTGCAATAAGGATCTTTGTTTTATAGACTGGAGACAGTCTTAATAAAGGAGATTTATCAATGGAACTATATAAAAAATATTGTGCATTATCACTGTTTTTAATTATTTTAATATCAAATCATAATTTTTTTCCAACATCCGATTTACTTTCCAATCATGTAATTTTCTCTTTAAGAAAAGAGCCATCAAAAAAAATTACAAAAAACAAATTAAATGAATTGATTCATACATCCACCTATGAAATAAAACAAGAATGTAAAAGATTTGCCCCCTACATCAAAAATAGTAACTCCACCTATAAACATCGATCCGATAGTGTTTTTTTTGTACACCTTGATGATCAGTATGATAATTGGACTTTGTATAAACCTTCATACATACCGTATGATCAATTTAGAAAAATCAGTAAGAAAATATATAAAAAACATGGACTCAAAGTCACCTGTCAAAAAGATGAAGAGGTTACAATAACTTTTTCAAACTTAAGAGAGGGGAAAGCATACCTATCTTTGCAGGACCTTGAATTAGCTAAAAAAATGTCGGATGAAGATTTTGATAATGAAGTAGAAATATTAAAATCAAATAACTCTCCTCAAGATAAAATAAACAAACTGCTCGATGAACAAGATATGAAAAAAATGTTTTACTGGCATTTGCAAATTCCAACAACCGGACTCATGAAGGGAGGATCTTTTGATATTCCAAACATAGGAAAACCATTGGCTTGGAATTTTTTACTTTGGGACTTAGCACCAAAAAAAGGTAGCGGTGCCAATGTTGCAATTATTGATACCGGGGTTTCTGCATTTGATATTGATGAATCAGAATTTGACCATGAATATAAAAAAAATATAAATTTATCGATGATCAATAGACTTCAAAACTATGGTTACAATTTAATTAGTGAAAATGGACTTGATCCAATACGACAAATTGCTATTAACTTTGGTCATTATTGTGATCATGAAAAATTTGATAGCAATGAACTGATGGAAAACCTTCCTATATGGATAATTAAATTCATTAAAAACGAAGACTCATCTCAAATAGAGAAATATTTCATAGCTAACGCACAAAAACATATGCTCAGCGAAGATTTATCATCTCTTAATGAGAAAGGTGAGGAGTCGTTAAAAGATTTGTTAATTGGTAAGTATGGAATCAAGCCTTTTGGTGATAATTCATTTTTTCATATTGTTAATCTGCAAGACCCTTATAACCAAGAAATACTTCTAGAAACTTTGCCGGCTCCTAAAATATCTAGTAATTCGAATTCTTTTGCAGCAGGGCATGGAACATTTACTCAAGGCCTAGTAAATGCAAAAATTAATGATAATCTTGGAATTAATGGTTTTGCACCAGAAGCACATGTTGTCATGATTAAAGCGTTTCATGATAATGGTGTTACGAATAAAACAACTTTAAATGCTGCGCTTCAAAGGGCATTGGCTCTTCAAACTCCAATCGTAAGCATGAGTTTAAAAATCACTGATTCTATTGATAAAGTAAAAGATAAAACTTTAAAAGATCTTGTAGATAGTATAGATTATGTTGTTGCAGCATCTGGTAATGATGGAAATACAGATAAGTTGCGTAACAAAGAAGCTTATCCTGCAAAATTTGGGAGTGTTGCTTTTGATGTTGGAGCATTTGAATATGATAGTGAAAGATATTCAGTTTGTGACTTTACTCAAAAAGAACCTTTGATTGGTCCAAAATTTTTAGCTCCAGGAGCAGATATTTTTAGCACTGGACTGACTCCAAACCAAACAGAAGATTCTATGTATGAGTTCATGTCCGGGACTTCGATTGCAGTACCTATTGTAACTGGATTTTTAGCGCTAGCTGTTGCAGAGTTTCAGGATGACTTTACACGAGAAGAAATTTTAAAAGTAATTTATAAAAATAGTATCAAATTAAACAATGATGATTCTTGGCAAAAAAATATCATCTTGGGAACTATCGATATGCGTAGTGCACTTTTATGCCTACATGTTTTAAGATCATTAAAAAAAGAATTATCAGATAATAATAAATATTCATACAAAAATAATTTTAATAACTTAGTGCAAGCAATTTATACAATGAATTACTACATTCCAACAAAATATGAAACTCAGCTTGGATTTAATTTAACTAAAAGCTTCTCTGAGTACAGTAATGCATTAAAAGAGCAGGCTGAATCTTTACCAGATATTAAATATTTTAAAACACCTGAAAATGCTACTCCTCAAGAAAATTTAAAAAGCTGTATTAATTTCATGACAGAGTTTATAGTATTAGCAATTAATAATATCCCTTCACCAAAATCTATGTCTAAAAAAATACAAAAAAATAGTAAAAAGAATGATGATTTAAAAAAACAAATACAAAAAATTTTAATAACAAAAAATTTAAATTTGTTTATACAATTATCACCATCATACAAAAATAGAATAAAATTAGCTTTAGCACCACGAAGAAAAATCAAAGTATAAAACAAATTGAACAAGTAATTTATAAGAATAAAAAAGACGCCGATTCAATTCTGAAGTGCAACACTCTGTAAGTTAATTTTAGTGTTATGCATAACCTCAAATGGGGTTAAATAATTCAATGATTTTCGAGGCCGTAAGTTTAACCAGTTTTCAACTTTTTGAAC
>Ga0209491_10001627_pt1 | contig 42871 bp, 29 predicted proteins | sample BON02_FD_187213 | JGI IMG/M metagenome (GOLD analysis project Ga0209491, IMG submission 187213) | Freshwater microbial communities from Lake Bonney liftoff mats and glacier meltwater in Antarctica - BON-02 (SPAdes) (version 2) | ecosystem: Environmental > Aquatic > Freshwater > Ice > Glacier...
TGAATTACGCCGATCGCCTTGCGACGGGCCGTTCTATCGGCAGCGGCCAGGTCGAAGGAGCCTGCAAGAATATGATCGGGCGACGGCTCAAACAAACAGGAGCACGATGGCGAGTCCGACGTGTCAACCGAATGGCAGGACTCTGCGCCAACATGTACAGCAAACAGTGGAATCAATACTGGAAATTAACACTCACATAAAATAACGTATTCCCTGAGCGCACCCCCGCTGAACCTGATCGATCGACTCAGTATCCAGCCGCCTCTGCTTTGAGTACCCTTTGCGCATCGATTCACTCCTCGAAGATGACACCACGATTTCCGTTTTTGGCCCTGTTAAACCATCTACGTAAATTTCAGTCGTTATCTTCGTGGAGTTTTTTCGTTTCTCACTCTACGTTTTTATTACTCAAGTCTATTTACGGACGCGCACGAGCTAGATATCAGGTCGATCAAATGTTCGTTGAACATGGACATTCTGCGTGCCAAAACGCCGGAGATGGTTCGCACAGAATTGTGGAGCTGCCTGCTGGCTTACAATCTGATCAGACTCAAGATGCTACAAAGCTGCGCGGTGTCAGGACGCGATCCGAGATCAGTGAGTTTCACGACGACGATGCAACTTCTGGCAACCAACTGGCTTCTATGCGCGGTGGTCGGTGTCACGTCGGAACTGGCCACTCTCGGACAGTCCGTGCCGATCAGTCAGCGAGTCGGCCAGCGCGATGGCCGCACCGAACCGCGAGTCAACAAACGCAGACCCAAGGTGCTCGCACTCATGCAGAAACCCAGGCACGAACTTCGAAAAGAACTGAAAGCCGCTGCATGACGTAAACCCTTTCATACCAGACGGCAGTGCCATTCGTTCCTGAAACCTTTTGCGATCCTCTGACACCTTTTGCGATCCTCCAATCGGATTCGAGACGGCCTCACGCATTACATTGCCCGGCCATTCTCTTCTTCAAGAGCATGGGTTCGGTGAATCCGATAAACAAAGTGTGTGCCGCCAATATGTGCTACCAGTTGATGCCGTTTGAGTGAAGCCATTAGTTTGGCCGATAACACCAAATCCGACTTACTGACAATAAACCAGCACGCAGTGTTCCCCGGCCTCACCGAAGGTGGGTTGGCACCGTATACGACTTGCAGCTGGCTGAAGGAACCCTGGCAGCACAGAATCGTGCCCGAGACGTGCGATCGGATGTAGAGCGGTGCGCACTTCGGATGGTCTGAAATCCACTTTTCAATCGCAAACGTGTCCTGCCCCCAGTCTGATGCGTCGTTAAAGAGTGTCTTGTAGCCGTTCTCGCAACCCCCGGCAATAACGTTGAAAGAGGACATCCATCGCGGCGCGATCCAGCAGGTTGAAACGACAGTTACCAATGTTCCGGCAATAATCATGCGTCGGCCCCACAGACTGAACATCGTCTCCTTTGCGGCCGCTTGTCGCACAGAGGCCGTCGCAACGACAAGAAACAGAAAAGGATACGCAGGGAAGCAGTAACGAGTTTGCTGCCCTATCCCGTCCTTTAGAACGAGTACCAGCATGATCGCCACGAGCATGGAAAGCGGTAATGCCAGCTTTGCCAAAAGACCACTGTGCCGCGCTGTCACCAGGGCGGCTGCTGCCCCAGTGGCGACTATCGTTCCCAATGGGAGTTTCATGGCCATGCTGTACGGAAAAAACCACCACCATCCGTGGTGTGCGGTGACTCCGGCTGCGTATGAGATGAGCCCCATTTCGAAGTCAAGTTGCTGGCGATCCAAACCCAGAATGAACTGTTCCGGGAGTGGAACCAGGATAAATTGTGAAAGCCCGTGTAATAGTTCTGCGGCAGCCTGGAAATGACCACTGACGAACACGTAGGAGCCGAGCGGCCGACCGAATCCCTGGAATCCATACACAGTTCCGATCAGCAATATCGGACAAACGAGAACCAGAAACGTCCCTCTGATGAGAGTTCGGAGACCAGTTCGACCCACCTGCCCTGCCAGTGCCAACAGAATAACCGGTAGCATGATTAACGCAGTGAACTTGATCGACACCGCGAGTCCAAGAGCCCCGCCAACAACTCCAAGACGCGGCAGAGACGGATTGGCTACCGCTCGTTCCAGCATCCAGCAAACGAACAGCATTGCAGTCGCTACCGGAATATCCGATGTGATCAAAGAGCCGTGAGCAATCACCTGCGGCTGAAACATCCAGAGCAAACAAGCGACATTGGCCGCCTTCGGCCCGCCCAGTTCGCGGGCATAGCGTGACAGAATCCACGCTCCGGCGATCGCAAATCCTGCGATCAGCATCCGGCCGATCCGCAAATTGGTGATAAAGCGGTCCGGAAATCGGCAGTGCATCTGCATACCGGCATCGAATTCGAAACGATCCTTCTGGCTCGCAATTTCTCCCAATGGAATTGGCCTGAAGACGTGAGCCAGCGTGGCGATTCGGCGAATAACAGGCGGGTTCACATTGAAGACATCCTGCCGTCCCGTGTCCCACCCAAGACATCCCGCATAGAAATGGCCGTACTCATCATTGACAGGAGAGATTCGGAAGGCATTCCACAGCAGGAAAAAAGAAAACAACGCGAAGCCGAGTCCGGCCGGTATGAAACGAACGCCAGGGATTATTCGCCGGAGAGCTGAAAAGCGACTCATTCGGAATTGAATTCCCGAGGTGCGGATGAGGCCCAGTAGATGGGAAATTTGACAGTCCTGGGGACATCAGCCGCGAACCCAATTTCGATGGTGCTGGACGTCTGAGTCGGTTCATCGTTCGAATCGCTCGGCGTTACAACCAGCGTCCAATGCCGGTCGTCGTGCGACTTCGAAATGACGGCTTCCAAGCCGTGCGGTGCGTGAACGACTCTAGGTGGCGTATTAAGGCAGTCGGCGTTGCTGCTTATTGTAATTTTCTGCGGATCAGGGTCGTTTCGATTTATAACGACCTGTTTGGGATAGAACTCAAATAGTGGCTGATAGACAGCTAACACCGGAAGCGAACGTTCAACGATTGACGTTCCTGAACGCACTCGAATCCGCACCTGTTCTTTCAATTGAGTAGCAGCCAACACCGTCGACCAGTCAATCGCCGAAGTATTGAATGTGATCGTGAGGCGATAGCGGCCAGTCACCGGGACACCGCGACTCATCAATTGTTCAGGAGCAATCTGCTCGCTCAGCACGCTGACCAATTCCGGACTCGATGATTCAACACTCAGGAGTTCGGACTCTCCACGTGAAAGTGTGGCGCCTAGAATTACCTCACGGTCGTCGACTGTACCGTTCGATTTAATGTCACCAAAAATAACCTGGCCGGGAATCGGATGCAATCCGCAGGCAACCGTGAATCGGAATTCCGCTTCGAGCAACATTCTTGAACCGCCTTGGTGGGCTAGGACGTCGAGGATTGCTTGATATCGTTGTTCGCCACGCATGGCGGTGGTGTCAACTTCAAAGGCGACGACTTCACTATCACCCGGCTGAACTGTCATTGGAAAAACGACTCCTTTCGCGACATCGGTACACCCGCACGACGTGTCCGAGTCAACGATATCAACGGCTTGGCGCGTACCGTTCACAACAGTGACCTCGAAGACCGCACGCTCGCCTTCGGAAATCATCTTGCTTGCAGTCAACACCGACTCACGCAGATGCACCGTCTCGCCCTGCGCCGTGAAAATCCCCTTCAACGCTCCGAGGGCGAATCCGATAAAGAGAATTCCGGCAACCACGGGCAGGAACCTTCGTCGTAAAGGCCGTTCGTTCATGATGATCGCCTCCGTCGCGCATAAAGGAATGAAACGCCGATCTATTGTCCTCGGCGACGCCGAATGACAGCCACCGAAATACGGACCACAATCAGCAGACCGAAGACCGCCGTACCAATAACGAGCCAGCGCGGTGCCCCGGACGACGACGTTTGCGGATGATTTTTCGTGAACCAGGCATTCATTTCAGTGGGATTGCTCCACGACGTCAGCTTGCCACCTTCGCCATTAGCAATAAGTGTTTCGCCCGACGTCAGGTCTCGGACCCAGCACCACTCCGGGAACTGGAAGTCAAGCTCCTCGCGTTCAGGAACTTGATTCACTGACACATAATCGGCCTCCACAATGCTAATGAACTTTGAATCCGACCGTTCCGTGCGGGTGCTTGTCGGCAGAAAGACACCGTTGGCGAACTCTTGAAAATCAGTCGCCGACGCAGTGACCTTGACCGTGACCGGTTCCTTCACACCATTGACTTTGAACGGCGCTGAGGTTGCGACAATTTGCCGGATCATGTAGCCCGCATTCGGATCCAGAGAAACCTTGATGGACCATTTGGTCGTGGCACTGTCCGGGTCGCCTGGCGGAAATGGCAGATCCAACACCACGCACGTATGTCCGTCGACCTCCTCGGTGCCAGCGACAGTGGGTTCGTGGGCCTCACCAATGGCTTGGCGCAACGTTCTGGCGGGCGCGGAATCCACCAGCATCAGTAAACTGCTTCTTGGGTCATATCCTCCCGGAACCATTTCCATGACAATCCCGGCGTCACCATCAACCGTTGTCCTCACATTCGGCCCGAGTGTTGCGGGTCGCTCAAAATCAAAATTCCTCAGAAGCTTATAACTTGAGTCTTTGTCAACAAACACGTGATATGTACTTCGCTTCGAATCCGCCGGAGCGTCTGGATAATGGATGCTGATGCGCCGCAGTTGATGAGCGAAGTCTTCTCGCCAGGTGCAAAGGATTCTGCTGTCAACAGTTCCTGCGTCCTTCGTTACCCGCTTGATGACGAGTTCCGCATCGATCGCTGCGAGACGCTCAAGCGAAGCTTCGTGCAGAAGGAGAATTTCATCCAAATCTGCGGCACGACTCGGAACACACGAACAGCATAACACCCCGGCAATGACGGCCTGCGCAACGTGAATAGTCATCCTGTCCCTCTCTCCGCATCACATGTGCAAAAACGGCACCCCAGCCACAGTGGCTGCGGTGCCATATCCGAACCAACATGCCAATGCCCGGTCAGCATTGGCTAGCCATCGTAACAGAACACGGAGTGCCGCCTGGCCCACCACACGCACCGCTACAAACATGCGCGCCTCCGCACCCATAGGGCACGTAGTAAGCAACGCAAGCCTTCGTATTCCCTGTCACCTGGCAGGTCATGCACCCCCCGCCATCGTCTGCATTGTTTCCTGCCGGGCAAGAGGGGCCGACGCCGGTGCAAATTTCCATGTAATAGACTGCCTCCGCCACCCGAGTTCCGGCGTGGAACGCCAGAAACGCGAACCCTGCGATTGCAACCAACAGCGACCTCCTCGAAAATGATGTGACTTTCACTTTGGTGCCTCCTTCATTTAATGTCAAAACCAAAAAGAGTCGTTGAACACATAGCCCTGTCGCATCCCCCGTAGTCAGTTGAAAGCGATGGTCTTCGAAGTGCCGTTGCCGTGCATTTGAGGCCACTTCTGAAAAACACGTCGTTTGTCACTTGACGTCTTGTGGGTTATGGCTAGGGTTATGGCTAGGGTTATGACTAGGGTTATGACTAGGCTAGCAATTGAGGCCAGTCTGTCAACCCATCTTCGCGTTTTTTCTTAACGAAGAAAAGACATGGTTTCTCGCCCTTCACTTTCCGTGGCTGTGTTTGCGTCAGGACAGTTTTTGTCTCTTGTCGCCGGGCTGGGATTGCAGGTGATTGTGGCTCGCAGCCTGCTGCCCGCCGACTATGGTTCTTTCGTCATCGCCAACACCGTGCTGCTGGCTCTGACTCTTGGCTTGGTCAGTGCCATCCCCAAAGCACTCGGACGAATTGTTAGCGTCGACCATCGACAGTTGCGTCCTGCCGGTCGCACGATTCTGGGGTTGCAGTTTCCCATCTGCTGCACAGTCGCTTTGTTGTTGTGGGCGGTTGCCGGTTGGGACGCCGGGTTTCTGACGGATGCTCGACTGCAACTTGCTCTGCAGTTCATCGTGATCGAACTGGTGCTTCGAGCCGGTTTGCTGGAACCGGCGTGGAGCCTCTTAAACGGGCTGCGCTATCACCGGACTCAAGCGACGCTGATGCTGGCTCACAGCCTCTTTCGTCTGACATGCGTCGGCCTGTTTCTGACCAGCGGGACGGAGTTGAACAGTGGGACGGAGTTGAACAGTGGGACGGAGTTGAACAGTGGGACGGAGTTGAACAGTGGGACGGAGTTGACCGGCTGTATTCTGGCGCTGGCGGCGGCTTCGGTGATGAGCCTGCTGGTTGTGGTGCCCGTGCTTGCTCGCGTGAGACGTGTCGCGGACCCCTCACCCCGGCTCTCTCCTCTAAAAAGGGGAGAGGGAGTAACGACGCACTCGCCGCTTCAAACGGGAGAGGGAGTAAAGAACGCGGCTCCTTTTTCAGAGGGACAGGGAGTTCAGCAGACGAGCTGGCAACTGGCACGGTGGCTTCGTTGGGCGCCGTTGGCGGAGATTTTGAATTATCTGGTCGTGGCCTCGAACCTGTGGTTTCTGAAATGGATCAGCCATGATCCGGTTGGTATCGGTCTGTACGCGGCCTGTTTCATGCTGGCTCAGGCCACCATGCCGTTTGGAATTGCTGTGTCACGAGGTCTGTTTGCGACCTGGGCGAATCTCTTTTATGAACAACGCTTGCAGGACGCTGCGGTTCTGCTGAGATCGGTGCTTCGCAGCCTGTTTGTTGTCGCGTCAGGTGCGACGACCGTCGCCTTCGTGGCCGGAGCGGCCGTTGTGGAATTGTTCTATGGCAGCGACTATCAAAATTCCGGTGTCTTGACGGGCCTGCTATTCACCGGAACGTTGGGGATTGCTCTGGTGTGGCTGCTGGGTGACGTGTTGAGCGCGGCTCAGAAACTACGCACTCGGCTGGTGTTCATGATCGCGTTGGGAGTGATCGCGGCGGCCAGTTGCGCGGTCCTGATTCCCGCGTACGGAACCACGGGGGCGGCGGGGGCGTTAATGCTCACAGGGATCACCGGAGCGGTCGGATTTTGTTACGCGGTGAGTCTGACAGTACGCGGTGGTATGCCGATTGGGACGATCGGTCGGTGCGTGCTGTCGAGTGTGATCTCAGTGCTGGTTTGTTCAGGGCTATCTGTGACGGCCAGTGTGGGCAGTATCCTGACTGGCAGTGTGGTGGCAATCAGTGTTCATTTATTGTGTTTGATGGTGTTGAGGGAATGGAGCCGAGTGGATCTGGATTTGATGTGGTCGGCCATTCGTGGTCAGGTGAGTCGGCAGGAGCAGGTGGAGGTGTATTGTCCACCCCTCCCGCAATTTGTTGCGGGAGGGGTCAAGAAACCCAAGTCGCTTCCAGCATGGCAAAGGAACAAGTCATGAGTCAGGTTGATGCTGCTGTGCCGCGAGTTTCCGTGATCGTCCCTGTGTTCAACCGTTCGGAAGAACTGCGTCGCGTGCTGCTGGCGCTTTGCGATCAGCGGCTGCCTGAGGAATTTGAAATTCTAATTTGCGATGACGGCTCGACAGAAAACATCGCCGCCGTCGTCGCCGAGTTTCAGCATTGCGACGCGCGGCCGATTCGATATTTTCGACAAGTCAATCGGGGACCGGGAGTGGCTCGAAATCTGGGTCTGGAAAACGCTCGAGGCCACATTGTTGCCTTCACGGATTCCGACTGTCTGCCTGATGCGGATTGGCTGGCCGAATTAACGGCACCGATTGATAACGGCATCGCCGGGATGACGGGAGGATACATCGATTTTCGTACAGCCGACCATTTGTCCGGCCGCTGTGTGAACTTCCTGATGTCCAGCATGCTGGGTGCGGGAGGTGCTCGGGATCCGCGGTCGATTGTGCATATGAAGTATTATCCTCGAGCGGGCAATACGGCCGTACTGCGAGAGGTGGCGTTGGCGGTCGGCGGATTTCCAGGACAGAACCATGGCGAGGATATTGAATTCAGTGATCGCATTCTGCAGGAAGGCGTGAACATCCAATTTGTGCCCACGGCGATTGTTGTCCACAACGAAAAGCGGACGATCAGGCAAGTGTGGTGCGAAGCGTTCCGTAAGGGAGCGGCACGAATTCGTCTGGCACGGGAACGCGGCGTTCACGAATGGGTTCACCAGCTTCCGGCGATGCTGGTTTTGGGGCTGTCCGTATCGGCCCTCTTTGCGTTGATCTTTCCCAGCCACGCCCTGTGGGCGGCCATGCCGTTTGCCGCCTATGGGTTGGTGTTGCTGTTGGTTGGACTTCAGGGAGGCGCGGTATTGCGTGATGTTCGAGCGGCCGCACTGCTGCCCATATATACAGCGTTGATGCATATAGGATACGGTTGCGGTTATCTGGCGACTCGTTTCGGGCGGGCAGGTCCGAGTGCGCGACCGGGGCTTGCGGCTGGGCAGGAGCAGGAAACGAGAAGGGACCAGCAACTGCTTGGGAGGGAGATAGACAGGAAGGTGATAACGTAAACTTTCATGCAACTCGCCTTCTGCGTTGACGCAACTATGTTGGCTTTTTGCTTTACTGACAGCAGTGCGGAACGCCGTAAACCACCGGAATGAATCCGGCAGCAAGGTTCCTTTTCCCAAATAGACGAGTTCATGGAGCGGTGACTTTGAATCGAACTCATAATACTAGCGAGGTCGTGCCTGGCATTCCTGCGGAATTCGGTGACTTCATTGTGACTCGACGTCTGAACATTTTGAGACGACACGCGGGGTTCGTCAACAACGAGTTGGCATGCCTGGATGCGGGTTGTGGTAACGGGGCCAGCCTGCTGCAACTGGCAAATGAGTTTCGTGAGTGTCATGGCGTCGATGCCAATCCAGACTACATTGACCAGGTCCACCGTGCTGTGCGGGATCGATCGGTTGTCAACTGCACAGCGGCCACGGATAATTTGTGCAACACCGTCGTCGAACCCGAATCATTTGACCGTGTGATCAGCTTTGAAGTGATCGAGCATTTACCAGACGAACTGGCTGGCGTTCGTTCGCTGTTTCGCGTGCTGAAGCCGACTGGCAGAATCGCGGTATCTGTGCCCAACAAATGGTGGGTCTTTGAAACTCATGGCACCTGGCTGCCGTTGCTGCCGTGGCACCGAGTTCCCTTGGTGTCCTGGTTGCCATCGCCGTTGCATTCTCGGATTGCGAAGGCCAGAATCTACACAAAAAGTCGCATCACAAAACTGCTGTCGCAGGTCGGGTTCCGAGTGACGGATGTAATGTATGTGACCGCTCCAATGGATCGGTTGACGTTCGAACCGCTACAGACACTGGCTCGAAAATCAGTATTCGGCAGGGATACCACTCGTATTCCCATGCTGGCCACATCGATAATGGTGTTCGCAACGAAAGGAACCGAATAATGCGTGTGAACAATATCAGGCGACCCGGCTTTACCGTGATTGAGTTGCTCGTGACGATTGCGATCATCGGCCTGTTGATTGCATTGCTGCTGCCCGCCATTCAGTCGGCTCGCGAGGTGGCGCGACGAATGCAGTGTGCGAACAATCTGAAACAGATTGGCGTTGCGCTGCACAGTTACCATTCCACGCATTCCGTGCTGCCGTTCGGAGTCGGGCTGGATCACGACGTGACCATTTCGACGATGGGCACGCTGGACGATCGACGGTATTCCGCTCAATCGCTGATTCTGCCGCAGCTTGATCAAGCGAACATTTACAGCAGGATTGACTTCAACGTGGCACCGTTTCATCCATTCGTCAATGCGGCGACGGGCGATCAATCGGTGATTGCCGCCAATGGCACAAATGTGGTGAATGGCGAAGCGGCGAAGGCTCACCTGGACGTGTTTTTGTGCCCGTCCGACATGGACAGGCTAAGTATACTGTGGAGCCATAACAATTATCGGGCGTGCAATGGCGGTGACTGGTCGGGACGCACGGGCAATGGCATGTTCGGGCAGATCACGAGTGTGAAATTCGCGAATGTCACGGACGGGCTGTCTCAAACGGCCATGTTCAGTGAACGAGTGAAAGGTACGGGAGACAAATCCGTTTACGACAAGCACTCGGACTTGTATGACCTGACGGGAATCTGGCTGGAGTCCGCGTTTCGTGATCGATGTGATCAACTGACACCGGCCGTCGCGGCTACGCACAATCAGGATATTGAATCCGGCCAGACGTGGCTGGAGGGCAACATGAACTGGACACGTTACAATCATGTGCTGCCGCCGAATCAGATCAGTTGCAAAAACGGCTACACATGGGACGGAGTGATCATGACGGCATCCAGTCGACACAACGGGGGCGTAAATATCTTACTGGGTGACGGTTCGATGCAGTTTGTTTCGGACAGTGTCGATGCCGATTTGTGGCGTGGGCTGGGCACGATTAACGGGTCAGACAAAGCACTATCATTTTGAGTCGTCACCGATGTCAATTCCCATCATCAACCGAGGTTTCTTCGAATGAACGATAGTGGCCGACTGACGCCGCGAGCCCTTCCGCGCGCAGCCACGTTGATTGGCATCTTGCTGGTCATATCGCACGGCGCGTCGGCCGACGTCTACCAGTGCATCTTTCGTGGGCAGAACTTTGACAATGACGTACTGGCTCCCTTAAACGCGGGCACGGTCAAGCTAATGCGTCCTCAGCGCGACGGGCTGGTGATGAACGTTCCGGCTGGGGAAAAGCTGCCCGCCGTCGGCGTGCGGCCGGCATTTTCGGTCAAGGGCGATTTCGAAATCACGGCCAGCTTCACTCTTCCCAAACCGCGATTTCCGAAAGGTGGCTACGGCGCGGGGGCCACTTTGTATCTTGCAACGCATTCCGACACATCCGCATCGGCTTCGATTGGACGCTTGCTGCGGACAGACAAGAAGAACGTGTACAGCACGAACATTGCGTCCACCGTTGATGAAGAACGTCAGCAACAGGTCAAGCTGTTTCCGGCCGAAGAACGATCCGGAAAGTTGCAACTGATTCGCACGGGCACGACGTTGAAGTTTCTGGTGGCCGATGGCACGGACGGTGAGTTTCAGGAAGTTCGAGAATCAGAATTCGTTTCCGACGATGTCAAGCTGGTGCGTCTGGGGGTTCAGCAAAGTGACGCGGAAACGCCGGTGGAAGTTGTGTGGCATGAGATCAACATTCGAGCGGACGAATTGCCGGGACGCCCTGACGAATCGAACCTCGAAGAAAAACGCTACAACCCGACTTACGTTCCGGCCCCTGAACCTGAGCGGCTGTCGTTGTGGTGGAGTGTCGCGGCGGGCATGGCACTGATTGCTTTGCTGGCCACCGTTGTTTGGTATCGACGCAACCATTGATATGGGAAACCGAACTGTTGTGACGAGACGAACGATCTTGTGGACGCTTCTCGGACTGATTTTGCTGGTCGCCGTCGGCTTGCGACTTCACGGGATCACAGCCCGCGGTCTTTGGCTGGATGAAGTACTGTCATGGAAGTTGCAGACGTTTCCTGTGAATCTGATGATCCAACGCACGGGCGAACCCACGACCACGCACCCGCCGCTATACTTTTTGATTCTGCATGTGTGGACTCGACTGTTCGGCGATTCCGCAGCCGTGATGCGAGGCCTGAGCGTTGTCTTTGGAATTGCCACGCTGCCAGCTATGTTCCTGTTACTGAAAACCTTCGGCCATCTGCTGCGTCAAGACGACAGCACGAACCACGGCGAAAACGATGAAAAGACGACCACAGCCGCTCTTCTCGCCTGTATTTTCCTGGCGACCAGCAACCTGCACATTCATCAGGCTCAACAGGTTCGCGGGTATACTCTGGCCGCTTTTCTGACTGTGATCAGCAGTGTGTTTCTGATTCGCGGACTTGCTTGGGCCAAGCACATGCGAGTCATCTGGGCGGCATACACTGGTTCGGCGATCGCATTGATTTATACCCACAATCTGGGCCTGTTTTCCGTCGTTGCTCAGGGACTCTTTGCCGTTCTGTACCTCTGGGCTCCCGGTGCTGTGAAGAGAATGCGAGGCGGAAACGACCGAGTTGTTCTTCGCCGCGCACGTCTGCTGTTTTCGGTTTCTGTGTTGATTGTGACGGTCGTTTATTTGCCGTGGCTGACTCGGTCTCTGGGGCAATCGGGAAAACTGCGAACATCGTGGTCCAAACCAGTGACGGCGGAGACCATTCCAGTCGAAGTCGAACAGGCGCTGACTGGCACTTCAACGGAACGCGTGTTTCAGCCAACGTCTGGATCGTGGAGTTTTCTGGCCGGGCTGGTGGTGCTGGGATTGTTGCTGGTCGTTCTGTGCGGGTGGCCGGGCGTCTTCCTGTTTCTGACGGGAGCAGTACCGCCGTTGCTGATCTATGTTTATTCGCTGTATTCGCAGCGAAGCATTTTCGACGCTCGATATCTGATGTTTGCTCAGCAGATGTGGCTGGCGGGAGCCGCGTGGCTGGTTTCTCGAATTCCTTCCCGCCCCGAGCGGATCTGTGCCGCACTGATTCCCGCGAGTTGGCTGGTGTTTTGGTGCTTCGATGTTCAGTCGACTCGTGCGGCGACGGCGGAACCGGGGATACGCGCGGCGGTGGCTCATGTCGTGCAGCACCGCCGGGCGGAAGAAATCGTGATCGCAGAAACGCCGTTCGTGTTTTTTGGGGCTCAGTACTACGCCAGAAATGACTGCCTGGTGAGAGTGTGTGCTGCGGAGCGGGATCGGTTTCTGTTGAACGGCGAATCACAGTTGCTGCCGTCCGATATCGTGACACCCGGGGACGTCGCAAATTCGCCTCCGGCGGGAATCTGGGTGGTGACCAGCACCTCGTATATGAACATCGCGAAATCACAATCGCCAACCAACTGCGTTGCTCCCTCGGCTGCCTGGAAGCTGGAAGAAACGCTTGAATTCGCTCAGGATCTGTATTGGGAACAGCCTGTTGAGATAAGACATTACGTGAGAGTTGATGCAGAACGAGCGGTTGGCCGGTGAGAACCTTTTGTGGTTGTGGAAAGTCCGTTCGACAGGCTCGCGATTCAACCGCCGCTCGCCTTGTCGGCCTGTCGGCGATTCGTTTCCCGTTTTCGGTCGTAAAAATCCTTTCGGTTTTCTGCGAATCCAAACTCGGCGTCGCCGGTTCAATATTCATGTGACCGAATGTGGTTCGCATGCCGACTCGACCCCGTGGGGTCAAGAAACTCAGCCGACCTCTAACTCGTGGGGGCAAAATATTCATCCGGACTTTAGCTCGCACAGAGCAGGAAAGTTACGTCACAATCAATTCTTCCGATTCGGGCGCTTGATTTCATACCAAAAAGCCGGGATGCTGGATTGCACGTCGCACTTCCGCACTAGTGCTTTGTCAGAGCCAGAAATTAGGGTTGAATTCCAGTCGCTTCGAGCAAGAGTTACAGGAACAAGGAGGTGTTCCATGCAGAAGAAATATGGTAACTGTCAATTTCAGATTGGTCTTTTGTTGTGTCAGGGATTTTACTAATCGAAGGGCATGTCCGACGAGCAGAATCCGGAAATTGATGATCGCGATATCATCATCGCGCAGCAAGCCGAGCGAATCAATCGGCTTGAGCTTGAAGTGGCCGCTCTCAAGGCGTTGATTGAGGCGAAGGTGGATGCCAGGAAGCCCCGCTTCAGGTAGAACAAAGCTGTCAGATCTGAATGGCACTGCCGTTTGGTATCCAAGGGTTTACGTCATGCAGCGGCTTTCAGTTCCTTTCGAAGTTCGTGCCTGGGTTTCTGCATGAGTGCGAGCACCTTGGGTCTGCGTTTGTTGACTCGCGGTTCGGTGCGGCCATCGCGCTGGCCATCGCGCTGGCCGACTCGCTGACTGATCGGCACGGACTGTGCCAGAGTGGCCAGTTCCGACGTGACACCGACCACCGCGCATAGAAGCCAGTTGGTTGCCAGAAGTTGCATCGTCGTCGTGAAACTCACTGATCTCGGATCGCGGCCGGACACCGCGCAGCTTTGTAGCATCTTGAGTCGAATCAGATTGTAAGCCAGCAGGCAACTCCACAATTCTGTGCGAACCATCTCTGGCGTTTTGGCACGCCGCCGAACACTATTGGGTCAGGTCTGTTTGCTGCAGACATTCCTTGATACTTGCATCAGCCAGGCCTGACCCTTTGATGCGTTTTGTGAATGCTCTTAGAGTTGCACGCAACAGCATTCACTTTGTCAGAAGGCCAAGTGCCCGTTCGTGAATGTGTTTGACTGAATGGTCAGTCAATGCCTGTCGTTCTGTGGCATCCAGTTTCAACGTGCCGTTTTCCATCAGTTTGGCCAGCGCGGCGGCCCGTGCGTCGGTGCGCAACAGACCTTCGATCGCGAGAAAACGACTGCGGCCCTTCAACCAAGACAATGACTGTGCCAGGGGCGTGATGACAGCGGTTGACGGAATATCCGCCAAGCCACTCACGGCTCCCATCTGCAGTTGGTGATCGGCATCACGTGTCAGGTAACGTAACAGATGAGGAATCGCGACGTCTTCGTCCATCAACGCCACCATTCGCAGCGCATCGTAGCGAGTGCCCGCCCGTACATTTTTGTCATCCGCCATTTCAGCTGCCAGTTGCAGCGTCCGTGGCCATCGGGCCTTGACGGCCGGAAGCCCGTCTAGGATTTCCACCACGCGATGCTCCGGCCAGAAGCCAAGTTCAGCAGCGCCATTGATCAGTCCGCCTCCCAGAACCACGGCCTGCCAATCTCGCAGCGGCTGACCATCAGCTGGCACGCTTGTTTCCAGAACGTCTCGAATCTCGCCACCGTCGTTGCGTTTTCCAACAGCAATTGCAACTCGCCAAAGCCAGGGGATATGACGATATTCGTCGGCCAGATCGCCCGATCGGATTCCGGCGGCCAATGTGCCGATGATACCCGGCCCCATGCCCGGTCGTTGATCAATCACTTTTTGCCGTCGCTCAACCGGTTGAGATTCGTCCAGAAGAAACGGAGCGATCTCCGGCGGAGATCTTGGCAGCGGCGTGTCATTCAAATCAGCGGCGGCAAATTTCGGCGGCTTGCCCGAAGGGACCAATCTGAGTTCACGCAGATCAATCAATGCCTGTTTGACCGGATCGGCCGGTCTCATCGACACAACGTTGACGCCGGCATTCAGCATTGAAGTGCCCAGCAGTTTCTGACGATAGCGATCCCATCCGCCCGTACTGACGACGCTTTCGGTCAGGGATTCAGACAGTCCATGAATGCGAAAACGATTGCCGGCCGCGGCCGTAGCACAGGCTGCGTCGATGTAAATGTCGTAAGGTCCGGACTGTGGCAGATTGACTTTCCATGTTGCCGAATCGTTTTGGTGATGCCAGCAGCCGATGTTGGCGAACTCTGTCTCAAACGTAATTTCACCACCGCGAATTTCCGCTGTCGACGCAGTCAGCCGCAAAACTCCATCGTCGTCTGGAGTAATGATCTGCGGCTTGTTACCGGGCAGTTTTTTTTCCGGGGATTCAAAGCTGACCAAGTAGGCGATCACATCGCTGAAATCCTGCACCGACATGTCGCGTTCCAGTCCTTCCGGCATGACGGACATCTCAGACGAACGGAACTCTTCCAGATTCTGTCGCGGGATCCGGTGTTCTTTACCGCCCGCTTCACGCAGTCGAATTTCGGCCGCCGTTTCTTCAACGAGCATGCCGGATACCGTTCGTCCGTCCTGCGTGAGGGCTGTCCATGAAAAATATCGAGCATCAACGTCCTTGTTCGGATCAAGAATTGTCGTCAGCAGCCAACTCGGATCGCGATTCGTCAGTGCTCGCAGGTCTGGACCAACAACGAATCCATTTTCCTCCAGTCGATGACATGCCGCACAACGTTTGCGAAATACGGTCCTGCCCGCCACCACGTCGCCCGTTTTTTTTAAACTGCCGTCAAACGCCGCAACCACAGTCGTACGATTCGACGATGCGGAAGACTCTAGAATCCGTTCGGCCGCTTCTTTTACCTTTGCATCCGCACTGGAAAGCAGCTTACTGCGTTTAGCCGCATCTAATACGTTCGCTCGAATCGTTCCGGCCTCAACAGCCTTTAGCAACACTAGCGGTCCCTGAGCCTGACTTAACAGCAGGTCGATGATCACTCCGCGAACTTCAGGGTTCATCGCCCCGTATCTTTCGACTAGGATCTCATTGGCTCCCGGTGCAGCCGTGCTGGACAGTGCTTCAACAGCTCCACGTTGCAGCGATGCCGCATATCTTGGAGACGCAATTGTCGCGATGGCAGCCAGTCGATTCTGCGCCGAAAGGTTGCTGCTGAGCTTCTCGTCCTGCAGAGCAGACTGCGTAAACGCACCAAATCGTCGCCCCAGAAATTTCATCGCGGCAGCGTATTCGGCGTCACTGCGACCATCCGCAGAAAGAACGGACAACGCATTCGACAGCAGGCCCTGAATGCGTTTCGACACGTCCGGTCCGGCCGCCACGGAATCTCTTGTTGATCGTGCGTCCAGTGCATTCAACGCGGCAACCCACGAAATCGCTGAAGCACCAGTCGGCAGTGGATCAATGACGGGCAGGTGACTCTGAATCGTCTGAGCGATCGTCGCCGAATCGCCCAGATTGATCGCCAGCAGCACCAGCTGCTGATACGCGCCAAGGTTTTGGTCCCCGGCGGGCAGTCGCAGAAAAGCATTCATCACCTCAGACACATTCTTCGTATTCACGGAATTCAGCGCGGCGGAACGAACGTATTTGTCTGTTTCGACGTTTCCCAACAGGCCTGCGATCGACTCGGCCACGGAAGCAGCGTCAGCATTGCCGATCGACAACGCAACCTGTCGCCTAACTTTGATGATCGGGTGCGACGCCAGCTTCAGCACGGCCGCCCGCAGCGAGACGGACTCATCCAGAAACGTTTCGCCTGCCTGTACGGCATAGCGCAGCACTTCCGGATTCTTCGACTGCAGCGCGGCTGCAACGTCCACTGGCTGCAGTTCACCCAATCCGTCCAAGACAGACAGAGCCTGAATTTTCACGGCTGGATTTTCCGCTGACGCCACCAGTTCGCGAACCCCCGTGGCAATCATCGAAACACGGCGCGCTGCAACCGCATTGTCTTCTTGTGAACGTTTAACATTGGCGTTGCTGCGCCATAACAGCATCTGCTGCACCAGATCACGCACAGTTCCATTGGGCGTATTTAGTTTCGCCAACAACGCCGTGTCTGACAAATCGTCAAGGACAGGAATGACGGGCTTAGCAGCGGCCGCAGTGCTCTCGGATGGCGTGCTTTTACGGGGAAGAATCCGATAGATGCGGCCGTGTCTCTTTCCGGCGAAAACGTCCAGTTCGCCAAGAGTTGACTGCGGAATCCAGCGAGAATGTTCAATCACATACCGATACATGTCCACCACCCACAGGGCTCCGTCCGGTCCGGTTCTGACCTGAACCGGACGAAACCAGCGGTCAGTGGAACTCAGGAACTCGCGTGATTCTTCGTCAACGCCGCGCTGGCCGGTGAAACCGTGGGTGCCCGCGGTCATGTCGATCCGATGCACGGACTGATGGACGGGTTCACACGTGAAGGTATCGTTGGTGTATTCGTGTCCCAGCGCCGTATCGCGATAGATCCCGAGGCCGCATGCTGACGTCGCTCGGCCGGGAGCTCCGGACAATTCAAACGTTACTAGGTTTTCAGGGGGATACAATTTGTAAGCTTCGGCATCTGTCATCACGACCGGCAACGCCGCGGGCGCAGCGAACGGGTTGCGAGCCGCGTAGCGATCGTCTGAAGGAATGGACTGCAGCAAGGTGCCGTTTGAACAGCCGAACCAGTCGCCCCAGTCGTTGCGGCAGCGGCCCTGTTGAGTTCTTCCCGACACAGGTTCAATGAACCCCGTGTCGGGGTTCATTCGGAAGTCGCGATTGCTGCAATTGACGACTTTCCCGATTTGATGGCTGGTGATCATGCCGCCGAATAATCCGCAGGCTCCATATACATAGTTATCAAGACCTAAACGCAGACTGTTGACTCGGGCCTGAGCGTTGCGGACTTCGAAACCGGAAAACAGTTTTTGCGTGACGTCGGCAGTCCCGTCTCCGTCTTCATCGCGAGCAAACAGAATGTCCGGAGCGTCACAAATCAGCACGCCGTCACGCCAGACTTTAACGTCCGTTGGAAATCGCAGACCGTCCAGAAAGACCTTCGATTCTTCAAAGTAGCCGTCTGAATCAGCGTCCCGCAGCCAGCGAATCCGACTGGTCTGCTCGAATTCTTCGTACATGTCACGACCGTAGTCGTTCATTTCGGCCACCCACAATCTGCCGTCGGGACCAAAGTCAATGGCGACCGGATCCGTCACTTGTGGCTCTGCAGCGACCAGTCGAATTTCCAGATTGTCATTCGTCTGCATGCATTTCAGCGATTCCTCCGGCGACTTTGGCGCCACACCCTGAGTTCCCTGCGGCACAAGAAAAGTGTCCGGAACCTGGCGATGCACTTCGTCGATGATCGACTGCTCAAGGCCGGCCCGCAACGTCGTCGGCAGAGCGAAATAGGGAACTTCGGCACCGCCCCCATAACCGCCTTCCGTCAACAGTCGTTCAGAAGGGATGTAGCAACAGAAATCGTTGCTGTAAGTGTTCAGCCAGAAACGCTCCCGATCGATTTCCGCCTTCAGTCTCAGAGCATAGTCCACACAGACTTCTCCAGCCAGAAAGTTCATGCAGAAGCTGTCCCCGAACGACCATGTTTGGATCGGATAGTCGATTTCCGACAGCAGCTTTTCACCGCGATCCAGTCGAGCCAGCTGAGTTACGGCGTTATAACGATCTGTGGGGCGGCCTTTGCCCGTCTGCTCGACAAGTTCCTCGCGCGTGGGCAGGTTTTTCAGCGGCAGTGTGATTTGATTCAACACAGAAGCCGGGCGTCCTGAAATGCTCCTGAGTTTTCCGGCCAGCAGTCGTTCAACTTCTGTGGCGATTTCAACGCCCTGCGTTTCAGCGACTTCCGTCTTGTCTCCCGTTACTCCGGAAATCGGATTTTGATCCGATCCTGCACCGATAGAAACGAGTGCCACTGCATCGGGAAACCGTCGTTCAATCATGGCAGCCGCGTACCCCGCCCAGTCGCCACTTATTTTGTTCAATGACAATGTGACGCAGTGACAGGCATAAGAAACGTAGATCGCTCGCGGCTTTTTGCTGGCGGGGTCGCGGACAACCAGCATCGGCAGGTCGTGGTCCACCGGGCCTCCGACGAGACGTCGGTTTTTAGCAAAGCCAACTTTCCCAACGGACCATTCCAGTTGTCCCGGTCGACGTGATTCGATCGCATCGGCAGCCACTTTCGTGATGTAATCCGTCAACTCCGTTGTGTATTGGTCAATGTGCTGCTGATGGTCAGCGGGAATCGCCGTGCTGAAAATGTTATCGCAGGCACCGTTGACCTTTGGCGTGCAATGCGAATGTGAAAACGTCACAGCCAGGTTGGCACGTGGCAGCTTGTGTGACTTCTGTAACCGTTTCGCGACCTGCTCCACCATGGGCGTCCGAATTCCCAGGCTGTCCAGCGTCACCAGGACCAGCGGCGGTTGATCGCCCTGCGAAATTGCCAGCGCTCGGGCATAGATTTGCTGAGAGACGCCTTCCGATTCCTCTCGCCGATTGCCGAATCCATTCAGCCGAATCGGATAATCGGGAGTGATATCCACGACCGCGACACCCACATTGTAAACGTCTGCAGACTCCACCCAGCTGCTGCACAGAAGTTGTACCGCCAACACAGCACTGACGCACACCATTCGATTGCTGTAATTTATGTTTGCATTGATCATCAGAATGCCTCGGGATTCTTCGGTCGAATTGTCACGCATGAATATCGCACGTCTAGATACTGACGCTGAAGCTGTGCCTGCGAATCAGCGATCAGTTCGCGCATGCTTCCATTGACGCAAAATAAATTCAAGGAAAGTCGCTCAAATGAAGGTTCATGATAAACAAACGCATCTCCGTCAGCGTTGTACCGAGTCACCCAATACTGAGTCACTCGCCGCGAAAGTCCGACCGCCATGGCAATCGCCGGAGCCGTCCAACCTTCGATTGCCAAAATCACAAGTCGGACGTGCTTTTCAAGCCGCTCCAACCGCTTAAGTTCCGCCAACGAAAACCAGGAATTCACACGCATCATAACCTCCTTGCTCAAAGCAATTACGACAGCATGATGCGTGGTTTAGGAAAGCGCAATGGTATACGCGATTGTTCTAGTTGGAATGCGTATGACTGCGTGCGTTCCGGTCTATTGTGGTGTCGAAGCTGAAACTCAATCAGGCACCGGCAGAAAGGCAAGTGAGGTTTGAACTCCATAGTCACACGTGCAGCCAGAACTTGCTTCGGGAATCAGCAGCAGGCCTCCCGCTGGAATAATGTTAATAAGACAGCCGGGGCGAGTTGACGTTGTTACTGGGGTTAAGCTTCCGGTTTTTAAATCAAAGGCCGTTGGGTTGCTCTGACGGAAGAACAACGTCGCCGCCGAAGCTGAAATATTGCCGCAGCCCGATCGTTTTCCCAACTTCCAGTCCCACGCCTTCGGCGTTCCTGTGGTAATGTCATAGGCCATTGGTTCGCAATACAGCGTGTCCCCGACGATAACAGGATGAAGGTCCTGTTCTCCGTGGTCGCCACCAATTTTCGTTTGTTGAAACTGCTCATGTTGCCAAAGGTTTTTACCGTTCGCCGCATCCAAAGTCTCTATGTCGTAGACAACACGAGCCGTTTCCTGATTGTCACCGCTGTTTCGAGACCCGACGGCAATTAGCTTTCCTTCTGCAAACGCTACATACAAATTGTGCTGCGTCTTTGTGAGGTTCGAATCAATTCGCCACTTTTGCTTTCCAGTGCGAATATCAACAGCCACAATCGCAGCGCCATTTCCCACAAGATCCTGGGGTTTGTTGCGACCGTTTTCGGCCTTCAGTGTTTCGGCATTTTTTGATTCGACAAAAAACACCGTGTTGTCGCCGATCGTGATGGTTGAGTTAAGAATGGCACCCGCGGTCGATTCATAAATCCATTGCCGATCTTTGGTGACGTGATCAAATGCAAACAAATAGTCACTACAAACCACATACTGTGCATCAAAGTAACTGGCCTCCATGATACTTTCGCGAGTGTGTTCGCGGCGAGATGCCCCTTGGCGACAGCCGCTGCCAACAAGCAGGTTTTGAACGTTCGCAACGTACCCCCAGTCGCTCATTGAACGATCACTCTTTGTTGGAACCAAAAACACATGCTGCTCATGCCCCGTCTCTGCATCCAGTACGTGACACTGATCGGCGGCAACCGCAAACAGATAATTGTCCGATGCAGCCAAATAACTAGAGTCACGAAACGCAGCGATCCGGCGAGAATCGGGCAATGGCCTGTTCCATAACAAAGTTCCGTTGTAGGCGTCGGCAGCGAAAATCTGATCGTTTCCCGGAATAAACAGCCGTCCGTTTTTCCACAGGGGCGCGACCGTACGATGATGCCGGTTTAGCATGTTTCGAGGCCCCGGTTTCCCGAACCATTGTAGTGCCATCCGCCCTTTCACGCGTTCGTCGGCGCTGCATGAAGTGTTCGCAACATCTGCATACATATGTGACCATTCGCCGACTCCGTCCAGTTTTGGTCGTCGAATAACTTCCGGTGGTTCGTTGCCCATCCAGGCAATGCCGTTGCCAGGTCGCAAAACCCTGATCACCTCATCGCGATTGACCTGCAGGGCTGATTTTTTCGATGCTGTTTCCGTAATCAAGCGGCCATCAATTACCAGATTGAATATGTAGTCAGAGTACGGCAGCGAGTTCCCGTCTGTTAGCTGATGCACGACCACCTGAAGGCCATACAACCCAGATGCGTCGAGATTCATTCGTGCCTGTCTTACCAGTTCAGTGTCGGAATCTACGGCGATAACACTGAGTTCACTTTGGCGAGCGACTTCGTACGCCAAACCACCGTCGCCGCTGTTTAGCACGAGGCAATAGCCCTTTTGCACATTTGACTCTGTTAGAATCCTATGAGCGGCAGCCTGCAATTCGTCTTGTTGCGCCGGATTGCGAAACGCGAACGCTTTGACAGGCTGTTCCGTGACAATCGAGGGAGTCAACAAATCGGCACCAAAACAATACGTCAAACCGCGGTCAGTGTTGACGAACAATCGGTTACCGGCAATTGAAAGACCATACGCCTTGCCTTCCACTTTGGCCGTCCAAAGCTTCGAACCATTGTTTGCGTCAATTGCGGCGATAACTCCGTCGCCTCCGGCGATTCTAACGTTGGTTGCGGCAATAAACGAAAACGGAAATTCATCAGCAAACAGATTCATTTCCTTCCCCACACCCTTACCGCGGCGAACTAGCTGAGCCGCAAAAGTCCCCGCAGGGTCTCTGGCGGCTGGCACATATAGCCGTCCCGAGCGACGCTCCAGGTAGCCCTGAGCCGACACACTTATCTTCCCATTGCCAAGCAATTGTCCCGACTCGATATCTACAGCAACCTGGTACACGCCCTGATTGGGAAAAATCCCGACGCAAAAATAGGCCACGTTGTCCTCAACAAGTACACCTGAACGCACTGGCATTGCACTGATCATTCGTTCGTTTCCGGGAATTCGACGATCGGCGAACGCGTTGTGACGGTACTTCCAGAGTAACGCGCCATCGGCTGCATCCACACAATAGACAGCGCCATCGTCTGAACCAAACAATACTCGGCCGTCCACAATCGTCGGTGCCAGCCGCACAGGCCCTTCTGTGCAGAACGTCCATTTTTCGTGCCCGGTGGAAGCATCAAGACAGTGTACCTTGTCATCTGCGGATGAGCCAAAACACAAAACGTCACCAACGCACACGGAGTGGTACGCTCTGTCAAAAGTAACCCGAGGCTGTAGGTTGTGCTTGCGATTCCAGAAGTCATTTTCAGCTGGTGGCGGCCACGCGGGCTGGGGCGCATAACGAGAGTGATGAGTCCATTGCAAGTGCAACGGAAACTGAAGCAACGCATCCGACATTGCCGTACGCTGATTGTCTCGACGATACGTTGGCCAATCGGTAACTTCCGGAGCGACGGACGTGATGCCTGGAAATTCAGCCTTCCGAGCTTCAAACCGAGCAGCGATTTCATTGGCAGTCAGCGAAACATCAAACACACTCACCTGTTCAATCGCCCCGAACAAGGTATGGCATTCATCGTCATCGACATAGGCGCCAATGCTGAATTGCGCTGCTGGTGGATAGGCTATATTGCCACGTTGGTCATTTGAGATCGCCTTTGATTTACCATCGACATAGAGACTCATTGTTACACCATCATAGGTGCCAACCACGTGATACCAGAAGCCGAATTCGAATGATTGTGAATTCGTCAAATACGTCAACTTCTTTTTGCCGTCAGATGAAATGCCAAAACAGAAATTTGAGTCGCGATATCCCAGCATCCAGCCACGCTCGTAATTTCCGTTGTCCTGAATGACCGAACAGATTCCACCCCATTCCAGCGGCTTATCCACCAGTACCCACGCTTCAACCGTTATGTTTCGTAGCGGCAAACTGATTGAGCCAATATCGCTGGTCACCTCAACCCTATGTCGAGCCTGTCCGTTTCCGTCAAACAGCAAGGCGTTGGGAGCGGTTTGACTGTGCCTAACACCGCCAATCACGGCTGCGTTAGCTGTTCCGATGACAGCACTTACCGTTTCATCGGCGACGTGTTCTGGCCGCAAATTCCATTCGTGGATCGGTTGCGATTGTGCCATACATAATTCTGGCATTAACAGAGTCAGCAACAAAACCTGAAGGCAGCGTCTGAATGATTTCATTGCGTTAGGTAACGGTAAGGTTGGCTCGATCCGTTTGACCACGTGCATACTCCAAACATAGTTATTGTCGACGATTACAACCGACAAACAAAAAACACGTTGCCGTGCCAGGACTGACGAATATTCCCAGATGTCGATTCACCAAACCAGCAACGAATTAAAGAATGATGGGGCGCGACTGGTTCCGGCCACACTGCAGATTAGTGGCCGGCGCAGAATATCTCAACGGTTACCGATGGAAACCAGACATCGGTCGAGACTTTTGGGTGTCGGTGCCCAGCGTGCACGTTTCGCCAAAAGTGCTGTCGCGAGTAGTCCCGCTTGCGTCTAAGGAATAGCCCGAAACAATGGGCACGCACAGAAATTGAATCACTGTCGAATTCAACTGAACATTTGCTTAATTTAGCAGCGATCGTTTATCGCTTAACGACATTGATCATTCGTCTTGTCCAAACCGTATGAATATTGGAATTGTGTAAATTCCTGCGAGACTTTAGACGTTTCCATTTGATTCGCCATGGCAAGTGTTCAGGATGACGCCCCGTGTCCAATTTTTCCTGTTGACCGAATAGATTCATTTCGGAAGCAAATCCGAGGACGCAGTTACAGGATGTCTTTGTCACTTGTTCAGCTCTTCATCAGAGATCAACAACGATTGCGACGTAATGGTCACCGGTGTCGGCATGGTGACTCCGCTGGCGATTGGGCGCGAAGAGTCCTGGAAACGGCTCATTGCAGGAGCCCGATCTGGACGCCGTCTGACAGAAAATGACATCGACCACTTTGATCAGCTGGTTGAATTACTCCAACATGTTCCTGGCGGAGCGACTGTTGATCATCAGGCTGTTAAAGAGTTTGTCAAAAATTCGCAGTTGTTCGATGGCTCAGACGATCTATCCGCATTTACTTCGACGTTTGGACACGACTGCCTGAACAACCTTGTAGCCGCGTCGTTAGCTGACGCGATGGCCGATGCCGACCTGAGCCCCACCGAACTGGCGGGACCTCGCACTGGATGCGTTATTGGCAGCAGCAAAGCCAGCCTGCGTTCCATGGAATTCGAGTATCTGGCCACGGCAGACCGATGGCGTCACGAAATTGACCGCCCGGCAAACTTGTGGCATAACGGATTCATGCCCGACGCACCGTTGCTTGCCGTCCAGCAGTTAATAAAAGCATCGGGGCCATCCTCATGCCCCGTTGCGGCATGCGCGACTGGACTTATCAGCGTGATTGAAGCGGCGCAATTAATTGCAACGGGAGCATGCGACATCTGTATCGCAGGCAGCGCCGACGCTTCGTTGCGAGCATCCGTGCTGGCGGCATTTCATCGGCTGGGAGTCACTTCCAGACATGAACAACCGGCCTCAGCGTGTCGACCATTTGACGCATCACGTGACGGATTTATCATCGGCGAAGGAGCTGCAATTGTGATTCTGGAATCACGTGCTCATGCAGAACAGCGACAGGCGAACTGCTACGCAAAACTTACCAGCGGACTCTGGCTGACGGATTCAACCGGAATGACCCAGGTTCAGAGCGATGGCAGCGTCGTCGCAGAACTGCTGAAACGAATGAACGTCCCATCACCCGACATTGTGAGCGTTCACGGGACAGCGACCGAAACAAATGACCAGGCGGAATCCCAGGGACTAACATCTGTGTACGGAAACTCGCCTGCAGCCTTCGCAGTGAAAGGAGCGATTGGGCACCTACTGGGAGCTGCTGGCAGCGTTGAACTGGGGCTGACCTTAATGTCACTTCGCTACGGCATTGTGCCTGGAACAGCCAATTTCCGTACTGCCGATCTTTCCTGCCCGATAAACCTGACGACCTCCGCAAGGTCACAGCCAAACACAAAGACGGCAGTCAAACTATCACTTGGCTTCGGCGGCCACGTCGTCGCTTGCGCAATGAAGCGATGCTGATTTCTGCCGCGACTCCGCCACAGTTACCATTACGGGAAACTTTTCAACACCGGATTTGCGAACACGACCTTTTAGTAGCGGAATGCAGATCCTGAAAAATAGAGTTGCTGCATTCAATTCGCCTCACTCGAATGGTTCGGGAGAACAGCAACTCACACTTATTTAGGGTTGGGCCGCAGTCACACTTTTGCCCCACCAGCGACAATGTGATATCAGGTTGAGCGTCTACAAGAACAGTCAGACCGAGAATGTTCACGTTGTTTGCGGTATGCTGTCCGTCTTGGCAAAGACTACGACCTTTGCGAGAGTTTCGTGACGCCACCACGTGTATTAGCTAATCAATTGGAATTGGCATATCGGCTGGTTGAGTCAGTCGTCGAGCAGCAGTTGGTTCTGGATTGCTGTTACGATTTGCCAACTTCTCCTGATCCGGACCGAAGTACATGAAGCTATCCGTTGCCGCTGCTGCCGACGGAGGTGTCATGTCAACGCCTGATGATGGTTTGCGAAGTTCGCTGCCAGCATGCTCGTCCAGCGCCCGGGCAACTTCGTCGGCCTGCGGTCCGAAAACCTGCATGCCCGAAGCCGATCGCACAGGTTTCGCATCCCGTTGCTGTGGTGTGTCTGCAGCAACCGGGCGTTCAAAGCCAGCTGTCATTACGGCACCCTGACCAGATTTCGACGCGTTAGCCATGTGGCCATTTGACAGGTTTCGGGTTCGCACTGCGGGAGTCACGAAAGTTCCGGCAGGAAAGGTGCCATCCTTGTATTCTTCACGAGTAAAGACCGCGTGTTTCACTGCACTTTCGTCATTACCAGATGACATTTCGGCAGACACTCGCTGAATTCCTTCCGAAAACGGCGAAGCGTTCGACATAGGTACAATCACATCATGACCATCGCTGGAATGCAAAGTGCTGTACGAACCGCTCAACAGACGATCGGCGATCTCGCCTCGCAGCTTTTCGCGGATACCAACAAGTTGTCCCGGACGCTCTGCCATTTGAACTTCATCGATCACCCAATAGCCATGTTCCATTACGAGACTGGCCGTCATCGCCGAATCGACGCTGGTTCCGAGGCGAACAGTTGCTCGTTCCTGAGTAATTCGCGTATCCAGAATCGGCTGCTTCAACTGCGTTGTAATCGTTGTGAATCGTTCAGGGACGGCGTCAAGGTGACTCCACACCAGACGATTGAAGTCAGACGAACAGGACTTCTGCAACAGTTCCATGTCTTTCTGCGACCACGCTGTGGCAAACTCAAGGACAGGAACAGCCAACTCGAGCCTTGTCCGCAACGACGTTACATGACCATCGCTGTTCGGAAACTGAACATCATCAACCTTCAGAGTTCCATTCTGGTTCAACAGTTTGCAGGAAACCAGAAGGCCACTTTCTGTTGTGAATTCAATTTCAGTTCTGTCGGACACCGAATGACTGTCGACCAGATTCAGACCTGTTCCGTAAAAGTTTGGAATCGGCAGCTCAGTCAGAATCTTGGGCGAAACGCGGTCCCAGATTCCTTCAGAAAAGTCAGCCGTGGAAATCTGCGACAGCATTCTGTGATCTCGCTGCTGCAGTGCCTTCAGAAAGAAGGATGCCCGAGTTGGTGCTGTGAATACAGAAGATAGCGAACGCTGTCTCTGAGTCGCCCGCTCGTACAATGTCACATCCTTCACCGTAAACCGCGAAGGACGTTTTTCCTGAATTGCTGCTCCAGTGACAACGACCGGAATTCCGGTATCTGGATTTTCCACCAGGTCCAACCGAATGATCTCTGTGCCTGAAGGAATCATGAACGTCAGCTGATCTTCGAATGCGCGAATATCAAACTCAGCAGGAACCTCGGATGGCTTCGGCAGTTTCACTAGCTTCAGATCTGCAAGCTCAAGCGATCCCGAGTAGAAATTGGAATCAGTAATTTTCTGAAGAGTCTCGCGGTCTTCAGCCATGTAGGCCGTCAAAAATCCGTTGACTGCGTTGATGGCATCCGCCTGACGCCTTACAGATCCGGGGTGATTGTCTTCGCGATGATTATGAGCTTCGACGTCGTCAACAAGCCATAGGCCCGATTCGCGTGTAATCTTCAGCAGGATGTGGCCATTCTTCGACGGAAGCTTTACGACAGCGTCGTTTTCGTCCAGATTTGCTTCTGGTTTCCTTGCCATGCCGTCTTCGTACGACGACGCGATTCTGTTTGTCAGCGCCTTCAGCCAGTCATCCGGCAGCGGGCTTAAAGAGTCCGTTAAATCTGACGAAGTCATCGCCAGAATTTCTTCGCGAGAACCACTTTCCCATACCTTCAGAAAGTGTCGAAGCGTAACCAGCAGGTCCATAACTTCAGTCGTGGACTTTGTGATTCGAGTTCCGTTGTTTCGCTGACGTACCATTACGTCGTCAACGACCCAGTAATTCTTAACGGGATCACGAACCAGATGAAACTGATATTTGCCGCCCGATTCTTCCTTAACGATGACCTCTCGCTGATCCTCGCCCTGTTCTTTGACCTCAACGACGCTCAATTTGCCGGATGGCAGATGCAAAACGCGCAAATCACTTAACACGTCTTCAGAACGAAGTGCTTTCTCCTCGAATCGTGATGAAGTAATACGCCGCAGGGCGGGTTCATTTTCTTCATCCAATGCGTCCGTGAACTGTTCAACAACGCGTTGTTCCATCGCAGTTTTGTTAAACAGCGCGTGGCTGCTGAACAACGATTGAGTACAACCGACGAGACAGCAGGTCACCGTTATCGAGAGGTGAAAAACGGTACGCTTCATGACACACCGATCCTTGTCAGAGAGACAGGGCTCCGCCGGAGAAACGGAGATAAATCAGAAAGGAGAGAGAGAAGGGAGGGTTCAGACTTACGGACCATAACCGAATCAGCGCATTGCACGAAAATCGAATTACCGAAAACTACCTGAATGTGCCTTGTCGCATTTTCACGGTCAGGGGTCAACCGGGCAAAAGCGTTCATGCCCTCTTCGTCGGATAGTCATCTGGGAAACACCTCGGAATTCGGCATTTCCTGCCTCTTTCGGCTGCAATTACGCCAAGTTCCGCAGACTCACCCGTTGCTGACCGCTTTTGCTGGAGTAACGCTGCAGTTCTGCCATCACGGAAAGTGCGGCTGCGTCGCCTCGCCTCGTTCCGTAAGACAATTAGCGTCGATCGGCAGCCTGCTGCACCATTTCGACCACCTGATTTATGGCCGTTTTCATCAAAGCATGGTCAATTGAATGCACATCGATCGGAGCTCCAATCCCGTTCAGCATCGTTAGCGTCAATCGCCCTCCCAAGTGCTGCCGGAATTCTTCGAGGCCACCAAACAGTTCGTCGGTTTGCCGAAGAGCCGGATGATCCAGCAACAGGCCGAGTCGGTCCAGGCACTCAATGACTCGATTTGCGTCGCTGATGGACAGTCCATGAGCCAGGCTGGAGTAGATTGTGTCCACAGCAACACCAATGGCGACGGCTTCGCCATGACGCAACTGGAAGTCCGTCATCGATTCCAGTTTGTGAGCAGACCAGTGCCCGTAGTCCAATGGCCGTGCTTCAAGCATTTCGAATGGATCGCCGCCTTCGGTAATATGCTTCAGGTGCCAGTGAGCGGATTGCTCAATCGCCGTCCACGCTTCGTCACCACGATTAGCAATGGATTCGGCATCACGATGGAGTCTCGCAAAAAACTCCGAATCCTTAAGTAATGCAACCTTGACTGCTTCCGAAAAACCACAGCGAAAATCACGATCTGAAAGCGTGTTGATCAATTGGCGATCGTTGACCACTCCCCACGGTACAGCGAATGTGCCGACCCAGTTCTTCTTTTGAAACAGGTTGATGCTGTTCTTCACGCCAATGCCAGAATCGCCCTGTGCCAGCGTTGTTGTGGGAATTCGGATCAGTCGTATTCCCCGATGAGCGATCGCTGCCGCAAACCCGACGGCATCGAGTACCGCGCCACCGCCGATTACGACCACGTAGCTGCGACGGTCCAGATCGGCGTGGTTGAAGCATTTCAACATCCGCTCAATCACATGAATGTCGTTTTTGACCGCTTCACCACCGGCGACGATCTGGATATTTCCAGCTAGCTGAACGCTTTTCAGATTTCGTTTGCAGAGCTGATGAATTCGTTGCTTCAAATCCGGGTTGGCTTCTGCCACGGCTTCGTCGACCCAGAACTGAACCCGAGGCTGTTTGCCTTCTGAACTTTCCAACAGATCCAGCAGAATACTGCTGTCGTTCCCCAAGACATCATCTGTAAATCGCACCCTGTGTGTGAACTGCACAGCGAACGGCGTATTGGTTATTGAGTGGAAGTCAGACGCAGACATAACGGCGGAAGGATATAACGAGGCTGTCGATCGAAAATGGAAAATCTTCACCGCGAGCAGTGTGTTCCGTGAAGTTCCAGCATAAGGGGAAAACCGACCAAAAACCAGTCGCTGATCGGCAAAGCTCGCGTTCCGCAGAATCACTTTTGCAGGCTCAGCAGGTTCACATGGCAAATGGCAACGATTATGCCGGCGATGGTGTCTTCGTAATCGGAACAATCGATACACGCGTACCCTTGTCTACCGTCTCAGATCCATTTGTTGGGCTTTGGGTGCATTAATGACGACCCGCTTCCCGAAATAAAACGCAGTGTTACCCAATGTCCGGTAGAGGGTTCCAACCGTCAGAGCGATATTGCTCTGCGGAAGTCCTCAACCAAACCCTTCAGCTCAATTTCAGGAGAAGAAACAATGAGAGGGATTACTTTGTCTGCAGCTCTGGTCGTGATGACTGTTGCTAGCAGCGCTAACGCAGGCCTGTTCGGTCTGTTCAATCACAACAGCGGCGGATGTGGCAGCGGATGTGGCGATGAGCCAACATGCTGTGCACCTGCTGGCTGCGGAAACAGCTGCGAAGTAACCTGCTGTGCTCCAGCTGGTTGTGGCAACGGTTGTGGTGTTGCAGCTACCTGCTGTGCTCCAGCCGGTTGCGGAAACAGCTGCGAAGCTACCTGCTGTGCTCCAGTTGGTTGCGGAAATGCTGCTTCTTGCTGTGCTCCAGCTGCATGCTGTGGCGATTCAGCTTGCGGTTGCGGAACTGGTTGCGGCGAAGGCTGCGGTAGCGGTCATGGCTTCAAAATGCCAAAGCTTCGTCTGCCTAAGTTCAAGATGCCTAAGTTGCGTCTTCGCAAGTGCAAGACAAGTGGTTGCTGCGAAGCTGGTTGCGGTAACAGCTGCGAAGCTACCTGCTGTGCTCCAGCTGGTTGTGGCAACGGTTCTGGTGTTGCAGCTTCTTGCTGTGCTCCAGCCGGTTGCGGCAACGCTGCTCCTTCTTGCTGTGCTCCCGTCAGTGGCGGTTGCAACTAGTTTAGAAGCGGCAGAAGGAAGAGGATTTAGCTTGAATCTATGTTGAGCTAACGGCGAGAGCGGGTGGAAAGTCGTGAGTCCACCCGCTCCACGGCTCGCAAAGAAACCAACAACGTGCGGATCGGTTTCTTTGAAAGAGCGGTTGTTTAAGTTCATGAGGGATTGCTAACCACAACCTTCCGCCCAGGCTGTAAGAGAAGCGAAAAGCTTCTTCACGGCGAACATCACACAGGTTTGACCCAAACCTGCGGTTCGTCCAAGTATCAGCTGTAAGGGTGGAACTGTTCGGTAAAACAGAAACGGTGATCGTGTTCGCTACCTGGCCTACACATCACCGTTTTTGTATGCGCGGACACTAAATCAAACAGCACGCCAACGGTCTGAGTTCGATTTCACAGCATTCCCAAAAGCGGTTGCAAACGCTCATTCCCAGCGACTCTGTAACCGTTCACAGCTTTCTAACACTTGCCAGGTTGTCTGCAGTTAGAAATATGCAACAATGACTATCCCCCCCAGGACTATCTTCCATCGCAATCGCCTTTCGGGCCTAAAACCATGTTACTCGTGATTCTTCGTGTGGCGTACCTGCTGGTATGTGCTGGCGCGATTCTCGCCTATATCAATCCAGAAGATGTTGACGGCGTCACGTCGTCTCTGCCGCAAATCATCAACAACAACAAGCTGGCAGCCTTCTTCGTTTTGCTTTTTCTTAGCCAGATTGTCACCATCGTTGACGTTCTGATTCATAAAAAACGAATCGAAGTAATCTCCGCGATCTACTTTGGGATTCTCGTTGGAGTGCTCCTAGCCTATCTGATGATTCAGGCACTCACGCCGATTGTCAAGCCGCCATACGAAGGCCTCGCCGTCATGCTGACGCTGCTTGTGCTGCCGTATCTCTGCGTATCGCTGCTGTTGCAAACGAAAGACGATTTTCGGTTTGTAATCCCGTATGTTGAATTTGCACGTGACCTAAAAGGCGGGCGTCCTTTGGTTGTGGACAGTAGCTCATTGATTGACGGGCGAATTGCTGATGTCGTGGAAACTCAGATTTTGGAGTGCCAGCTGATTGTTCCGGATTTCGTGCTGGCTGAAATTCAGGACGTCGCCGACAGCAACGATAAGAACCGCCGAATAAGAGGTCGACGTGGTCTGGAAGTTCTTGCTGCAATGCAGAAAAGCGCATACACAGATATCCGAGTTCATGAAACAAGCCGGCACGAGTTCCGATCGACCGCTGTGGACCACAAACTGGTGGAACTGGCAAAGCAGCTGCGTGGCGGCGTCATCACTAACGACTTCAATCTGAATAAGGTCGCAAGCGTTCAGGGCATTCCGGTAATCAACCTTAACGATGTTGCCAACGCACTTCGTCCGCGATTTATACCGGGCGAACGACTTAGAATCAAAATCATCAAAGAAGGCGAAGGTCCAAATCAGGGCATTGGCTATCTTGATGATGGAACTATGGTGGTTTGCGAAGGCGCTGCTAACCAAATCGGAAATGACGTTGACAGTGTCGTAAGCAGTGTTTTGCAAAGTAGCGCGGGACGCATGATCTTCACCAAGCCAGCCTAACACAGCAGTCTTTTCCGGTGCCTATAAAACCGGCGTTAACAGGCTGAGCACCGATAAGTCAAAGGACTGGGGCTCGCAAACCGGATGCCCCATGCAACGACCATTCGAACGATTATTGAAGGTCGCTGCAGAATAGAAAACCGAGTGGCAAAACCGCTATTCAGGATTGGCGATTTGGCGAAGATAGATTGCCAGATCTCGCTGCAATTGCAGCAGGTTTTGCCAGCGGACCCACGGAACCTCAACAAACGCATCTGGATTAGGCTCTTCGCCTTCCGCCGCCTCAAAGGCGACGTCTCGAAGCCGTTCGTGAACATAGGCCAGCACGTCACTCATCAGAGCACGTTGTCCGGACTGTAGCTCCTGAGGTAAAGACGGGGCGCCGCCCGGAAACAATGGAATCTGAAGGTTTTCCGGCGTTACTTCGGCTGACAATTGCAGGTCAGAAGGTCCGCCTCCCATTGCATAATGATCGGCCAGATACTTAAGTGGACTAAGTGAGGCGACTTCGACACCGATGGCCTGTGCGTATTTCGCGATTTGTTGATCACTACCATATAACAGCGTACATCGTCCAATTTGAACATGGTCTCCCGGCTGCAAAACTCGCAGCTGAACCGGATGACCATTCACGCGACTACCGTTAGTGCTATTCAGGTCTGTCAGAATAACCTGCCCGCGGTCTTCCTGAAGCTTGGCATGAACGCGGCTGACACGTTCATCATTTAGCTGAACGATATTGTCTTCTTCTCTGCCAATCGTGACAGGCGTCTCAAGCTGGTCGTATATACGACCTCGCTCAAGCCCTTCCAATACCGAGAGAGTCAGCAGTGCCATTGAACGGGTCCAATTTCTACTTCATAGGCCTCAACGACACGCGATTACTTATACAAAGCGCTGGTGCGCGTCTTCCACGGGTCTTCGCGCTGTTTAACGTACATGTCAAAGAAATCTGTTACGTTTTTTTCCATCGCAATTTTGGCTTTGTCCTGTAAGAATCCTTCCGCCGAATACTTCTTATCGCCCGCTTCTCCGAAAAGCTTCCGAGCATCATCGGTGGAATTCTTTAGCTCCAGAAACTTGAACACCGTTTCTGCGGCCTTTTCTTCGGCCCGATCCGTCGAGTTGTAATAGACATTGACGGCGATCCCTTTTGTTGGATCGGCAATGCCCCTTGAGATGGCAGTGGTATTGATCCCTCGCACAGGAGTCCTTGGACTGAGCATCATGATTGCTCGCACGTCCTGCCCCTTGGGAGTCCGCGCGGCCAGTGTTGGAGCGTCTGGCCAGGGTTTCTTGAGCCAGTCATTCAACGCGAATGCGGACACAACCATACAACTGGATCCGGCTGCTGCGATGCCCAGCTTTCGAATATTGAGTTTTTCGCTCTGATGTTCTTTCACAAGAAAGTCCTTAATAGCCTCCATATCCTGAATCGCCATCAAAGCATAGTCAGCCTGATTCAGCTTCGTAAGTTTTGCACGCTCAGACTCCTCAACTGGTGGCACGCTATCGCCGTGTTTGCGAAGGTCGGCCGCCACCACCGCATAGCCCTTCTTCTGCAGAGCCTTAGCCAGACTGTCCCAGACTTTGCGTGTCCTGCTTGCGACATCGTCGATACCCTCGGCGCTCGGGACTAAAATCACAACGGGAGATTCCTTGCCCTCGCTCGACTCGTAATAGGTGATATGGATCGGCCACCCATCGGCGGTGGTCAAGGTCTGGTCTCCATCTGCGACGGTGGACTGACCAAACGCAACCGTGGTACTTAAAGAAAGTCCGAGTAGAACGCCGGAGAAGGCGAGTAATCTTCCAATTGTCTTCATCATACCGTCCTCGATCATCACGATCAAAATCCTCGACGCGGCGAAACCAATTGCACCGCCACCGGATGTTCCACCAAAACCATCTGAATTTGGCCTAATCTTAGTCTACGTCTCGTCATACGAACGGTCAAATCATTCCATCAGGCATCCCGTACAACAACCGGGGTCTTTCGCCGTAATGTAACGCAGGAACCTATTTGATAGACCTAACCTACTCAGAACCTACCTCGTAGGTAGAAACTCCAGCATCCTCGAAACGATATTCGGCTGACTTTCCGCAATGTTTTGAACTGGATCGGGCGTCTGACGAATATCGTACAGTTCCACTCCGGCAGCTTTTTCCGCCTTTGCCGGTTGCACAATCAAACGGTAGTCCTTGTCTCGAATACTGACGGAGTCTCGCCAATAGCTGATGGCAACCGGTTTGACCGATTCCGCAGTGCCGGTCAGCAATGGCCTTAAACTAACACCGTCCAGTGACCAGTGAGTTGCCCTAAACTTTGGCTGACACAAATCGACAAGCGTTGGAAAGATATCGATTGATTCCACCAAAGCCTCGGACGCAACACCAGGACGAGAAACGCCAGGAGCTCGAATTATCAGCGCGCTATGGTTCGCTCGTTCAAACGGAGAATGCTTGCCCCAGATTGCTGAATCGCCCAGGTGCCAACCGTGATCGCCCCAGACAACAACGATTGTGTTCTGATCGAGCCCGTTTTCTTTGAGCGACTGAAGGACGCGACCAACCTGCCGATCCACATAACGAACGCATGCCAGATAGGCCCGCCGCGCCTGCAATGCGTCAGCTTTGCCCAAGGGCCAGGTCTTTTTTATGTCCGACGCATATTTGTAAAATTCGCCACTTTTGTGCCAGTGAGCAGACTCCACCTTACCCGGCGCCGGCGGTGGAGGAATGTTCCTGTCACGAACAGCTTCCCAGTCCTGCCGTGGCGCGACGAATGGCAGATGCGGCTTAAAAAAACCGAGCCCCATAAAGAACGGTTTTTCTGAATTTCCAAGCTGCTTCAATTGTTCAATCGCAGCGCTGGCCATCATGCCATCGGGAAGGTCGTCGTCGTTCTCTACACTGAACTGCATCAGATCCTTGTTTCCGTTTCCGTCTTCGCGATGGCGCCCCTGCCCATACGCAAAAAATATTCCCCAGCCTCGCTGCCATTTACCGAACGGCGTTAGTTTGTCATCCCACGCCAGTGGAATTTCATCGCGGCCATCACCACTTCCGTTGTACTCGTAAACGCGTCCATCAGCGGTGTGCGAAATCTTCCCGATCAATGTCGTGTGGTAACCGCTACGGCGAAATAGTTCGGGCAAAGTCTGAGCGCCTGGCTGCTGCTGTGGATTCAATGCCGTCCTGCCGGAATACATAGCTCCATTTTGCAGAGCTCCCGAAGCAGCGGGACTTCGCCCTGTCAATAAGGCATATCGCGACGCTCCACACGTTGGCACCTGTACAAAGTGGTTTGTGAACAACGTACCCTCAGCAGCCAGTTGGTCCAGATGCGGACTATCGGCGTAATCAACTCCATAGCACCCAAGTTCAGTGCGAAGGTCATCGATGGCAATGAATAACACGTTGGGAGGACCGGCAGCAAACACCTGTTTCGCACCAACAAGAAACACGAGCACCACAAGTAGTTGACAAACAAAACGTTGAGCACAAACAAACATGCGAGCTTTCCTTGCGATCAGTTTCGATACAAGTGACGCTAAAACTGCTTAACGTCACAATGGCTGTAAAAACTGGCAACTGAGCGGCGTTAAACTTTTCGTCAACGCCACCACAAACCAATGCCCATCCTGTTCCATCGCAAGCTGAATTTTACACGACTCGTTGCTGTTGAGGCTATTCGCTGCTGCAGGAATTTCGGTTCCTGACTCCGATACGTTTTTGCCCCGGCCGCTGCCTGTTAGCATGCAAAGCGAAACATGCCTGCATGCGAATTCATTCGATCCAATAATCTCGATTTTCAGATAGCCAGGTTTACATGACCACATCCATTCCGATCAAAGATGCCTGGCAGTTTTGCCCCCGTTGTGGCACTGCAACCAATGCCGAGGGCAGTCATCCGTTTACGTGTACAAACTGCGGCTATGCACACTATTTCAGTCCGTGCACAGCGGTCGGAGCCTTGATTGTTGACGCGAAGGATCGAATGCTTTTTATTGTCCGTGCCAAAGATCCAGGCCGCGGCAAACTGGGATTCCCCGGAGGATTTGTAGACGCCTACGAAACAGCAGAAGACGCACTCGTCCGTGAAATCAAAGAAGAGCTGAACCTGGACATTTCGAAGTTCCAATATCTGGCATCGTTTCCAAACCTATACGCTTTTAGCGGAGTCATCATCCCCGTGACGGACTTGTTTTTTGTGGCTCACGTCGACAACTTTGACAACATTGTCGTACAGGAAGACGAAGTACACGACTGGAAGTTTCTTGCCGCAGAAAAAGTCAACGCATCCGTACTGGCGTTTGAGACTCATGAACAGGCCCTGGCAGCTTATATGTCTCACGCGGCAGACTAATGCAGTTACGGCACTCGTAGCGAAAGTCGTCAAGACTTTCGGCATTGTCCTATGGCTTCAATGGCCGAAACTCTACATGAGTTTCGCTACGTCATTTCGGAAAACGCTTTGATGGCCGTGAAATATGCGTTCTGACATGCCGCTGCAATCAAGGACCGTTGCGAGGCAAATACAGTCTCTGCCGGACGAATTTATTTTGCCAGCGGCGATTGCAGCACCATACCGAAACACGTGCTCATTACTGACTCGCGGGAAACAGCACTTAATGAACGAAACGTAAAGTCCGCGGCCATAGGCATCGTAAATCACTTGAGCTGACGAACATGTCAGTCAAAACATTTGGAACGTCGAAAAGACGACTGCGCGTGTTGTTCAGCGATCTTCGGTGTTCCGTTCCCTTCCCGAACATTCGTTGACTACGTTAAGGCGTAGCTGACGTCGCCGGCAATTGTCTGCCGGCATTCCAGTACTAAATCACACCAGCAAGATGCGGAGTTAATCGCCCACTCAATCCCACAAAGAACAAAAACTGACGGCGCAAAAAAAATGGCTGACTCCGGTTAAGGAGTCAGCCATCGCATAAACTTCATTCATCCAACAGTGAAATTACTCAGTTCTTGGCTCTTCTTCAGTTTCAGTAGCGACTTCTTCAGTAGCGACTTCTTCAGTAGCGACTTCTTCAGTAGCAACTTCTTCAGTAGCAACTTCTTCAGTAGCGACTTCTTCAGTAGCGACTTCTTCAGTAGCGACTTCTTCAGTAGCAACTTCTTCAGTAGCAACTTCTTCAGTAGCAACTTCTTCAGTAGCAACTTCTTCAGTAGCGACTTCTTCGGCCTGTTCGTCTTCAACTGCAGTTGGTCCGCCAAGGGTGAACAGAGGACCGGCTCCGGCACCCATTCCGCCCTTGAGTTCTTCCGCACGCTTGGCAGCGGCGGGGCTAGCAGTGGCAGAACCACCGGCTGCAACAGTGCCGCTGGCTTCACCAGCAGCTTCTGCTGCGGCCGCTTCTCTGATTTCCTCATCTGAACGACAGCTAAGCCCGATCTTCCGATCCGCAGTGTCGACTCGTAGAATGCGAACTTCCAGTTCGTCACCCACGTTGACCATACTTTCCGGATGTTCAACCTTATGGTCAGCCAGTTCAGAAACGTGAAGCAGGCCTTCCAGTTCGTCTTCCAGTTCAACAAACACACCAAAGTTGGTGATCTTTGTAACCTTACCTTTGACACTGCTGCCGGGGCTGTACTTTTCTGGAATTGTTGTTTCCCACGGGTCATCAGCAAGCTGCTTCAGGCCCAGAGCGATACGACGACGATCCTGATCAACAGACAGGATTTCGCATTCAAGCGGTTCGCCCTTTTTGAGCATTTCGTTTGAGTGAGCGATCTTGCGAGTCCATGACATGTCACTGATGTGCAGCAGTCCGTCAACGCCTTCTTCGAGTTCGATAAACGCTCCATAGTTGGTAAGATTTCGAACCGTTCCGGAAACCTTCGTTCCAACAGCGTACTTATCAACAACGTTGTCCCAGGGATTGGACTGAGTCTGCTTCATACCAAGAGAAATTTCCTGTTTCTCTTCGTTGATGCCCAGAACCATCACCTCAACAACATCGCCGATGCTGACCAATTCGCTTGGGTGGTTAACACGACGCGTCCACGACATTTCGCTGATGTGAACAAGGCCTTCGATACCGTCTTCCAGCTTGACGAACGCACCGTAAGACAACACGTTGACAACTTCGCCCTTAATGACGGTGTCCACAGGATATTGCTCCGCAACATTTTCCCATGGGCTCTTAGTCTTTTGCTTCAGACCCAGAGCGATCTTTTCTTTTTCATAATCGATATTCAAAACCATCACTTCGATCTTTTCGTCGATCTTGACCATTTCGGTCGGATGGTTGATTCGTCCCCAGCTCATGTCGGTGATGTGCAGCAGGCCATCGATACCACCGAGATCCACGAACGCTCCGAAGTCTGCAATGTTCTTGACCGTACCCTGACGAAGGTGACCGATTTCCAGAACTTCCAGCAAAGCTTTCTTTTCTTTTTCGCGAGCTTCTTCGATCAAACGTCGACGCGAAACAACAATGTTTCGTCGAGCTTCGTCAATCTTCAGAATCATACATTCGATGTCGTTGCCGATGTAATCTGCGATATCCGATGGACGACGAACGTCGACCTGACTTGCCGGCAGAAACACGTTGACGCCATTCTTGATAACCGTGTCGCCGTCCATTTCGCGACCGATAGCAACCAGCAAACCGCCCTTGATCTTGCGAACAACCGGGCCTTTGACAATGTCACCTTCGTTGTGTGTCTTGATGATTTCTTCCCAGTCGCGAACGCGACGGGCTTTCTTCATCGACAGAACAATCAGGCCAATGCTGTCTTCAAATTCTTCCAGCAGAACTTCGATCTTGGAACCAACAGCAGGCAGAACCTCGCCGTCTTCCCACTCTTCTCGCTGGATAACTCCTTCGCTCTTGTATCCAATATCAACGATCACTTCTTCGTCATCGACGCGGACAACTGTGCCCACAAGAATATCGTTGATGTCGTAAGTCTGAGCTTCTTCGTTAATGACGTCTTCAAGCATGTCGAACGAGGCGTCCATTACGGCCTCAAGTTCGGCGTCATCTACTGCAAATTCACGAAGGAGGTTACGGTCTACCATTATAAAAGCCTGAAACTAATGCCCGCCGCGACGATCGCAACGCAACATGTCAAAAAGGTGAATACCAGCTTCGCTACGACGCACATACGACGCAAAATTAGTTCCAGAAGCCAGTTGCGAATCGGGCATAGTATCGAATATCAAACACTTAGTCCAGTAGGAGAATCGGTGAGTTTCTCCGGAAAAACCAGCATTTTGAGCACAGTTCGCCCGATTCAGCCATTCACCCATCGTTTACTGTTTTATGGAATCGGTTTCGATGCTATCCGTCAGAAAAACGAATTCTGTGCGGGTTATGCCGGTGACAATATCCAAAAGCAGCTAACCGATGCATCAACTGCGACGCAGTCCGACAACCTCTCAACTCGCAAAGCCTCGGTTTTAGAAAATCGCAGAGGTTACAAGTACGAATCGCTATACAAGATGTGTGCCACAATCGGCGTGAATTCACTTGTTAACGTTTCTTTCTGCTACGACTGTCGCTATTAGGTGACTTCAAGATCTGAGCTCCTGTGGCCCTTCAAAACGAATCCATTTTGGCAAGTCCTCGACTGCGGTTAAATCTTCGCCCTTGAAGCTGAGGTCACAATCCAGCTGGCCGGCTGAGTTCTATAGCGTGTGCGAGTCTCATTCAGAAACACTCCACACTTCCAGGGCGGCGGTGGTAGTTCGCACGCATTTGCTTGCCTATGATCCGGGTTTTCGTTTCGCAGCACCTGTTTCTCAACGTTTTACACGCAAAGGAATCGACCGAAGATGTCGAAGGACGATCAGAATTCTGAAAACGACGCCCGCAAGCCAAAGATAGACCGCTTCGAAAAAGACCGGCTTGTGAAGCTGGAAAAGATCGTCGAAATGGGTTTCGACCCGTTTGGCCAGCGTTTCGACGATCACCTGTCCATCGCTGAAGCTCGCGAACGCGTGCCCGAAACATCGGGTGAAGCCGGACCAGCCTGTCGTGTCGCCGGCCGTATCATGCTGCGACGAAAGGCCGGTAAGCTTAGGTTTTACGACATCAAGGACCAAACCGGTCGCATTCAGTTGCTGTTTTCCCGAGGCGATTTGTCAGAACAGCAGTGGGAACTCATGGGCCAACTGGACCTCGGCGACCTGATCGGAATCGATGGAACCGCTTGGCGAACAGACAGCGGTGAGTTTTCGCTGAAGGTCGAAAAACTGACCGTGCTCTGCAAGTCGTTGGCTCAGCCACCTGAAAAATACCACGGTCTGGAAGACGAAGAAACAAAACTTCGTCAGCGATATAGCGACTTGATCTATGGCGAAGGCGTCATGGAACGGATGCTGAAGCGTTCGTCAATTATTGATTCCGTCCGCCAAACGTTGCGATCGCATAAGTTTAACGAAGTCGAAACACCAGTCCTGCATTCGATCGCCGGTGGAGCTGCCGCACGGCCGTTCGTGACTCATCACAATGCTCTGGACATGGAGCTCTATCTGCGGATCGCTCTCGAACTGCACCTTAAACGATTGATGGTTGGAGGCATCGAACGGGTGTACGAAATCGGTCGAGTGTTTCGGAACGAAGGCGTCGACAAAACGCACAATCCTGAATTCACGATGATCGAAATCTATCAGGCCTACGGCGATTATCGATCGATGATGGATCTCACCGAAGAAATTATCGTCAACGCAGCGCGCGCCATTAGTGACTCGTTGGTTCTGCCCTGGGGGCCCGATGGCGACACCATCGACCTGACACAACCATGGCAGCGCAAAACGTATGGCGAACTGTTTCTGCAACACGCCGGTTGCGACATGCGAGATGCAGAGGCGGTGGCTGCCGTGGCTGCAAAACACGGTATCGAATTCGCTGGCCGACATCCGGATGTTGTCGTCAGCGATGTATTTGAAGCCACTGTTGAAGATCATCTGCAGGGCCCGATCTTTGTCACCGATTACCCAGCGTCAATTTGTCCGCTGACAAAACGTAAGCATGATGACCCCAACATTGCGGAACGCTTTGAACTGTTTGTGAAAGGCATGGAGCTCGCAAACGCCTACACAGAACTGAACGACCCGCGTTTGCAGGAAGAACTGTTTTTGACTCAGCTGGCCGGCATGTCGGAAGAAGATTCGATGGCCAAGATGGATCACGACTTTATCCGAGCACTCAAGGTTGGAATGCCTCCGGCCGGAGGACTCGGCATCGGCATCGATCGCATGGTGATGCTACTAACCAATAGCCACAAAATCGGTGACGTCATCTTCTTCCCGCTGCTGCGACACGAACAACCTTCTGGCGGCAGTTCTCCGGAAAAAGCAGAGAAGTAGTTCGAAATCCCAGAATGCAAAAGTCTGGCTTTATCTAAAGCCGGGCTTTCTTTTTCTATTGAGCTGGAAACCAATTATTTCCACCGCTGCGTCGCCTCGCATCCTTGATGCTGCCCAAGATTGAGCGTGAAAATGCCTTCTCGCAAATTTCGATTTGAAACCGGCGGCAACGTCATTAACGTGTTGTCTTGCCGGTTGCATATGAAAGGACGGCGGCGGATTGTTGCTGTATTCCGTTCGAAAAGTTCAGCAATGGCCGCTTGAACTTCGGGACGCGGATCTGCGTATAGGTTTTGCGTTTCACCAGGGTCATCCATCAGATCGTAAAACTCGTTGCCGCCAGTGTTGTGTGAATCAATTATCAGTTTGAATCTGGGAGTTGGATAACCGCTTAGATCAGCTTCTGCATAGTTAATCATGTGGTTTTCGGCGTACAGATCCCAATTCCAGTCGGCCGGCGTTTCGACCTAAAGTAGAGACATCAGATTTCGCCCTCGCAGTGTCAGTCGTTTCGGCGATTGAGATCCCGCCAACGCGGCGATAGTTGGATACACGTCAAGACATGGGGACTGTCGTTAATTATGGTGCCCGGTTCTATGCCATTCGGCCATCGCATGATCATGGGAACTCGCAGCGAATGGTAGTACTGATTGGGACGGTACTTACCTGAAATCACGCGGGTGCCACGATGCGTTTCTGTCGGCGGGTACTGAGTCGCCCAGATTTCATTGCCTTTGTGCCAGATGCCGTTGTGTCCCATGTTAAAACCATGAGCCGACCTGAAGATCACAATCGTGGTATCGGCTAGCAGCGTGTCCGTGAACCGGGTTGTTTTGAGCGAGTGCCGAGTTGAGTAATTAAAAAACATGGCAGATGATGGCGGTTCGGGTGGCTCGTCGTGGATTGAGCCGCGAAATTCGGTTCCCCGCCG
>Ga0209491_10001628_pt1 | contig 42870 bp, 44 predicted proteins | sample BON02_FD_187213 | JGI IMG/M metagenome (GOLD analysis project Ga0209491, IMG submission 187213) | Freshwater microbial communities from Lake Bonney liftoff mats and glacier meltwater in Antarctica - BON-02 (SPAdes) (version 2) | ecosystem: Environmental > Aquatic > Freshwater > Ice > Glacier...
CTTTAACCGCCTCAAGCAGTTTCGCCGCATCGCCACGCGCTATGAGAAACTGGCGCGTAATTTCTTGTCCATGCTCAACCTCGCGTGTGCTTACATCTGGTTGGCGTGATTGTTAACAGGCCCTAGTCATGTACAGAATCATTGTGCGCAGCGCACTGGCTGCGTTATGGCTGTGCGCTGCAGGGACGTCATCTGCGCAAAGTTATCCTGCGGGCCCACTGCGCATCGTGGTGCCTTTCCCTGCCGGTGGCGGCGTCGACACTGCCGGCCGCCTGCTCGGCCAGAAACTGTCCGAAGCCATCGGCAAACCGGTGCTCATCGACAATCGTGCCGGTGCCAACGGCATGATCGGCAGCGAAATCGTCGCCAAGTCGGCGAAGGACGGTTACACGCTGCTGGTCAACGGCGCCAATTTTGTGACCACGCCCAGCCTCTACAAAAACGTGACCTACGATCCGATCAAGGACTTCGCACCGGTCAGCCTGCTCGCCCATGCGCCGAACATCCTCGTTGTGCATCCTTCGCTGCCGGTTAAAACCGTGCGCGAACTGATTGCTTTTGCCAAGTCGCGGCCGGGCCAACTGGATTACGCCTCCTCTGCCAGCGGCAGCACACCACATCTCGCGGCGGAATTGTTCAAAACGCTGACCAACACCAAAATGCTGCATGTGCCTTACCGCGGCACCGGGCCCGCCATCACCGCCATCATCTCGGGAGAAATCACCGTGATGTTCATGCCCGCGCTCGCCGCGATTCCGTACATTGAGAACGGCCGGCTGCGCGCGCTCGGCGTGACCACCGCCGAGCGGCTGCCGGCACTGCCCGACCTGCCGACCGTGGCGGAAGCCGGGTTGAAGGGTTATCAGTCCAGCCAGTGGTATGGTGTGCTGGCACCGGCAGGAACACCGGCAGACATACTCGATTTCCTCAACGGCCATGCAGCAAAAATCATGCAAAGCGCCGAAATGAAGGAGCGCATGAAGAACAGCGGCAGCGTCGCCGTCGGCAGCACCCGCGACGCCTTCGCCAAACACCTCAAAACCGAATTCACCAAGTGGGCGAAGGTCATCAAAGCCTCGGGTGCAACGGTCAACTGAATCAACAATATCAAACATTCATCATTGGAGCAGGCATGACTGCAAAGACCGACACCACAGCCATCAAACACGAAACCCCCACGCCTTCACCGGCCAGCGATTCCGTCTTCGGCAGCGACATCATTGCCGCCACCTTGCGCGCACTCGATATTCCATACATCGCGCTGAACCCCGGTGCCAGTTATCGCGGGCTGCACGACAGCCTGGTTAACTATCTGGGCAACAAGGCCCCGCAAATGGTGCTGTGCCTGCACGACGAAAATGCAGCCTCCATCGCCCAGGGTTACTGGAAAGCTTCGAACAAACTGATGGCCGTGGGCCTGCATTCCAACGTCGGACTGATGCATGCCTCCATGCCGATATTCAATGCCTGGTGCGATCGCACGCCCATGCTGATCCTCGGCGCCACCGGGCCCTGGGATGCCGCCAAACGTCGGCCGTGGATCGACTGGATACACACCTGTTCGGACCAGGCCGCGCTGGTGCGCAACTTCACCAAATGGGACAACCAGCCGGGTTCGGTGGCCGCCGCGGTGGAAGCCCTGCTGCGCGGCGCACAAATCGCCGAGACCGCGCCGCGCGCGCCGGTGTACGTGAACCTCGACGTAACGATACAGGAAGAAAAACTCGTCACCCCACCGGTGATCCCCGATGTCGCGCGTTATGCGCCGCCACCACCGGTACATCCCGCAGCGGTCGATATCGAGGCTGCCGCAAAACTGCTGTCGGGTGCGAAAAATCCGGTGTTGCTCTGCGGCCGCAGCTCGCGCAGCATGGAAGCATGGAATGCGCGTGTCGCCCTCGCCGAAAAACTCGACATGCGCGTGCTGACCCAGATCAAGCTCGCCGCATCGTTCCCCACCGATCATCGGCTGCACGCCGCACAACCCGCCAACCGCCTGGTGCCTGCAGCGCGCAAGGTGCTGGCCGAAGCCGATGTCGTGCTCTCGCTGGATTGGCTGGATGTCGCGGGTGCGCTGAAGCAGGCTTACGGCGACCAGCCGGTCACTGCAAAAATCATTCACATCTCCTGCGACACCCATCTGCACCGCGGCTGGAGCATGGATTACCAGGCACTGCCGCCGGTGGATGTGTACATGAATTGCGAACACGAAACTGCCGTGCCCTTGCTGACGGCTGCCGTCAAAGCGCGCCCGCAGACCATCAAGTCCGGCGCCTATGCCCTCGCCGGGAAATCCGGTGAGCCGCTGGCCCTGTCGGGGCTCGCCTATGCGCTGAACGCCGCGGTCGGTAAGCAGGAGGTTTGTTACACCCATCTGCCACTGGGCTGGAGCGGTGCGTATACGCATTTCCGCCATCCGCTGGATTACCTCGGCTTCGACGGCGGCGGCGGCGTCGGTGCCGGTCCCGGCATCACCATCGGCGCTGCGCTGGCGCTGAAAGGCAGCGGACGCATCCCCATTGGATTGATGGGTGACGGCAATTTCCTGATGGGCAACACCGCAGTATGGACGGCTACGCATTACCAGATTCCTTGCCTGATGATCATCTGCAACAACCGTTCGTTCTTCAACGACGAACGTCATCAGGGCCATGTCGCCGAGCATCGCGGTCGGCCGCCGGAAAATCGCTGGATCGGTCAGAAAATCAGCGAGCCCGACATCGACATCGCCGCAATGGCGCGTGCGCAAGGCGCCGAAGGCATAGGTCCGGTCACCACCATGGCCGACATGCAGCCCGCCATAGAGCGCGGCATTGCCATCGTCAAGGCTGGCGGCGTGTGCGTAATTGACGCCCGCGTGCTGCCGGGGTATGACGGTGAGTAATAACTACAAACAATCTGACCACGAGGAGAAATTCATGCGCCCAGTCCAACACATATTTGCCGCCATAGCTTGCGCCTCAACCGTGCTCGTCGCCACGGCTGCCGTAGCCGCCGACGCCTATCCCAGTCGCCCGGTCCGCGTCATCGTGCCGCAAAGCCCCAGCGGCTCCACCGACATTGCCACCCGCATCGTCACTGACCGGCTCAGCGACGTGCTGAAGCAGAACTTTGTGGTCGACAACCGGCCCGGCGCTGGCAGTCTGACCGGCACCGATATGGTGGCCAAATCCGCGCCCGACGGCTATACGCTGCTGGGTGTTGCCGCGTCATTCACGATCACGCCGGCCATGCATCGCAACATGCCATTTAATCCGGCCAGCGATTTCATGCCCATCACGCAATTCGCTGACCTGCCCCATATCCTCGTCGTAAATCCGACGCTGCCGGTCAAATCCGTGCCGGAACTGGTGGCGCTGCTGAAAAGCAAGCCCGGTGAAATCACCTGCGCCTTCAGCGGCGTCGGTACCAGCACCCACCTGGCAACCGAACTCTTCCAGCATTTGAGCGGCACCAAAATGCTGCTGGTGCCGTACAAGGGCGGCTCGCCGGCAATGACCGCACTGCTCGGCGGCCAGGTGCAGGTTAATTTTTCCGCCAGTTCCACCAGCCTGCCGCATATCCGTGCCGGCAAACTGCGCGCACTTGCCGTGACCGGTGCCAAACGCTCCATCGCTGCACCCGATCTGCCGACCATGGCTGAAGGCGGCGTCAAGGGCTACCAGCATTCGTCATGGGTCGGCATGCTGGCGCCGGCGGGAACCCCGCAGTCCATCATCAAGCTGCTGCACGCCGAGTCGGTCAAGATACTCGCCAGCAAGGAAGTGAAGGACCTGTACCTCAAACGCGGTATGGAAACCGAAGGCGATACGCCCCAGGAGTTTGCCGCCACCATCCGCGCGGAAATCGACAAATGGCAGAAACTGGTCAAAACTGCGGGCATCAAACCGCGGTAAGCGCCGCCCTGCATAAAAAAGCCGCGACTGAGACCGCGGCTTTTTTATCGCTTATTAACCGATCTGTTATTTTTTATCGCGGTCCGGACGGTAACTGGTTTCAGGTTTGACGCCCTTGCGCCGCGCTTTTTCACTGATGCGGCCGTTGTCGAGATAACCACCCGTAGCCGCGCGGCGCGCACCTTCATCCCACACTTGCAGCCAGTCGCCCACCGGCGAGCCGTACCACGGCGCCTGTGGCCGCAGCTTGGGCAGACCGATCTCCTCCCAGATCTTGCGCGCGCCTTCCATGTATTCCTGTTTGGGCAATGCAAATGGCGGCAGCACTTCCTTGGCCGTCGCGTCGATCAGCAGCGTGGCGTCCTCCTGATCGGTTTCGTGTTCGCGCTCGGGGCCGTGGCCACCGCTGCGGTGTTTCAGCACCTGCAGGTCTTCGGCCGGATTCATGCGAAACGCCAGCGCCCAGAACAGGGCATCGGAATTTTCCGGTTCTATGTCTTCGCTGACCGCGATGCCGATCTTGCCGCAATCCGCCTTGAATGAAGTCACGCCATACAGCGCGCGCCACACTTCACTGCGCGGCGTGCCCGGCGCAATGGTCACCACCGTCATGCGTCGCAGCGCAGTCATGCGTTCATGCAGCGTCACCCGCGTAACACCCTTGATACCCAGCGTATTGCGCAGATGCGACAGGAACATCGGTTCATACGACACGCGTTTGATCGCGCTCGATTCGCTGGGCGTGACCTGGCTCAGGTACGACGCCACCACCGCATCCTTGCGATGGGTAATCGCGGTGACCCGCATCGGCATGTTGAACTGTTCCAGCGCAATATGGCCGTGCGATTCGCCGAACGGGCCTTCGGGCTCGACGAACTCGGTATCGATCAAACCTTCGATAACGATCTCCGCTTCCGCCGGCACCAACAGATCGACAGTTTTTGCCCGCACCATGTTGATTGGCGCACCAGCCACACCGCCGGCCACGCCGACTTCATCGAGATCAATCGGCAGCTTCATCGGCGCGACAAAGGCCACGCACGGCGGCGCGCCGAGCACAATGGCGATGGGCATGGTCTTGTCGCCGCGTTGCTGGTGTTTCTGGTAATGGCGATAACCGCCGGCACCGCCGACACGCGTCGCCATACGCACGACCATGCGATCCGGCGCCTTCAGTCCGGCGCGGTAAGTGCCGTGATTCTGGATGCCGGTTTCCGGATCCTTGGTGATGACATTGGTCGCCGTCAGTGTTGGCGCGCCGTCGAAGCCCGGTGTCGATACCGGTATCGGCAGTGCATCCAGCCCGTTGCCCTCACCCAGCAGCGCATCACCGGTAATCACCACATCCTGGCAGGAACCCGTTTCAACAATACACGGCGGGATGGGATTGGCGATCGCGTGGTCCCAGCGCTGCTGCACCTCGTCCAGCGGCGTGCGCATGCCGACGCCATAGATTTCGCGGTTGCCGGCAAAAGCGCCGACCACGACCGGAAACTTGTATTTTTTTCCCTGCGCGTTGACGACATTGGTGAACAGGAAGGCCTTGCGCTCATGTTCCTCGATGCCGCCCACATACTGCCAGCGCACCAGCGGATGCATTTCGGCATCCTTGTCGATGGGACGATCGATTTCAACCAGCAAACCGCGCTCACGCAGTGCATTGAGATGATCGTGCAGGTCAGCGTAACCGCGGTCTTTTTTCTTCATGCTGTACTCAGTCTCCTGTTTGAGCCAATTGCCGGCTTTGCGGCCGGCTACTTACCTGGCGCGTACCGCAGTCCAGGGCACAGCCTTGATGCCGGTGGTGACCACGCCGTCGATACGGTCACCAGTGACGCGACCGGTATAACGATCATTGCCCGAGACAAAGTTGATCTCATCACCACGCAGCCGGCCATTGAGCACCGGCTCCAGCTTGCCGCTCCGACCTACCGAACCATGCACCATCTGGAAATCCTGTGCAAACTTGAATTCGGTCTTGCCCGACCTCCAGCGGCCATCGACCTGTGCCGGCACGATCCACATGTATGCCGTGCAATAGCTGGTGCAATCGCCCTGGGCGCTCTGGCTTTCATCGGCTTTCCACTCGCCCATGGTGAACGAATTGGATACCACGCGAGTGCCGGGCTTCATGGCGAGTATTTTCGGCCGCAGCTTGACGTTGAGCTCAGGCAGCAGGAACAGCGTGATCACGGTCGCCTTGGAAAAATCCGTCTCAAAAATATCGCCGTGGATGAAAGTAGCCTTGCCGGCGACACCTGCTTTTTCAGCATTGCGCCGTGAATACTCCACCATGTCCGGGTTGTATTCAACGCCATAGGACTTTGCTCCACGCTTGGCTGCAGTGATGACTGTGCGGCCATCGCCAGAGCCAAGATCGTAGTGAATATCCTGAGGCGTCAGTTTGGCCATATCGAGCATGCGATCGACCAGGCCCTGCGCCGTCGGCAACCAGATAACGTCCTTGCCGGATTGGCCGGGTTCGGGCTCATACGCAGGCGTGGATTGCGCCTGTCCATAGACAGTTAACGCAAAGAACGACAATGCCAGCGCCAGCACGGTGCGGCGCATCGTGAACAACGTGTCCATTTGCTATCTCCAGGTTAAAAACTTTGAGGGGTCAACAGCCGGCGAATAATACCGGAATCAGCAATCCGGCGGGACGAATAGGCAAGCCTCCGGCAGCACCTTATGATACGGCTTTGCATCGCTGTCACTGCCATGGATACTGCACACACTGACCTCTCCCGCCGCATCGTCAAAATTGCGTGTCCGCACGACTGTCCCGACACCTGCGGCCTCAATGTGACGGTCGAAAACGGCAAGGCCGTCGCAGTCAAAGGCAATGACATGCCTTTTACCGGAGGCACGCTGTGCACTAAGGTGGCCCGTTACCTGGAACGCACCTACGCGCCGTCACGCATTCTTTACCCGATGAGGCGCATCGGCGCAAAAGGCGAAGGCCGTTTCGCGCGCATCAGCTGGGACGAAGCGCTGGATACCATCGCCACGCGTTTCCAGGCCATTGCCGCGGAGAATCCGCAGCAGATTCTGCCCGTCAGCTACGCCGGCACCATGGGCATGGTCAGTTACGCCGGCATGGACCGGCGGTTTTTCCACAGACTCGGTGCCAGCCTGCTTGAACGCACGCTGTGTTCGTCGGCCGGCAAGGCCGGCATGAAAATCACGCTCGGCGGATCGGTGGGCTGTGATCCGGAACGGGCGGATGAGGCGAAACTGATCCTGATCTGGGGCTCCAATCCCGTCACCTCCAATCTGCATTTCTGGTCGCGCTGCCAGGAAGCCAAGCGGCGCGGCGCGAAACTGGTTGTCATCGATCCGCGGCGCAACGAAACTGCCGAGAAGTGCCACCAACACATCGCGCTGTATCCCGGCACCGATGCCGCGCTCGCACTGGCGATGATGCACGTGATCATCGGCGAAGGGCTGACCGACGCCGATTACATCGAGAAACATACGCTGGGCTATGCAGAACTCGCTGCACGCGTGCGCGAGTGGACGCCGGCACGAGCTGCAGCGATCTGCGGCATCACCGCAGAAGAAATCATCACCCTCGCGCGCGAATACGCCGGCACCCGCGCCGCGATGATCCGACTCAACTACGGCATGCAACGTCACTATGGTGGTGGCATGGCCACGCGCACCATCGCCTGCCTGCCGGCGCTGACGGGCGCATGGCGCGAGGTCTCGGGTGGGGTGATCATGACCACGGCCGATTTTTACGGCTTCAACCATCGCGCACTGGAACACCCGGAGTTGATTCAGGGTAAACCGCGGGTAATCAATCTCGCCGCATTGGGTGACGCGCTGACCAGTGCACAGCCGCCGGTCAAGGCGGCGTTTGTCTACAACAACAATCCGGTGGCCGTATGTCCGGACTCGCGCAAGGTGGTTGCCGGTTTTTCGCGCGAAGACCTATTCACAGTCGTGCATGAGATTTTCCAGACCGACACTGCCGATTACGCCGACATCCTGCTGCCGGCCACCACGCAGCTTGAGCATTACGACATTCACAAATCCTATGGCCATCTGTATGTGCAGGCCAGCCAGCCGGCGATCAAACCGCTGGGCGAATGCAAACCCAATGCCGAAGTGTTCCGCCTGCTCGCCGCGCGCATGGGATTCGATGATGCCTGCCTGCGCGATTCTGACGAAGACATCTGTCGCCAGGCGCTGGATTCCGGGGCGCCCGCGCTGGCTGGCATTACCTGGGAATCGCTGAAAGAGCGTGGCTGGCAGCGCCTGAATATTCCGGCAGCACCCTTCGCCAACGGCGGCTTCCCGACGCCCTCCGGCAAATGCGAATTCTGGAGCGAGACGGCAAAAGCCCAGGGCCACGACCCCCTCCCCGGCTACAACCCGCCGCGCGAAGGCCCGACCAGCAATCCTGAGCTGGCGCAACGTTATCCGCTGGCCTTCATCTCGCCGCCACACCGGCACTTCCTCAATTCAACGTTCGCTAATCTTGATTTCGCGCTGAAAGATGCCGGCGTGCCCTCACTGCATATTCATCCGGATGATGCAGCCAGCCGCAGCATCACCGAAGGCATGCCCGTATGCGTCTTCAATGATCGCGGTGACTACACAGTACGCGCCCGCATCACCGACAGCGTGCGTCCCGGCGTAGTATCAGCCCCGTCGGTGTGGTGGAAAAAGCTGACGGCGGACCGGCGCAACGCCAATGAAGTGACGTCGCAGGGCATAGCCGACATGGGCGGCGCGGCGATTTATTACGACTGCCTGGTGGAAGTAAAGCCGGCGGCTTAAACGGCTAACGTTCGCGGTTAACGTTCGCGGCTACCGCCCCTGCCTGACGGCGCGCAGCCACAGCACCAGTCCGCCGGTCATGGCGAGTATCGTGAGTGCGAAATAAACCCGCATCCCCAGCACCGGCCCGATGAAGCCCGCTGAAAACGGCGCGATCCCCATCGCAAAAAACTGGAATGCAGTTGAATACGAAATCGCGCGTGCATCCATGCCGGCCGGCACATGCGTTCTGATCAACTGCACTATCGCTGTCGGCATCGCCGCGGCAGTCAGACCGAACGCCGCGCGCGCGATCACCAATTGCAGCGGGGTCTGCAGGAATAACAACGGCAAATGCGTGATGATCGTCGCCACGACAGCAAATACCAGCACCCGGTCGGGTCCAACGCGGTCGAGCACCCGCCCCCACAGCGGCAGCGCGACCACGGTCGCAATCGCCATGGCCATGGCGGCAGCACCCACCCAGAACACTTCTTCCCCGGGGCCGGCGCCCTGCGCCTCCAACAGTTGCAGCACGAACACGGTAATGCTCGTCACGTTGCCGAACCACATGACCATGAACAGGAAACCAAGCAGATAGAGCAGACCGATGCGCGGCAACGCCAGCAGGTCCCGCAGGCTGCCTACCCAGCGCGCGCGCCAGGGACCCGCGGCCAGCTGTTTGACTTCACCCACATAACACGCAACCAGCATGCCGCCGCACAGCATGAATCCGGCACTGATCCAGAACACCCAGTGCTGCTGATCCAGCATCGCAATCAGCACGGCGCCAAACGCAGGACCCAGCGCCTGCCCGATCAGCCCCCCGGTCTGCGCCAGCGCCACCACACTGCCGATGCGCGCCGGCGGCGTGTTGGCCACAAGCAATGCAACGCCGGCCGGCGTAAAACCGTTGAACACGGCAATCAGCATGAACAGCGCTGCGAATGTGAGCGGCGTGTTGGCCAGCGGTATCACCAGCATCGAACAGCCCATACCCAGCATCGCGCGCAGCACCATCAGCTTGCGGCCATAGTGGTCGGCAATGCCGCCCCAGAGCGGACTCACGGCGAAGCTGATCAGGTAGAACACCATCAGCATGTAGCCGATCCATGTTTCGAGATTCTCCCTGATGCCCAGACCACGCACCATCAACGGCACAAACGGCCATGCGAAGTTGAAACCGAGCCCGCACAGCAGGTTGGCGAGCGGAAAAACGGCACGGTTGCGGCGCCAGTAAGGGTACTGCTGCGCGCTGTCGTCGGAAGTATTGATTTGCATGCGGGCGGTCGGCTGGTGCCGGAGCCCTGACTCTACCGCAGATTGCCGCGCGCCCATGCCGGCAGCATGGGCGCGCAGCCGGATCCCGGTATACACCCGATTCAGGATTTGCGCGGAATCACGAATTTGCACAAAAATTGGTGGCTCACCAGCCCTGACGCGAACTGACGCGAACCGACGTTCAAAATCCAGCTAACGTACGCCCAGCAGCGTGACCTCGAACACCAGCGTCGCATTTGGCGGGATCACGCCGCCTGCACCGCGGGCGCCGTAGGCGATCGACGCCGGACAGGTCAGCCGGGCCGCGCCACCGACTTTCATCATGGCCACACCTTCGGTCCAGCACTTGATGACGCCATTCAGCGGAAACTCGATCGGCTCATTGCGTTTGTACGAGCTGTCAAATTCACGCCCGTCAGGGAACATGCCGCGGTAATGCACCTTCACCGTGGAGGTCGCCGTCGGCTGTGTGCCAGTACCTTCCTTGACCATGTTGATGACCAGGCCGCTGGCGGTAACCTTCGCACCCGGTTCTTTCGCGGCGGCGGCCAGGACTTTATCGGCACCGGCCTGCGCCAGTGCCGGCGTCACGCCAGCGAGGAAAAATCCGCCGACCAGCGCGGCAAATGCTGCTTTCAGCATGTTGTTTTTCATGTTGACGGAATCCTGATTGTTCAATCGGTTGATCATGCGGAACGGCGGCTATGCAGCCCTTTTCGGAATCACGATCTGCGTCTGGGTGACGATTGCCACTTTGGTGCCGTCGAGGTTTTTAATCGTCGACTGCCACACCATGGTGGTGCGTCCGATGTGCAGCGGCAGCGTGGTAGCCGCCAGCTTTGCACCCTCGCCTGCAGCAAAAAAATTGGTTTTTGATTCCAACGTCGTCGTGCGATACCCCTCGGGCAAATTGGCCAGGGTGCCGAGTGCGCCCAGGATGTCGGCAAAGGCCATCAGCGCGCCGCCGTTGATGCGACCGCTGCGGTTGATGTGGTCTTCCTTGACGGCCATTTCAGCATCGATGCGGCGGCGCGACAGTTTTTTCAGTTTGATGCCCAGCGCCCGCCCCATGCCCATGGACAGCGATTGCTCGATCATCGCGCGGTTGGCCTGCGGCAGTTTGTTCGCGGGCAAGGCCACGCGGGCCGGTCTGGCTGTTGTGGTTTTTTTGACTGCAGTCACTGTGTCACTCCCCGTTTTATGGCGTCGGCAGTATAGCCGACACCGCTGGCATATTCGCCGCCCACATGCCGGAATAAATTATATAAGTTATTGATTATATTGGTATTTTTATCACTTGCCGGAGCGGGGAAATCTTGGCGTAATAAGCGCCACCATGAGAACAACCATCAATGGCGCAAGCCTCAATTACCAAATCCTCGGCAACAGCGGTCCCTGGGTGGCGATCTCACCCGGCGGACGACGCGCACTGGCCGCGGTCCAGCCGCTGGCGCAACGCATCGCTGCTGCCGGTTATCGCGTCCTGATCCACGATCGCCGCAATTGCGGCGCATCCGATGTCATGCTCTCCGGCGACGCCGCTGAACATGAAGTATGGGCGGACGATCTGCATGCGCTGCTCACGCAGCTAGGTGCGTTGTCGGCTGATTCCCGCGTTTATGTGGGCGGCAGTTCATCGGGATGCCGGATGGCACTGGCATTTGCATTGCGTTATCCGCAGGCCGTACGCGGACTGCTGCTGTGGCGGGTCACCGGCGGCCAATTCGCCGCGCAGCGCCTGGCCCGCGAATATTACGGCCAGTACATCGCCGCAGCGCAGGCCGGCGGCATGGCTGCGATGTGCGCGATGCCGCATTTCCGGGACCTGAGCGCCGCCCATGCGCCGAACCGCGAGCGCCTGCTCGCCGCCGATCCGCAGGCCGTTATTGCTGCGATGACGCGCTGGAGCAATGGTTTTCTGCAGGAAGCCGAACTGCCGGTCATCGGCGCCACGGAACAACAACTGCGTTCCATTCAGGTGCCCGCCTGCGTGATACCCGGCAACGACAACACCCACCCCAAGGCCGTCGGCGAAACGCTGGCGCACCTGCTGCCCGATGCCGAACTGAACAGTCTGTTTGCCGACCATCTGGATGTGGATGTGGTGCCGGCCGAAGACTGGGCTACCAAAGAGACTGAAATGGCAGCGATGCTGCTGGCCTTTCTCAAACACCGGTCCGCCCGGGGGTAGCCGGACCCAGCCATACCGGTACACGAGCGAAACCATGCGGTATTTGCATGTCTTGCAATTGAAGGGCGGGCGAGTAGGATTGATTTCGGAGCGAGGGGCCGCAGTGTAGCTTCACCACAGCACTGCAGCTACAACCAAAAAAGGGAGGATGCCATGTCCAGATTTCATAGTTTCCTGCGTACCTGTTTTGCGGCGTGCGGTCTGGCGCTTATTTTTTCGTTTGCAGCGCACGCCCAGAAGTGGAGCAAGGGCGCTGATTTCCCGGAGCCGGCCGAAGAAGTCTACGGCATCGGTGCCGGTGGCAAGTTCTATCTGTTCGGCGGCATAGCCCCGGGGTGGAAACCCAAGGGCATGGTCTACGAATACGATCCGGGCAACGACACATGGACCAAGAAAAACAACATGCCGCTGTTGTCCCACCATGTCGCGCTGACCGAATTAAACGGCAAAATTTATGTGATGGGCGGCTTCAAATACCCGGACAAGGGCAAGCCTTCCTGGGTGCCCATCGACAACGCCTGGGAATACGATCCGGCAAATGACACCTGGAAAGCGCTGGCGCCGGTGCCCACCAAACGCGGTTCGCCCAACGCTGTCGCACACAACGGCAAGATCTACGTGATCGGCGGCGCCGGCGTGCACCCCGGTTCCAAAGCGGTGGACATCCATCCCGCCCGCCCGCACCGTGCGCTGGATGTGAATGAAGTTTACGACCCGGCCACCAACACCTGGGAAAAACGCAATCCCATGCCTACTGCGCGCAACCATGCGGCTGTCGGCGTGGTGGATGACAAGATCTACATCATCGCGGGTCGGTTAGGCGCAGCCTTTATCACGCGCGCGAGCAATACCGACATCGTCGAGGAGTACGATCCGGCCACCGATCAATGGGGTGCACTGAGGGCCTCCATGCCGACCGCACGCAGCGCCGTGTCCTGGGGCACCTACAAGGGCAAGATCTACGTTGCCGGTGGCGAAGAGCGTTCGGGCGGACCATGGCAGCGCACCTTCCGCGCGGTCGAGGCCTACGATCCGAAAACCAACACCTGGTCACAATTGCCGCCGATGCACTTCCCCCGTCACGGCATGGCCGGCGACATCGTCAACGGCAAACTGCATCTGGTCAGCGGCGATGCGGCCTCCGGCGGCGCGCCCGGCACGGAGATCCACACCAATGTCCACGAAATACTGGATCTCGAAGGCAAGTAACACCCACGTTTTATCCTGATACTTCAGGCAAAAAAGGCGCAGCCAGTGGCTGCGCCTTTTTTTCTGGGTCGCAAACCTTCCGCTACGATGCTGCGTTTGTAAACTGCACCAGCGGCTCCGCCAGCACCAGCAGACTGATCGCGGTGTACACCACCATCAGCAGGGTCAGCGGAATCGATGCCAGTACCGCCCGCGCCGCAAACTCACGCAGCGCAAGACGATGGGCCAGCCACACGGAAACCACGTGACCGGCCACGATGGCACCTATGGCCAGATGCCACGTCGTGCGTGCATCAATGAGGCCGATGTCCGGGTAATAACGGGCCGTGCCCAGCAGATCCCAGCCGCGCGCCAGCGGATCGGATAACAGGGGGATCAGCAACTGGCCGTGTACAGCCAGATACGAAAAATAGTGCGCGACGTTGTAGGCAATGGCGATAGGCACCAGCGTCGGCGCAAACAAACACGCCAGCTCGCGGGCCGTGCGCGCCGGCACCAGCCGTGACGTGATCACGCAGGCGAACAGATAGGCGCCGAAAAAAACCAGCCAGACGCCGAGTAGTCCTGCAGTCCCCAGTACATAACCCTGACCACCGGCCGGCACGGGAAACCAGCTGCTCACCGCGTGCATGGCCATGATCATGCCCTGGGTGCCCAGCAAACCATCGAACAATACGGTGGCAAGCATCGCAATCACAAAAGCGGCCATGGCAAAGGAGTCTCTGTCTGCCGTGATCAATCCGCGTCCCGGCATCCGCAACACGAGTTCACCCCTGGCCGGGGCCGCCGCAACCGGCGCAAAACGTCCGAGCATGGAAAAATAAACATGGAATACATCGGCATGGCGTTGCCAGATCTCCCGACCAAAACACAGCATGCCCGTCAGGGTCAGCGCCGACCACGCCAGAGTCAGCCAAGCCACCTGGACAGGCAATGCCGAATGCGGATAAATGACTTCCAGCCAGACAAACAACAACAGCAGCAGGAACACGGCGGGCCATGCGCCCAGCGCTGCCGGATAACGCCAATGCAGCGCAATGCCGTTGGCACATCCCAGTCGCCGGGCGATGGCATCCACCGCATCAAACAGAATGCGCCACGGGTCGCATGCCGGCCAGATGTTGCCCACGCACCCGGCAACAAAAGACATGCCCACCCACCAGACGATCCACACCAGCACCGGCGCAGGGTTCGCCTCCGGGTTGCGCGACCCGGCGAATCCCGCGACCACGACCAGGCACAGCAGCACGACCGACAGCAGCCCCAACACCACGCGCGCGGCGGTCAGCAACGCTCCCGGGTGCAGCGTCAACTCCACAGCAGTCGATTGGGATGCAAGCCTGCGCATGAACGGCGCGGCCACCACCAGCGACAATGCAACGGTCAGCGTCGCAGCAACCACAAAAAAACCCAGCGGAACCAGCAGGTCATAACGCTCGCCAAACGCATGGGCGCAGACAGTTGCCGGAGTGGTACAGAAAGCGGCAACCAGCCATGCGGCCCGGGGGCCGCAGCGGATGCTCATGGCCGCGGGCGCACTTCGAGCATGGCGAAAGGATGATCATGATGGCCGCCCTGCCTGCGTTGAGCAGCCGCATGCCATTCGATGCGGTAACGACCCGAGGCATGTGCGGTGAACACCAGTTCCACCGTGCCGGCGGCGGACAATTTCACCTCCTGCCGGTAAGCATGGATGTGCAATTCTCCCGGCACATCACTGCTCACGCGCAGCGTCACCACATCACCTTTGGCCGCACGCAGCACGCGCTGGTTTTCCGGCACGACGTTCCCGGCAATGGTCAATTCGAGAGTTCGGCGCACGGCATCGGCAGCGTGCGCGGCAGTCCAGACTAGATGACACAACAGGAACAACAGCGCACACGACCTGATAACGATCGCCGGCATGCGCAGACCCTAACTCTTGTAATCCGGAAACAGTTTCTCCACCAATGCCATGCCGGCCACCCAGTCGCGGCTGCCGGAATCGTAGACACCGATGCGGCCGAATTTCGCCGCGCGCGCCGCACACACCGCGGGATCAGGCAGATTGAGCTTGCCGCCACCGGCCAGCGCACCGATCTGCGCGCGGCAGGCCAGCTCGAAAAAGTGGTGGTAAATGTAGGCTTCGGGGAGCGTGGTGCCGCACACCAGTGCGCCGTGATTCTCCAGCAGCATGACCCATTGTTTGCCCAGCGCAGCGGCGAGATGGTCGGCGCCCTCGCGGGTGGTGTCATCCACTTCATTCGGATAACGCGCAACACGATTGTAGAACCGCATCGCCTGCTGCGTCAGTGGCAACAGTCCGTGCTGCTGGGCCGACACCGCGAGGTTAGCCGGCGAATGTGTATGCACCGCGGACTGGATGTCGGGACGCGCCCGCAGCAATGCAGCATGCAGGTTATAGGCTGCGGGGCTGGCCTTGTGCACCGAGGCGCCGACCTGCCGGCCATCGAGATCGTATTTGACCAGGTTGGACGCCGTAACCTGCTCCATGTACACATTGTCGGCCTTGACCAGGAAATGCCCGGGTTCATCCGGCACCCTGAGCGAAATGTGGTTGTACGTCATGTCGACGAACACAAAATGTGCCACCAGGCGGTGCGCCGCAGCCAGTTCACAGCGGGCCTGCCATTCTGCAGCGCCGATGCGCGCGCGTGCGGCACGCGGCCGCGCAGTACGGCTTGTTGTGTGTTTCTGTTTGGCGCGCGCCACCATGGGTTATCCGCTAATCGACTTTCGCACCAGAGAGCTTGACGATCTTCGCGTATTTTTCCATGTCGCGGCGCACGAATGCGGTGAACTCCGTCACCGAACTGCCGACCGGATCCGCGCCGAACTTGTTGAACTGCGCCTGCATTTCCGGCGCATGCATGACTTTCACCACCGCCGCATTGACCTTGTTAACGATGGCCCTGGGCGTCTTTGCCGGCGCGAACATGCCGAACCAGTTGACGGCCTCAAAACCAGGCACGCCGGACTCGCTGATGGTAGGCACATCCGGCAGTTGCGGCGAACGCTGCAGGCTGGCAATGCCCAGCACCCGCACGCGACCGGCCTTGATGTGGCCGAGTATCGGTGCGATGGAATTGAACATCAGTTGCATGTGACCGGCGACAACGTCGCTCACCGCCTGCGGCGCACCCTTGTATGGCACATGCACAATGTCGGTTCCGGTCATCTGCTTGAACAATTCTCCCGCCAGATGGTTGGCGACGCCATTACCGGCCGACGCGTAATTGAGTTTGCCAGGCTGTGCCTTGGCCAATGCGATCAGTTCCTTGATGTTTTTTGCAGGCACCGACGGATTTGCCATCAACACAAAAGGCCCGATCGAAATCAGGCTGATTGGCGCGAAATCACGCAGCGTGTCGTATGGCACTTTCTTGCGCAGGTGCGGCAGAATGGTCAGTGCGCCGGGGCTGCTGATGAACAGCGTATAGCCATCGGGCGTGGCCTGCGATGCAATCTCGGCGCCGATCAGGCCGCCGGCGCCGGGACGATTGTCCGCGACCAGTTGCTGGCCGAGCTCCTGCGACAGGCCCGGAAATACCAACCGCGCCGTGACGTCCGGCGTCGCACCGGCCGGCACCGCCAGAATCACGCGTATCGGCTTGTCAGGCCAGGTCTGCGCCAGGGCCAGGGGTGCCAGCAGCATCAAGGCAATTGCGGACCACATACTGGGCATTGTTATTTTCACGCGGGCATTCCTCCATGCAGGGTTCCGCATGGTAATGCCTAAATCACAACCGGTAAAATGAATGATCCAGTCGTGTGGTATCGACACCCATATCAACAAATCATGATGAAACCAGGGAGGCGGGAAATGAGCCAGGAACTCACGGGCAAGGTGGCGCTGGTCACCGGCGCCGCACGCAACATCGGACGCTCCATTGCATTGGCATTGGCGGAAGCCGGCGCCACGGTCGCCGTCAATGCCCGCGCGGCGAAAGACGACGCAGCAGCCGTCGCCAAGGAAATCCGCGACGCCGGCGGCAAGGCCGATGTATTCATGGCGGATATTGCCGACGGCGCTGCGGTGAATGCCATGGTCGCCGACATCGTCAAGCGTTACGGCAAGGTCGACATCCTGATACTCAACGCATCGATCCGCAAGGAAACCGCCTTCATCGACATGTCATTTGAAGAATGGCGCAGCCTGCTCTCCATCACGCTGGACGGCTCCTTCCACTGCACCAAGGCCTGTCTGCCGTCGATGATCAAGGCGGGCGGCGGCAGCATCGTCACCCTCGGCGGCATGACGGCGCTGTCGGGCGCAAAAAAACGCGTGCACGGCTCGGTCGGCAAACATGGCCTGTGGGGCATGACCCGCGCGCTGGCCAAGGAACTCGGCGAGCACCAGATCAACGTCAACTGTGTCGCACCTGGGCAAATGGATACTGCGCGCGCTGCAGGACGCGCCGAGCGCGCTCCGGCCTCCAATGTGCCGATGGGCCGGCGCTCAAGTCCGGATGAAGTAGCTGCGATGGTGCGTTATCTGTGCACGCCGGCTGCGGCAATGGTCAGCGGACAGCTGATTTACGTCGATGGCGGGCAGCAGATGTTCTGAGCAACAAATCATCGCACTGAGCAATAAAACCCCGCACCGTTCGCCCTGAGCCTGTCGAAGGGCGTCGGGCTTCGGGCTTCGACAGGCTCAGCTCGAACGGGACCACATTTTGCTGCCTGCATGGAAAAATTCAGGCGGCCTGGTCCTCATGCATGAACTGCAGCCGCGCCAGATGCGCATACAAGCCGTCGGCGCGCAGCAGTTCATCATGGGTACCCGTCGAATGCAGATGACCGCGGTCGAGCACCAGAATGCGGTCGGCATTGCGCACGGTGGCGAGGCGGTGCGCGATCACCAGCGTGGTGCGGCCACGGGCAAGGTCCTCCAGCGCGGCGGCCACCTGGCGCTCGCTTTCGGCATCCAGCGAACTCGTGGCCTCATCTAGCAGCAGGATCGGCCGGTCGGCGAGCAGTGCGCGGGCGATGGACAGGCGCTGGCGCTGCCCGCCCGACAGTTTGATGCCACGTTCGCCGAGGTCTGTATCAAAGCCCTGGGGCAGGCGCTCGATGAACTCCACTGCGTGTGCCGCAGCACAGGCTGCGTGCACTTCCTCCTGCGTCGCATCCGGCCGGCCAAAACGCACGTTCTCCATGACGCTGGCGGCGAATATCACCGGATCCTGCGACACCAGTGCAATCGTGCGGCGCAGGGCCAGCGGGTCGCAATGGCGGATGTCGGCACCGTCGATCAGGATGCGTCCTGCCTGCGTGTCGTAGAACCTGAGCAGCAGTGCAAAAATCGTGGTCTTGCCGGCACCGGAAGGACCGACCAGCGCGACACGCTCGCCCGGATGCACATCAAACGACAACGTCGCCAGTGCTGCAGACTCCGGCCGCGTCGGATAGGCAAAGGTCACGCCGTCAAAACGAATCGCCCCCTTGACCTTTACCGGCAAATCGATGCGCGGCTCGGCAATCACCAGATCGGAGCGCCGGTCCAGCAGTTCCGTCAGCCGCTCGGTGGCACCGGCAGCGCGCTGGATCTCGCCCCAGATTTCGGACACCGTGCCTGCGCCGCTGGCCACAATGCCGGCATAAAACACGAAGGCCGACAGTTCGCCGGCTGTCAGGGTTCCGGCCAGCACGTCATGGCCGCCGATCCACAGGATGACGCCCACCGCGCAAAATGCGATCAGCATGACCGAGGCGATCAGCCAGGCCTTGAGCCGGATGCGGTCCACTCCAGCCAAATATGCGCCTTCAGTTGCCTGGTCGAATGAATCCCTGGTACGCGATTCGTGGCCATAGGCCTGCACAGTGCGGATTTCATGCATGGCCTCGTCAACATGCGATGAGACTTCGGCAACGCGATCCTGATTGGTCCGCGACAGCCCGCGCACCCGGCGCCCCACCAGCAATATCGGAATCAGCGTCGCCGGCACGCCAAGCACGATCAGCGCCGCCAGTTTGACGCTGGTGGTAAACAGCAGCACCAGTGCGCCCAGCATCATCAGTCCGTTGCGCAGGAACATCGACAGGCCGAAACCGATGACCTGGCGCAACTGCTCGCTGTCGTTGGTCAGCCGCGACACGATTTCGCCGGTGCGGGTCGCATCAAAAAACGCCGGCGACAGCGTCAGCACATGGGCGAAAGTTGCGCGGCGCAGGTCGGCGATCACCCGTTCGCCGACGGTCATCATCAGGTAAAAGCGCGTGAAGGTTGCGACCGAGAGCACCACCGCGATTGCTATGATGCCTGCCAGCGCCGTATTGAGCATCGCTGGGTTGCCGCTGCCGAAACCGGCATCAATGACAAAGCGCAAGCCCTGTCCCAGCGCCAGCACGCAGCCCGATGCCACCACCAGCGCCGTCAGCGCGATCGCAACACGCCAGCGGTATGGCGACAGAAATTTCAACAGGCGCAGGTATTGCGCGGGATCGCCTTTGGTGGCGGGAGCAGCATTTGTATCGGACATCGGGCTATCCTATCATTCCGTCCGCGTTATTCAGAACGAGAATCGCTGAACGTAAGGCATTGAACGGCACTGAACCGCACTGAATGGATTTTATCCATCGGTCCGAGCGACCTGAACTTTGCAGCGTCCGTGCTGCCGAACGTGCAGCGTACCGCAGGACGGGGAGATCAAAAACATGAACAAACGCACCGTTTTCATAGTACTGGGGCTGCTGATATTGGCTGCCATCACGGCATTTGTAGTCTGGGATCGACACCAGACCAGTCAACTGCAAAACACCACGCTATCGCAAATCGACGGTGCAACACGCACCCTGCGCGCAGCCATGGCGCCAGCCGCCAATACTGCAACACATGCACAGACCATCGCTGCCAGTGCCGAACAGGTCGATCAGGATCTGACCGCACTGCGTGCTGCGGGCACATCACGCATCCTGCTGCTGGCTGCAGGCGCTGACGGCTACCTGGTCACCGCACGTGAACTGCTGCGCCGACAGGCCGTCATGCTTGATCTGCGGGGCAAGATCAGCAGCGAAATCATCGCCTTCCGTGACCATCTGCTGGCCGGTAACCGCCGCGCCGCCAACTGGACCACCGAAGCCGTGCGCCTGAAAAACCGGCTGGAACAGGATTTTCGCGAATACCAGCGCACGGTCGAAGCGCATACCAAAATCGCCGACAGTTTCCCGGATGCGCGCAAACCACTGGCAGGGCTGGTGCCGGACAGCCAGCTCATCGCGGCCAGCGAAATCGCGGCAACCAGCGATGCGGCACAGGCTGCCGCCAAAGCGCTGGCTGCCGAAGTCGAAGCCGTGCGCAGCATCGCCGCGCCGCGCTGATCAATCCTGCGGTTGTTTTTCGAGGAAGCCGGTCAGAGCCTTGTTGAACACCGCAGGCTGTTCGACATTCGACAAATGTGCTGCCGATGGGATGATCAGCAGTTCTGAACCGCGCAGGTTGGCGTGTATCTGCCGCGCCATTTCCGGCGGCGTGCCGTGGTCCTGATCACCGACTATCACCAGCGCCGGACAATCGATTTCTTTCAGCCGGTCCAGCACGTCGACTTTCGCAATGGCATCACAGCATCCGGCAAAACCGGCTACCGGTGTGCTGCGGATGTCATTACCGATGCGCTCCATCACCTCCGGATGCGCCTGGCGATAGGACTCGGTAAACCAGCGCCCAAGCGTACTCTCGACCAGGACGCTCATACCCTGCTCGCGGGCCATGCGTATGCGGTCTCCCCACATCTGTTCGGCATTGGGCGGGCGGCGGCTGGTGGTGTCGGCCAGCACCATGCTCCGGAATACGCCCGGATACTTCAGCGCATAGGTTTCGCCGATCATGCCGCCCATCGACAGCCCTACCCAGTGCGTGCGTTTGATGCCCAGCTCGGCAAACAGGCCGTGCACGTCGTCAGCCATCTGCTCCAACGTATAAGCGCCCTCAGGCGCACTGCTTGCGCCATGACCGCGCGTGTCGAAGCGCAGCACCTTGAATTTTTTTGTCAGCACCTGCAGCTGCGGTTCCCACATTGACAGATTGCAGGCCAGCGAATGCGACATCGTCAACCACGGGCCTTCGCCTTCGATGACGCAGTTCAGTTCTATGCCATTGGTTTTGAATCTCATCGGTTGCTCCTGATTACTGTGCCTTGATGTTGCCGGCGCGGGCCAGCCGGGTAAATGTTGCGATGTCGGCGGCGATGATTTTGTCGAAAGCTGCCGGCGTGGTCGGTTTGGCTTCGAGCCCGATCGGTGACCAGCGTTTCTGCGCATCGTCATCGCTGAGTATGCGGGTGATTTCGCGATTCAGCAGATTGATCAGCGGCCGCGGCGTCTTGCTCGTGGTCAGCAGGCCAAACCACAGGATTGAATCGTAGCCCGGCACGCCGGCTTCCGCGATGGTCGGCACCTCCGGCAGCAGCGCGTCGCGCTTCAGCGAGGACACGCCCAGTCCGGTCAGCCGGCCTTCACGAACCAGCCCTACCGCACTGGCGATCGGCGACATGAAAAATTCCACGCGCCCGGTCATGACCTCGGTCATCGCCTCGGGTATGCCCTTAAACGGTATGTGCTCCACACTGATCTTTGCCATGCTCTTCAGCAGCTCTCCCGCAAAATGGGTGCCGCTGCCGGTGCCGGCCGACGAAAAATTCAGCTGCCCCGGTTTGGCGCGCGCCGCCGCCAGCAAATCCTTCACGCTTTTGTATCCAGTGGCAGGCGCCGCCACCAGCACGTACTTGGACACAGCAGTCAGCGTAATACCCGCCAGGTCGCGGTGGGGATCGTACGGCAGTTTTGCGTAAATCGCTGGTGCCACGGCATGGGCCGAAGAAACCGACAGCAAGGTATAACCATCGGGATTGGCATGGGCCGCAAAGTTGGCTGCGATGGTGCCGCCGGCGCCCGGCCGGTTATCAACCACCACCTGCTGCTTGAACTCTTCGGTCAGTTTCTGCGCGATGTAGCGAGCCGTGATGTCCGGTCCGCCGCCCGGCGTAAAACCGATCAGGATGCGTATCGGTTTGGTCGGATAGTCACCTTCCGGCGCGGCATTTTTCTGCGCCGCCTGCACGGGCATCTGCATCACCATCAAAACAACTGCCGCTATAGCTGTCGACAACTTCATGATTCCTCCGGGAGCAATGCAATGAAATATGCGGCGTGCACTATACCAGCAGCCGACGCCGGCCACAGCATGTGGAATGGTCGCAACACCCGGCGTTCCCCGCTATGCTTGCGGCTCCCCCGCAACACTTGGAATTGGCACATGAATACACCCACCGATCTGACCGGCCAGGTCGCCCTGGTCACCGGCGCGGCAAAAAACATCGGACGCGCCATTGCACTGGAGCTGGCCGCTGCGGGCGCAACCGTCGCCATCAACACTCGCGCCTCGCGCACGCAAGCCGATGCCGTCGCAAAGGAAATACGCGATGGCGGCGGCACTGCGGCAGTTTATCTGGCCGACATTGCCGATGCCGCAGCCGTGCAGAAAATGAACGCAGCGATTCACCAGGAACTCGGCACCGTAAACATCCTTGTCCTTAACGCCTCGGTGCGCCGCGAAATTCCGTTCATCGAAATGACCTTCGAAGAATGGCGGCAGGTGATGGCAATTTCGCTGGACGGTTCATTCCATTGCGTGAAGGCCGTGCTGCCCGGCATGATCGCCGCCGGCAGCGGCAACATCATCACGCTGGCCGGTGACAGCGCGTTGAACGGCGCCGCCGGCAAAGTACACAGTTCGTCCGCCAAAAGCGGACTCGCCGGCATGACCCGCGCCCTGGCGCGCGAACTCGGTCCGAAGAACATACGCGTCAACTGCATATCGCCCGGCCACTTCGACACTACCCGCCCGGCACATCGCGCAGCGCGCCCACCGGTCCACGGCAACATCCCATTGAACCGGCTCGGTAACTCAAACGAAATCGCCGCGACCGTGCGTTTCCTGTGCAGTCCCGGCGCGGGGTTTATTACCGGACAGACCATCCACGTCAACGGCGGACAGTGGATGTCTTAAAAAACATAATATAATCAACAACTTAACGATAATCACTCTGAGGAGATCACAACATGCCCGACCTGCCCGAACGCCTGCCCGCCATTCCGCCCGAGCAATGGACCGATGAACAGAAAAAAGTCGCCGCAGCGATTGCCTCCGGTCCTCGCGGCCAGGTGCGCGGACCTTTTCTCGCGCTGCTGCGCAGCCCCGGCCTGGCGCACACCGTGCAGCAGGTCGGTGAATACCTGCGTTTCAAAAGTCCGCTCGACCGCCGCATCGCCGAAATGGCGACACTGATCGCCGCGCGCCACTGGACGCAACAGTATGAATGGCAGTCGCACTACAAACATGCAATGAAAGCCGGACTCAGCCCGGACATCGCCGCAGCCATTACCGAAGGCCGCCGCCCTACCGGCATGGCAAAAGATGAAGAAGCGCTGTACGACATGCTGACCGAGTCGCTGCACAACCAGAGCGTGTGCGATGTCACTTACGCGCGCGCGGTCGGCCTATTCGGTGAACAGGGCGTGGTCGAACTGATCGCAGTTGCCGGCTATTACGCGATGCTGGCAATGATCCTCAACATCGGACGCAAAGCCCTGCCGCCCGGACAGGAGCCGATGCTGCCCTGGTTTCCGCATTGAGCCAGCCCGCATCAAGTCACGCCGGAGCTTCCAGCCCCGTTTCTACATGGTTCCTGCTGCTGGCACTGCTGGCAGGCCACGCTTTCGCTTCAATGGCAGTGCTGGTGCTGCCTGCCGTGGCGCCGGAAGTTGCGCGTGATTACGGTTTTGATCCGTCGCTGATCGGTTACCAGATCAGCATGGTCAGCTTCGGCATGATGATCACGCTGACGCTGTTCGGCAACACCACCCGGCGCTACGGCGCGACACGCACCAACCAGCTGGGACACGCCGGCGTTGCCGTTGGCATGCTGATCCTGCTCGTGCCGTGGAGCGTATTCCTGATCATCGGTTCACTGGTGATCGGCCTGGGCTACGGCATGATCACGCCGTCGGCCTCACACCTGCTGATGCGCTACACCCCGCCGGAACGGCGCAGCACCATGTTTTCACTGCACCAGGTCGGCATACCCGCCGGCGGCATGCTGGCGGCACTGACCGCACCAGCGATCACGGTCTATGCCGGCTGGCGCTGGGCGGTTATTTTCAGTGTGGTATTGATCCTCGGCGTGGTGGTGCTGATGCAGCGCAGCCGCCACCGCTGGGATGATGACCGCGACCCCCATGCGCCGGTGATCACCGCCAACCCCATGGCCGGCGCTTATGCCATCTGGCGCCATCCGCAATTGCGGCTGATCGCCATCGCCGGCAGCTGTTTTTCGTGGATCCAGTTTTGCGCTGCGACCTTTGCCGTGGTGGCCTGTGTCACTACCCTGAACATGAGCCTGGTGGTGGCCGGCACCGTGTTGACTGTGGTGCAGTTGGCCAGCGCATCGGGACGTATCATCATCGGCTGGATTGCAGATCGTGTCGGCAACACCGCGCGCGTACTCGCATGGAATGCCGGATTGATGATGCTGGCTACGGCAGCGGCGCTCGCGCTGGACCCTGCGCTGCCCCTGTTCTGGGTTTATGTGCTGTTCGCCCTGCTCGGTGCCACCTCCGGCTGCTGGCCCGGCGCAATACTCGCCGAAACCGGCCGGCTTGCACCGGAGGGGCAGGTCAGCCTTGCCATCAGCGGCACACTGGTCATTACCAACGTCGGCAAATTCACCGGGCCCATCATTTTTGCCAACATCTACGTGTTTACCCAGAGTTATGCGATCGCTTTCGCCACGCTGATCGTGCCGGCAGCCGTCACGCTGTATTGCCTGCTCGCCGCGCGCAACCGCGACCGGTAAACTGCGCGCATGCGACTCCTGTTGCCTGCACTGCTGGCCTGTCTATGCACCACCGTGCAGGCCGCCACGCCGCAATCCCTTTATGCCGAAGGCTGCGCCCACTGCCACACTCCCGGCATCAGCGACGCCCCCAAACTCGGCGATCGCAGCGTATGGTTACAACGCATACGCCCGGGGATAAAGCTGCTCTACCAGGCCGCCATCGAGGGCGTACCGAATACCACCATGGCGCCCAAAGGTGGGCATCGCGACATGACCGATGCCGACATCCGTGCCATTGTTGATTTCATGATTGCGGCCGCGGGATTGCCGCCGGCGACACTCGCCGCCGCCGTGCGCTACGACGCACTGGGCATCATTGACCGCGAATTCATCCGCCTGGATGTCAACTACGACGGTGCGCTGACGCCGGAAGAACTACGCCACGACCCGCCACTGGCCCGGGGACTGGAACGTTTCGACCGCAATGGCGACGGCAAGTTGAACGCCGTGGAATATCGCGCACTGGAAACAGCACTCGAACACGAGCGCGCGTCAGTTACAGTGAATGATGAACAACTGCTCAGCAGTGTGCGTGCTGCGCTCGGCGCACTGCCGCAGTTTCCGCTGAAAGGCATCAAGGTGGACGCGGCTGCCGGCACCATCACGCTCTCGGGCGTGGTTGAACATGCCGCCGGATGCGCAACGCGCTTACCGCGCAATACAGCGCATCGCCGGCATCAAAACCATAGACAACCGATTGGTGCCCGGCGAACTGCTCGGCTGGGATTAACCGCCGTGCGGGTTATGCCAGGATCTGGCTAACCTGCTCCTGGCGCAGCAGCTCGTAGACAAAGGCCTCGAGCTCCGGACCAAAGGCATCGCGCGCGGAAATCATGCCGATCGGACGCCCGTCTTCGACCACCGGCAGATGGCGGAAGCGACCTTCATGCATGATGCTCAGCGCCTGTGCGAACAGGCGGTCAGGCGGTATGGTGCGCGGGTTTTTGGTCATCACGTCGCTGAGCGATGTGGTTGCTCCGTCCAGCCCGCCGGCAACTACGCGGAACAATCCATCACGTTCGGTAAACATGCCGACCAGCTTGCCGTCATCAACCACCATCATGGCTCCGACATTGCGCTGCTTCATCATGCGCGCGGCTTCAGCCACCGTCATGCTGGCAGAAGCGGTCAGCAGTTCCTGAGCTTCAATGATTTCGCGGATGGTGCGTTCGGTCATGGGCATCCTCCGTTCGCAGGATGGGAAGGCTGTGCTGCAAGCAGCGCAGGACTCGGACTGATGCTACGCGCTGGACTCCTGCCGGTCAAACGCCGCCAGATTTCAAGCGCATCGGCCTGCCTGCCGTTCACGCATATACACCGGCAAATCCATGGTCGGCGCCCGGTGACCGCTCACCTGAAACATCATGTCGGCAACAAAACCTCGGTGATAATTGGTATGCATCACCACATGCAACAGGATTTCGCCGCGTGTCATTGATCCCGGATTGCCGCCGATCAAGGTGTAATTGACCGTTTCAGCGACACTTGCGTCCGTCTGCCCGTCGCTCCAGGCGACGTACCAAGCATCCACTTCCTGCTGAAGTTTCCATAGTTCCGCAAGCGGCGGATGATCCTTGGTGTTGCGCACCTCGTAGCCATGGTCGCGGCCTTCCAGATGCGCCTGCCAGATCCGGTCAATCACGTAATTGTGATTCAGCGTGTGCACCACGTTTTTGAACAGCGAGGTGCGCGGTTTTTCGGCTTCGCCCACAGGCAACGCCGCCACCGCGTCAAACATGACCTTGTTTGACCACGCGTTGTAGCGGGCCATCATGCGTATGGTGTCCGTGTTCATTGTTCCGGCCTTTCCATCCAACAGCAGTTCCGACTAGCGCCCGACTATACAGAGACAGCGCCGCGACTACGCTGCAATGCCGATCTTGCGCTGCAAGTCAGCGATGACCTGCGTCCATCCCCGGGTCCGCCAGCGCACACGCTGGTCGATCGGCTTGTTCTCGACGTCAGGATGCACTTTCATGGCCACAAACACCGGCCCGGGCTGGCCGAGAATTTCCGGCAGCGCCGCCGTCAGCTTGTCGATTTCGGTGAACGCGTATGCACGGGGATAACCAGCCGCTTTCGCCATCATCATGTAATCGACGTTTTTCGCATTCGGCACGGGCTGGCCGCCGGTGGTCCCATAACACTCGTTGTCGAGCAGGAAATGGTAGAAATTCGCAGGCTTGAGTTCGGCGATGGTAAGCAGGATGCCGAGCCCCATCTGCAGGTCGCCCTCGGAATCGAACAGCACCACCTTGCGCTTCGGCTGCGCCAGCGCGAGGCCGAAGGCGAATGAAGCATGACCGCCCATGGCCGGATCGCCCATTGGCAGATCAAGGTCCGGTTGGTCGCTGATGTTTACCCAATACCGGCCGCCACGCCCCGGCACGACGATAGCGTCGCCACGCTGCGCATTGAACACTTTGAGCAATTCTGCGGTGTCTATCATGTCCTGCCCCTTACTTGTTGAAGCCGTGGTATTCGTCACCGACCAGCACGGCAACCGGGCGTTTGGTGCGTTTCGCTTCCTCGAATGCGACGTTGATCCGCTCCGCGTCGAGGTCGCTTTCCACCAGGTAATAGTTGACGCGGAAAGCATTGAGGAAGGGTTCGGTATAGACCGAAGCAGTATCCGCGGTCGGCGCGCCATGACGGTTCCAGCCACGCATGCCGACCATGAACACCACAGGAATTTCGAGTCCGAACAGCCAACCGCGCATCGAATCGCCTGATTCCATCAGGCCCGTGTTCTGGACCAGAATAACCGGCACCTTGCCGCCTACCGCCAGTCCGGCCGCAACCGAACACGCAAGACCTTCACGCGCCACCGGGACCAGCGTCAGCGTCGGATCCTCCTTCATCAGCAGGTAAAGCCAGTTGGTTTCGCTGTCCGGCAGCCACACAACATGCGTCACATTGTGCCGTTTGAGTTGCTGCAAGATGACTTCAGGGCTCAGATGAGCCCGCAACATGTCGTTCATGGCTGGATGTCCCGTTTTTCAGCAAGTTAATATCATAGCAGGCACTTTTGATCCGCTGCCCGCGAGTCCAGATTCCGCATCACTCAACAATGCATGCAGAAAACTCAGTCGCTGGATCCGGCTGCCTTCAATTTTTTTAACGACCTCCAACACGAAAACGGCAACGATCATGAAAGTCCGCAAAGTCACGGACTGTCATGACGCCGGACGGATGGCCGGATGAAATATAAAAATTAATTAAAAAAAACCGGTATCAGGGCGAAATCGGCAACACAGCGACTGCATTGAACATGGTCCGCTCCAACCACACGTCGTAGCGGGCCATCTTGCGCACGGTTTCTGTGGTCAGCGATCCGTCTGGAGATTCGCGTCCCGGACGACCTTGGTCCATTTGGCGATCTCGGATTTGACGTGCGCAGCAAACTGCGCCGGCGTTACGCCCGACGCCACCGCGATACCCTGATCTTCCAGCCGTTTTTTCAGGGGCCCTGCGAGCAGTTTGTTGGCATCGGCATTGAGCTTGGCGAGTATCGGCTGCGGCACCTTCGCCTGGGTGCAGAGGCCGTACCAGCCGGTCACGTCAAAACCTGCCACGCCCGACTCAGCAAAGGTCGGCACGTCCGGTACCTGCGCATTGCGTTCGGCCGAGGTCACCGCCAGCGCGCGCACGCGTTTCGCCTTGATCGCACCCAGCGGTCCGCCAGCGAGGTTGCCTACGGAGGATTCCATGTGGCCGCTCATGACATCCGCCAATGCCAGAGCCGCGCCCTTGTACGGCACATGCACGATGTTGATGCCAGTGAGCGTCTTCCAGTACTCGATCGACAGGTGGGGCGATGCGCCGACACCCGAGGAACCGAAATTGAGCTTGCCCGGATATTTTTTCGCAAAAGCGGTGTAATCCTGCAGCGTCCTGAGCGGCAGGGACGGATGCACCATGAACACATTGGGGATGCCGCCGATCATGACTGGAAATGCGAAATCGGCTATCGGATCATAAGTCAGGCGTTTGCCAAAACGCGCCGGCGTGATCGAATGCGAACCGATGTTGCAAAACACCAGGGTATGGCCGTCGGGTGTAGCCCTGGCTGTGGCTTCGGTTGCAATGTTGCCGGCCGCGCCCGGGCGGTTTTCCACCAGCACGTTGCTGCCCCACAGTTCGGACAACGCTGCAGCCATGATGCGCGCCGTGGTATCGGTGCCGCCGCCGGGTGCATAACCAACGAGGATGCGCACCGGTTTGCCGTCCGGATAATTCTGCGCAGCAACTGCGCCGGAAACCAGCGCCGCCACAACCAGCGTGATGCGTGCAAGATTTTTCATTTTTTGAACTCCTCCTTGGTTTAAACAGGCTTGATGACTACGACTCGGTGCAGCGTTAATCCTCTACCGCGCCTGGCCACACCATGCATCAGGTGTTACTGGCTCGCCATTACAGGTATTGCAGTGATCTCAGTCGATTTTCGCGCTTGCCTTCTTGATGACTTCGTCCCATCGGGTACGGTCGCTGCGCACCAGCTTCCAGAACTCTTCCGGCGTGCCGGGGTGCGGCTCTGAACCCAGGGCGAGGATACGCCGACTGCCTTCGGGCGAAGTAATCGCCTTGTTGACCGCGGCATTCAGCGCCTTGATCATCGCGCGCGGCGTTTTGACGGGCGCCACCATGCCGTGCCACACCGTCATCGCGAATCCCGGAACCCCGGCCTCCGCCACAGTCGGTATATCCGGAAATATCGGAGAGCGCTGCGGCCCGGTGACCGCCAGTCCGCGCACGCGTCCGGCCTTGACATGCGGCGTTGCGGAGTTGAGACCTTCCATCATCAACTGCACCCGCCCGGCCATCACATCAACCAGCGCAGCGGCACCGCCCTTGTAGGGCACGTGTACGATCTTGATGCCGGTCATGGTTTTCAGCAGTTCAAACCCGATGTGTCCCGGCGCGCCGTTGCTGGATGATCCGTTGGAGAGCTTGTCCGGATTCTTTTTCGCATAGTCGATGACTTCCTGCAGATTCATGAACGGCGACTTCAAGCTGGCCAGCACCATCTGGTGCCCGCTGACGGTCTGCCCGATCGGCGCGAGATCGCGCAAGGCATTGACCGGCGGTTTCGCCAGCAGGTGCGGCGCGATCGCCAATGCGCCGATGGGCGCATAGGCAATGGTGTAACCGTCGGCGGGTGCCTGCACCGCGAGTTCCAGCCCCAGTTGCAGCGCCCCGCCCGGACGATTGTCGACCACGATCTGCCAGCCGGTTTCGCGTGACAGCTCGGTGGCCACGATACGCGCAACGTTGTCGGTGGAACTGCCGACGTTCTGCGGCACGATCATGCGGATCGGCCGCTCGGGATAAGCGGCCACTGTCAATCCTGGCGTCAGCAGTGACAATAACAACCCGGCCCTAATCCATCGTCGCATGGTGTTCTCCTATTTATCGCTGGTAATGCCGGCAGCCTTGACGGTTTTGGTCCACTTCTCCAGTTCGGTACGGATGAATTTCCGCGCTTCCTCCGGGTTGTTGCCTACGGGCACCGAGCCCAGTCGCGCCAAGCGTTCCTTGATATCCGCCTGCGCGAGGATGCGCACAGATTCCCGGTTCAGTTTCTCGACCACCGGTGCTGAGATTTTTGCCGGCCCCATCAGCACGCCCCACGACGTCGATTCATAACCGGGCACGGTGTCGGCAATTGCCGGCACATCCGGCATTTCCGCCGACCGCGCTTTTGAAGTGACTCCCAACGGCCGCAGCCGGTTGGCCCTAATATGCGGCAACGTCGCAATCACAGTATCAAACATCAGATTGATCCGACCAGCAATAAGGTCGGGATGCGCTGCCGTGCTTCCCTTGTATGGCACATGGGTCATTTTGGATCCGGTCATCAGCTTGAACAATTCCGCAGTCATGTGTGGCGAACTACCGGTACCACTGGAGGCAAAAGTCAGGCTATCGGGTTTGGCCTTGGCCATATCAACCAGTTCCTTCACCGACTTCGCCGGAAATTGATTGCTCGTAACCAGGATCAGCGGATTCGACGCGGTAATGGTGACGAAGGTGAAATCACGGTCGGAGTTGTACGGCAGCTTGTGAATCGCCGGATTGATGGCAAAGCTCAGCGCAACCAATCCCAGTGTGTAACCGTCAGGCGCAGCCTTGGCAACGAGGTCGGTGCCTATGATTCCAGTGGCCCCGGTGCGGTTGTCGACGACCGCATTGACGCCCCAGACCTGCGAAAATTTTTCGGCGAACATGCGTGCAGTCACATCCGATGCTCCACCAGGCGGGAACGGCACGATGATGCGAATTGGCCGCTCAGGATACGCCGCCGCCACAGGCGACGACCATACCCAAGTCGTGCACAACGCGGCCAACACCGCTGCACCGCGCAGACGCAATGCCGGCGCGGTCCTGCCTGATGCCGTTTTCATATCATCTCCTCCAGAGGAGGCTGCATTGTGGCCCAAGCCACTGCGCTCGTGGAAGTCTTTGTGCATGGCGTCCGCATGCTGTCGCAGCGCTCCACGGCTCATCAAAAAAGAAAAAATATTTATTTAAATCAACGCCTTAAATTATTTCTCTGCAGCACCGAACCGGACGCAGCCGGCAGCGCGCGCGGAGACATAGCGCCCAATTTGGCCGTGCGCCAAAATACGCGCCTCGCACAGCAGGTAAACATTCCCGGGGGAGACAGGAACACCATGACGCAAAACGCCAAAAACAAAGCCGCCATCCTTGCAGCACTGCCAATGAGAGCGGATGAAGATCCGTTTGTCGTCGGCATCGGCGGCTTCTATCGCCGCTGGTTCAACCTGATCGACGACATGCAGTTGCTGATCGACACCGTCGCCAGAATCAAAAACACTGAAGACGAAGACTGGGTGCCGATATGGAGCGCAGTCGGCGCCGAATATGAAAAAAAAGGCGATGCGCTGCTCGCACGCAAGGACAAGGCCGGTGCGCGGCAAGCCTTTGTGCAAGCCAAGACCTATTACAGTCTTGCGCGCTTTCCGTCGCCCTACTGGTCGGGCTCGTCGATCTGCCCGCCGAACATGAGCCCGATCAAGGCGCAGTCGTATGAAGACTATCTGCGCTGCTATCGCAAATCCGCCGCACTGCTGCCGGACAAGCCGGAGGTCATCACCGTCACCAAAAACGGCATGAAAGCCACCGGTTATCTGCGCCTGCCGAAAGGCGCATCGAAAACCAATAAGGTGCCGGCGGTGCTGGTGATGTGCGGTGCCGACATGTACAAGGAAGACCGCGAGAAATATGCCGAAGGCGCACTGTCGCAAGGCATGGCCGCACTGGTCGTCGATGCCCCGGGCACCGGCGAAACCACCTTCCCGCATGCGCCGGAATCGGTAGTCGCATGGCAAGCCGCGCTCGACGTATTACAGAAACGCCCCGAAATCGACGGACAGCGCATCGGCGCTTTCGGCGTCAGCCGCGGTGGCCTGTGGGTGATCCGCCTCGCCGCGCACGATGCGCGCATCAAGGGCCTGATCGCCTGCGCGCCAGGAGGCGCCGGTTACTGGGGTACGCCGGAAGAACGTGCAGACTGGCGCAAAGCCGCATACGAACGCGCGAAAACCAACTGGTTCGGCCCGCGCGGCACGCGACCACCGCTGAAGGAAATGAGCGAAGAGGAACATCGCAAGGATTTCCTGCGCTGGTCGCTGAAGGATCAGGGCTTGCTCGACAAGCTGACGATGCCCATGTACCTGGTCAACGGCAAGATCGATCACCTGACCCCCATCGGCAACCTCTACCTGCTGCTGGAGTGCGGTCCGGCCGACGGCCGGGTTGCGCGCGTATATGCCGATGACGGCCACATCGCCGCCAAGAACGAACGCGAATGGGGTCCGGCGTCGTGGGCATGGCTGCGGGGTGTGCTGACGAAGGGAATGAAGCCGAAAAAAGCTGCGCCGGTGCGCAAGGCAGCAGTGAAGAAATATGTGAAAAAGAAATAACGCTGTTGTTTCTAAAACAAAACGGTGCATCGGAAACGAAGCGCCGTTTTACTTTTAGCAGCATACAAGGGCGGATAAGCCGCGCGCCCGAAGGAAGTCCCCTTGGGGGGGAGCGGCGCCATCCGCCGAATGAAAATCTGAATCAACCACCACGCTCCCCAAACACCCCGTCAATCTCACCACCACCCCAATCCACCGGATATATCCCTGCCCGCACATGCCGGTGAAATGAGGAATACGGCCAATCCGCCACCCGCTCTACCCACCCATGTTTAACCGGGTTGAAACAGATGTAATCCATGTGCGCCGCGTAATCGCGATCATCACGAATGGTGTGCTCCCAGAACCGCTGCTGCCAGATGCCGCGCTCGCCGTTGGCGCGACGCACGGCGGATAACGCCTCGACCCGTGGCACGGCTTTGGCGAACGCCGTCTTGATCGCCTTCCATCGCCGCGAATAATCAGCGTCACCCGGCGGCAGCGTCCACAGACAATGCAAGTGATCCGGCAACACCACCCACGCATCGATATGAAAAGGTTGCCGGTCCCGCACCACGCGTACCGCTGCGCGCAACGCATCGACATGCTCGACCAGCAAGCGACGGCGGCGTTCGAGCAAATTGACAGTAAAGAAATAGGTGCCGCCGGGGACGCGGTTGCGGCGGTAATCGGGCATGGTCGGGAGCAATCCATTTGTTACAGGTATTCATGTAACGTGATGTCGCGCGGTTGCGATGACCGCCACGCTCACATCCGGCGGATAGCGCCGCTGTCCCCCAAGGGGACTTACTCCGGGCGCGCGGCCTATCTACGGCCCTACAGTCATAGGTCGTCAGGCGTCAACCCAGTGCGCTTCGCGATACGCGCGAGCATTCGCGGACCGATCTCTTCACGGTCGTGGAATGCGAAAACGACATCGGGCCAACCGAGGCGGGAGAGAGTTTTGTGCGAGCCCGATTGGCGCTTGAGCGTCCAGCCAATTCGGTAGAGGGTGGAAAGTACCTGTCGAGCCTTGGACGAAGGCCAAGACTTCATGCAGTCGCGATCCCGATAGAAATGGATTGCGGTTTGGCCTCTTCGTGCTCAAGACGCTCGGCGAGCACGCGCAGGGCGAGTATTTCCGCTTTCGCCATCGCTTCGTCGGCGGTGGCACCATAAGCAAGAACCCCAGGAAGTTCAGGGACTTCAGCGAGCCAGCGCCCGTCTTCTTCGCGTTCGTGTTCAATCGTAAATTTCATGTGTCACCTCGACGTTTCCGCACATTCTACGCCCGTTCTTTTCTTGACACACAACGTTGCGTTAACCAGCGCGCGCCGATGTTGCGCGCGTCAGTGTTGAACAGCGTTAGGCATTTAATTCGACCCTGGCCCCTTTGGCCCTACGAATACGACCGCCAAAGTTTCTCAAGCAACGCGTTTTTGTCTCCGCTTTGGACCCGCAGAGTGATGTTCAGCATAGGCGTCAAGAAGCCGCCGGATCATCCGCTGATACTGCGTGTTGTTCTTCTGTGCTTCGGTCTTGAAGAAATCCACGCTGCGTTTGCTCAATGCGATGGTGACTTTGACCCCTTCGTCCTGGAAAACAAGATCCTCGGGACGCGGCAAAAAATCAGCGACGACCTTGGGGGTCCCAAGAGGCTCATTCGTGTATTTTATTTTCGCGCTCATAGATTTGTTTGCCCTTTCGCCAGTAGCCTGCGCCAAATATGCGGATTACATCGTCCCGAACCGTAAAACGCACGGTGAGAATGCCGTCACCAAGCCGGCCAAAGCAGAAATACCGTTTTCAGTGACGCTGTGGGAACGATCTTCCGCAATAACGCGACGAGGGTCTGCAAAAGCGAACTGCGCCTCCGCGAAGGACACGCCATGCCTGTCCTGATTCCCGCCATCCTTTTTGGAATCCCACTGAACCGGGCTTTGGCCATGTATAAGCCTAGCACGGATATGGCTTAATTGCCATATTATGGTATGGCTTTCAAAGTGACTGCTTAACGTCCCGAATTGGAGAATGCGTGATTGCAAGACCTGACCCCGGGTTTTTGTTGTGACCCCGGGTTTTTGTTGCGGGTTTTTGCGGGTTTTTGCGAAAGATCGTGGTTGCACTGCATCGCAAGCCAACTCTCGGGCGAACGATCCAGAGCTTTGGAAAGGCGCAGCGCCATTTCAGGGCTGACGCCACTGGCGCCAGTGAGAATGCGATTCAGAGTCGAAGCCGCGACTCCCAGCTTGGCAGCGAGTTCGCGGCCGCTAAGATTGTTGGGGCCGAGGTACACCTCGGTAATGAACTCACCCGGATGGGACGGATTGTGCATGGCCATCAGTGATAGTCCTCATAGTCTAGGACGCGGGCGTGCCCGTCCTTGAATTCAAAAGTCATGCGCCAGTTGCCATTCACCCACACTTCGGCATGATTGTGGATTGTGGAGCCTAACGTCAGAATTAACCGGCTGGCGCGGCTTTATCGCGCCAGTCCGGGTTGAATGAAAAGTTAGGCATTTAATTTGACACTGGCCCCTTTGAACTTACAGATGAGCGCCCGATGGCAACAATCTCGCGCCGGGCGGCGTCGCTAAAACCCACTCGCTGAAAAATCCGCAGATTGCGATTGCAACGGCGATCGTTCGCGCACGAAAAAGGGTTTTTCTACAGCCTCAACGTGCCGTTAACCCGCGCGGCGCGTGCGCCGCGTCGCGGTTGAACGGATGGTTGGCTGATTACAAAGATCAATCGAGACTGACCCCATTGATTGTGACGAAGTTTGATTTCAAGGAATTTTTCCCGTCAATGCAATAAATGCACAATAAAAATAAATGGAAAATAAATGGGGTCAGACACGATATTCAAGGCTGGCCAAGCCCAATAATCGTGTCTGACTCCATTTTTACAGTCGTTACAGGTCTTTCCGTAACGTTATGCAGGCTGGATGGGATAACCGGGATTACATCCGGCGGATAACGCCGCTTTGCGGCTCATCCGCCCTTGCCCTCATGTGTGTCTCCTCGTAGCTGATGCGGGAACAGTCCCGCCCAACTACGCTGGCACACATGCGCCACGCATGCATTACGCCACTAAAACGCGCTCAGATAACCTTCAGATTTATGCAGCGCTCCACCGAACGGCGAAGCTCAGACCACCACCGCGAAGCGATTTAGTTCAACTAGTTATATACGACAGAAACGCCGGATAACATCCCGCATCAAACACGCGGCTCATCACCTGCCTCCTCGCATTTCCCCAGCCCGTTCAAATCGTTACACGATCCTGACCAGCGCTCAAGCTGAATTAACAAAAGCGCAAAATACCGCGGAGCAGTCTCCAACCTTTTGAATTCACAGGAATTTCCCTGCGGCAATTTTTCTTAATCTATTGTTTTTATTGATAATTTTTATGCTGTTCGGCTATTAAACTCAGGCTGTGCACAACCGCGGCAGCACCTCGCCAATCGGCGCACGAATCACCGCATCGGCCACATCGTCAAACTGCGTAGGCTCGGCATTGATGATCAGCAGCCGCGCCCCCGCATCCAGCGCGATGGGTACCGCACCCGCCACCGGAAAAACCTGCAGCGTGGTGCCGACGGCGATGAACAAGTCGCCTTCACCGGCGACGCGCATCGCGCGTTCGATCACCTGCGGAACCAATTGCTGGCCGAAGGAGATGGTGTCGCTTTTCAGTAGGCCGTTGCAGGTCAGGCATGCCGGATCTTCTTCACCGGCACGCACCCGGTCCAGCGTTTCCTGCATCGCCCCGCGCCAGCCGCAACCCAGACACATCACCGTGTGCAGCGTGCCGTGCACTTCGATCACATGTTCCGGCGAAACACCGGCGCGCTGGTGCAGGCCATCGATGTTCTGCGTGATCAGCGCATGCAGCTTGCCGCACTTTTCAAGATCGACCAGCGCACGATGGCCGGCATTGGGTGCGGCCGTCCATGCCGGATGCGCGAGCCGTGACTGCCACGACAGGCGCCGCACTTCGGGATCACTCACGTAATAGCGGATATCCGACATTTTTTCCGCTTTGGGGTTGAGCGTCCAAACGCCCTTCGGGCCGCGAAAATCCGGAATGCCTGAATCAGTCGAGATGCCGGCGCCGGTCATCACGACAATGCGCTCGGCAGCAGCCACCCAACTCCTGATAGCTGAAAATTCCTTGCCGTTCATCATGCGCGCCATGATGCATCGCCGCGCCGAGGCCGGCCAGTGGCGTGCGCCGCGCGCACCATCACAGAACAATGTCGCCGCCTGGCAACGCAATTCCGTGACTTTCCGCACCACCTGCCGCAGCGATGCACTACGCAGCCCCTTTATGCCGGATTTGCGAAAAATCAGCGAATTTTATTTACGAATCAACTGAGAATAAATAATCTATTGCCATGCAACATTTATACAACTTCGTGCTCTAATCAATAACGTAACAATATGAAAAATAATTATATTTTCATATAAGTTTAATTATTGCATAGCATTATCAAAAGGAGATTCAAATGAGCACAACTAAACCAACCACCCTCTCCCTGATCGACCTGCTGGATCGCGTAGTCCTGACCGATGTCGAGCGCATCCGTGCCGAAGCCGCCATGCTCCGTGGCGAGTTTCTCGCCGACCTGATGCTGCGCGCCGTCAAGGCAATTGGTAGCGCAATCCGCGGCATCAAAATGAGCCTGCGCCCGAAAGCGCCGCGTCACCTCGGCCCCACGGTCTGACGCGGGTCGTATCGCGCACACAGACGCCGGCGCCGCCGGCTGAGCAAGGTCATGCCTGAAAAACGCATCACCCTGGCGCTGCAGGGCGGCGGCTCCCACGGCGCATTTACCTGGGGCGTACTGGAACGCCTGCTCGAAGACGAACGCATCGTCATCGAAGGACTCAGCGGTGCCAGCGCCGGGGCCATTAATGCCGCGGTACTGGCGCACGGCCTGACCACGGGCGGGCGCGAGGGCGGCATCCGCGCACTCGAAGCATTCTGGCAGCGCATGGTGTCTACTGCGCCCGCAAGCGGCTGGCGGATGCCGGATGCTCCGTCACCCCAGAAATCCAATCCGGGCATTGATGCGCTGATGTTTCTGTCGCGCTTCCTGTCTCCCGGCCAGATCAATCCGCTCAATCTCAACCTGCTGCGTGATGTGCTCGCGGCACAGATCGACTTCGACGTGTTGCGCGACGCCTGCCGCCTGAAACTGTTTGTCGCAGCAACACAGATCGCCAGCGGCAGAGCACGCATCTTCACCACGCCCGAACTGTCACTGGACGTGCTGCTGGCCTCCGCCTGCCTGCCGTCGTTTAATCAACCCGTCGTCATCGACGGCGAATCCTACTGGGACGGTGCGCTCACCGCCAATCCGCCGCTGCGCCCGCTGCTTTATCACTGCGCTGCACCGGACATGCTGATCGTTGCGGTCAATCCGCGCCGCCGTCAGGAGATCCCATCCAATGCGGAAGAGATCCGCCATCGCCTGATTGAAATCAGCTTCAACGCCGCAGCAGTTTCCGAACTGGAAGGCATCGCACTCGCCAAGCAGGAAGCCGAGCGCGGGCTGTTTGCCATGGGCCGGCTCGAACGCCGGTTGCGCCGACTCAATCTGCACATGATCGATGCCGAGGACTTCATGAACCGTCTGAGCGTCACCAGCCGGCTCAACACCGACGCGGCATTCATCGCAGCGTTGCGCAAAGAGGGTCGCGATCGCGCCGGCGCCTGGCTGCACCGCAACTTCCGTCACATCGGCGCACGTTCATCGCTGGAACTGTCTGAACATCTGATTTGATGCACCGGTAGCAGCGGCACTGAATCCGCAATATGGCCGCGGCATGCCGACACGCATGCGCCGTTATAATCGGCGCATCGCCATGCCTCTAGTCCTGATTCTTTCTCTCTCCAGCATCACCTTCATCACGATGAAGGGCAGCCGCATTCTGATGACCCTGTATGCGGTCAATCTGGGCACCGGGCCGCTGGAAGTTGGCATTTTGTTTGCGCTATATGGACTGCCGCCGTTCCTGCTGGCAGTGGCCGCCGGGCGCATCGCCGACCGCATTGATAACCGCCTGCTGATGTACTGGGGTCTGGGGCTGTACACCATCAGCATGGTGCTGCCCTGGTTGTTTCCATCGCTGACCATCCTGTTCATCGTCGCCCCGCTGTGGGGTCTCACCAGCATGCTGTGGGTGGTCGCAAGCCAGAATCTGGTCGGCCTGTTGTCCACCAGCGAAACCCGCACGCGCAATTTCAGCTACTACAGCCTCGGCGAATCCACCGGCTCGGTGCTGGGGCCGATCATCGTCGGCCTGTCCATCGACGCCCTGTCCCACGCAACGGCGTTTCTGATCATGGCGGCGGTGCCAGCATTTTGCGGCGTGATCGTGGTGTTCAAGCGCCACATCATTCCGCATACCACGACGGTCGCCAGCGGCGTGCAGGCTCCGCGCAATCTGAAAGACCTGCTGGCGTTGCCGGCGATGCGCAATGCCCTGCTGACCAACGCCGCCGTCATGGGCGGTCTCGATCTGTTCAATCTATACATGCCGATCTACGGCCACAGCCTGGGATTTACGGCGACCACCATCGGCTTGATCATGGGCGCTTTCGGTGCTGCGGCTTTTCTCACCCGACTGGCCATCCCGCCGATCAGCAAACGTTACGGTGAACGCGCGATGATCGCCGGGGCCATGGTGCTGGCCGCCGCAGCCTTCGTAACTTTTCCGTTGACGACCAGCGCGCTGCTGCTTGCCGCTGCGGCCTTTACCCTGGGGCTGGGGCTGGGCTGCGGACAACCGCTATCCATGATCCTCGCCTTTAACGCCGCACCACCCGGACGCCAGGCCGAAGGCATTTCGATGCGCCTGGCCGTCAGTTATGGCGCGCACGTGGTCATACCACCGGTATTCGGCATCATCGGCGCAGCGTTGGGAGTCGCGCCGATTTTCTGGACCTGCGCCCTGCTGATGGGCGGCGGTTCGTGGATCAACCGCCGCGCCGTCCGCTGACCCGGCGCAACCTTCCCGCACACATCACTCACCTGGAGAACACACCATGGCCCACTATCCTGAACTCTCCGGACGCGTCGCACTGATTACCGGTGCGGCACAAGGCATAGGCGCGGAAACCGCGCGCCTCTTCGCAGCACAGGACGCCAGCGTTGCGCTGGTGGACATCGATCAGGCGGGCGCTGCCGCGGTTGCAGCAGCCATCAGCGCAAACAAAGGCCGTGCTGCAGCCATCACCGCCAACATTACCGACGCCGCTGCCGTAGCAGATGCCGTCCCCGCAACCGTAAAGCAGTTCGGCGGACTCGACATCGTCATCAATTGCGCCGGCGGTTACGGCCGCCTCGCCACTGTCGAAGACATGCCTATCGATGAGTGGGACAACACCGTGGCGCTGAATCTGCGCAGCGTGTTCCTGATTTGCAAGACGGCCATTCCGCACCTGAAAAAATCAAAAGCGGGACGCATCATCAACGTGGCCTCCATCTCCGGACGCACCGTGCATGCCGCGTCTTCCCCTGCCTACGGCGCCGCCAAGGCCGGCGTGATCCACGCTGACGCGGTTCCTCGCCTTCCAGTTGGGACCGGACAACATCACGGCCAATGCAGTCGCCCCCATCACCACGCTCACGCCGCGCGTGGCCGCATTGCGCAGCGAAGCTGACATCGAGCGCATTGCCGCGCAAGTGCCGCTGCGCCGGCTGGCCGTGCCCGATGATCACGCGCAGGCCATGCTGTTCCTCGCCTCCGATGCCGCCGCCTATATCAACGGCGTGGTGCTGGATGTGAACGGTGGCCGGGTCATGATGTAGCGCGCAGCCCGGTCACCCCGGCATACCGCTACGGCGCATTGCATTATCTGAACGGCAAATTAGCGGTAAGCTACGGTCGTTGCGCTGGTTTCTGGAGCTATGCATTCGCTATGGGCAGCGGTCCGTTCTGGGGCCCAAACCCAGAAATCTATAACATTGCAATGAAAACAATGGGTTGCGACATATGATGGAGCAGCCGCGATTCCCCCTCACGACAGCATCCTCGCCGGTTCTGCAGACCTTGGTACGCGACCTTATCGGCGCGCTCGCCCGCGGCCGTGAACCGCAACCCGAACGCCTCATCGCGGCGCTGGGCAAAGCCACCGCCGCCGGCGCTTGGCTGCCGCACGAGCGACGCCGCGCCAACCATGAACGTTATGCCCGCCATCTGATCTACGCGGACCCGCGCGGGCAGTTCTCCGTACTCGCCATCGTCTGGGCACCGGGGCAGGTCAGCCCCATCCATAATCACCGCACGTGGACCAACGTTGCGGTTTATCAGGGCGTGCTCACTGAAACTTCCTTCGAACTGCCGCGGGGCAAAACCGTGCCGGAAGCCACTCGGCAGGAAATCCTCAACCAGGGCACCACCAGTTTTGATGACACAGGTCGCGGCATACACCAACTCGGTAACCACGGTAAGCAGAACGCAATCTCACTGCATGTTTATGGCGTCGGCGGCGGCCTGGTGTCTACGGGCATCAACCACATTTACAACCGCGGCAAGACTTAGGGCGGCAAGGCGCCGCCCATACCGCGGCTTCACTTAATGCGGATCACGATCTTGCCGACCATCGCACTGGATTCCATGCAGTCCTTGGCCGCAGGCAATTCGTCAAAGCCGTAAACGCGATCAACCAGGGGCACGATGCGGCCATCGGCAATGGCCGGCAGCACATCGCGCACGAATCCAGCCGTGGATTGTGCCTTGCCGCTGGCCGGCAGCCGCGCGTTCGACACGCCGAAAATTTCCAGCCGGCCGGCGTGCACCGCATTGAGATCGATCTCGGCCTTGAACACGTTGTCGACATAACCCACGGTCGCCAGCCGGCCGCGGAACGCCAGGGTGCGCAGACATTCGGCAAACACCGAGCCGCCGACGCCGTTGATGATCAGATCAACACCTTTGCCGTCGGTGGCCTTCATGACCGCCTCGGCAAAATCCGGTTTGCGCGTGGCGATGCCGACATCCAGGCCTATGGCTTTCAACTTGTCGAGTTTCTGCTGTGAACCCGAAGTGCCAATGGTACGCGCACCGATGACTTTGCCGATTTGTATGCTGGCGACACCGGCCCCCGAAGAAGCCCCCATCACCAGCAGTGTTTCGCCGGACTTGAGCCGGCCATACATGGTGATCATCTCGTAGGCAGTAATGAAGCTGATGGGCACTGCCGCAGCCTGCTCCCAGCTGAGTTTTTCCGGCTTGGGTATCACCTGGTCCACACTCATCAGCGCGTATTCGGCAAAACCGCCGCGCACACGGCCGAATACGGCATCACCCTTGTTGATGCCAGTCACGCCCTCGCCCACTGCATGCACTATGCCCGAGGCTTCATTGCCGCCGTGTTTTTCCGGGCCGCCGTGCACCACGCCACCGGCAAAAATTTCACCGCGATTCATGGCGCTGGCCTGTACCTGAATGACGATTTCGCCGGCCTTGGGTTGCGGCACGGGCACGTCCCGAAATTCGAGAGAAGTCTTGTGGTCCTTGGTAATGATCCAGCAGGATTTCATAAATATATTTTTATAAACAACAAGTGTAACTATTCAGCCTGAAGGAATTGTACTTTAAATCAGAGGGGCGTAATCTGTGAGTGATGGACGAACTGCCCGATCTGACGACTCTGAATCATGCGGAGAAAGACGCGCTGATCTGTTCGTTGTTT
>Ga0209491_10001631_pt1 | contig 42846 bp, 44 predicted proteins | sample BON02_FD_187213 | JGI IMG/M metagenome (GOLD analysis project Ga0209491, IMG submission 187213) | Freshwater microbial communities from Lake Bonney liftoff mats and glacier meltwater in Antarctica - BON-02 (SPAdes) (version 2) | ecosystem: Environmental > Aquatic > Freshwater > Ice > Glacier...
CGGACCAATTCGGCTGAATTAGATTCATATTGAGCAATATTTTCCTGTTCCATGATCTGTATTTCCTTACCGCCCCAAAGTATTTAGTTTTACCGTAATTTTGTCTCACTGTCGCTGGCGCAGAGGGCTGTCTTGTTTTGATGATTGAAATGACGGTTGAGTTAATCGTCATGCCAAGAAAAAAAGACGTTGCTGAAGCGATAAACATACGTGCCTGATTATGCAGAATTGCTTTAAATGGATCGTTCTGACCCACAGCAAGCAAGTTCGTGAGCCAAACATCAAAGACAAATAATAAATTACAAAAAATCACGAACAACACCATCTGCTTGGTTCGTTCAATACCGTATACATCCGTCATCATATCAGCAGCTAAATACGCCAACGAAAAAACAATACCGCCCACATTAAGCGTCAAAAAACCAATGGAAATGAATTTAGCCGCCATCGTTTTTGAGGCGATAAAAAACACGATGCTGGAGCAAAACAACATGTGGTGGTATTTAAATCTTTTACCACGGGACATTAAGCTGTGTGGTAACTGAAATCGAAACAAATGATTATCGGTATGATTGGGGAGAACAATTTGCTCAATGTTCGTAATCTTCTCACGCAACATATGAGAAAAAATATTGAGGAAACCGTAAATCAGCAAGGGAATGATAAATTGCGCTGCACTTGTCGTGTCTTGAGGGTTCAGAAATATCATGTTCAACAAGCAAAAGGCCATGAATGAAAACAAAAAAACGTAGCGGCTTTGCGTTTGCTCGGTGCTACTGAGTAATCGTATCGGTAATAAAGCACACGTCCATAAAAATACGGTACTTTTTATCAAATAAAAAACGTCTCTACCCAGTACCTGAGTGTATGTTTCCTGCATTTTCCAGAACGTGGATGCGGGTAACCAAATGGCAAATTTTAAAAATAAGATATAGATGGCATGAAAGAGCATCACTGAATAAACGGTATGTCGGAGATAAGCGAAACCATAGACACGGTATATCAATTGAAATGCAAAAAACACCATTGGCCACCACAAAAACTCAGATGATATCGTTATATCAAACAGTTGAATAATTTGGGCTTCCGCAGGTACCGTAATTAGAGAAAAGAAGACAGCAAAGCCCAGTAGCGTATGAAATACTTTAAATTGAAGCGGTGTTTTAGATTTACTTGTCAGGGGATTATTCATCGATAAAAACCCTTTTCAAACTGGTGATACACTTCTTCTTTAAATTAGGCTGCATTTTCTGGGTAATCACGAGCTTTTCTGAATGGGCACCAAACTGCTGCCCTATATCGAACACAATGCGCGGATCAACAAGATAAATCATGTCGGTTTTTACAAACTCAGCGACGGACATGTCCTGATTAACGCGTTTATTAGCAATGTGAAAAGCAACAGATAATTCGTTTGAGTCTGGATGTGTAAATATGTTATCGATTCGAATGAGGTAGGGCTCTCTGATTTGTCCGGTGAAGCGCAAAACCACGTGCTGATAAATAAAGCGTAAAAATCTGTTTCGTTGGCTCCAATTTTCCATGAATACATCCTACAACAACTTATTTTTTTGAACGCAGCTTTTGATGAACTTCAAGAATCACACCAGCAATAGTGTATAAATTTTTATCGAAAACTTCAACAGGTAATTTGGGATTGATCGGATAGAGATAGATTTGATGCCCTTCCACAACATATTTTTTAATGGAGCAATAGGATAAGCCATCGGTTTTTTTTAAAACAATATACGAGCGATCGTCAGGTTCAACATCGGGGTTAATAATCAATAATGAATTTTGTGGGAAAATAGGTTCATACAGATCGGTATCAATCGCAAGTGCGTAGTAGTCACCATCAAGCGCGTTTTCAGCCCAGCGATACCATTCTTTCGGGGCTTTTGATGCGCCCTGAGAGAATTCAAAAACCGGTAATGATCGAGTTGCTGTTTGCTGTGAGTCCGCTTCACCTACAGGAACAATCGGCTTCAAACCCAAAAGTTGATCAATGCTGATATCAAAGTGGTTGGCAATTTGAAGTAATGTACTTGCTTTAGGATCAGTCACATCACCATTTAAAATACGGGTAATCTTGTTTGTTGGAATACCCAATGCACGCGCGAGCGCGGCTGGCGAGAGTTTATTCTCACGATCGATCAAATCATTGAGTGTTTGCGCCAATAATAAATGGCTTGAATTATTTAAAATTGTGGTTGACATGCATTGACTTCGTTACGTTAATGTAATAATTTACACCCATGTAATTAATTACACCCGTGTAAAAGTAGATGTTATCACAACTGACGATAATATTTCATTATTAACAGCACTGTAACCCGTTTTACAGTAAGGAGCATTATTACATGGATCATCATTCATCAAGACTGAATATTTACAAAGGCATGATTCAGTATATTTTAGAGTCAACCCACTACACACTGAAGCACATAGCCCAACTGTCACATACATCACTCGATAACCTTCGAATGATCTATTGTCATGCTCATTGGCCAATCGGATTTACATCCGAGGTGCAGCTTTTAAAGCTATATCAGATTGTACTTGAGATCAATCTGGAGCATAAACCTTGTGCTCTTGCTGGTTAAATTTTTATTCATAAATAAAGAAGGAAATTTTGATTATGAAATGGGTAAAACTTAAGAAATATTGTCAAGACACCGGAGATACAACCAATGCAGTGCACTGTAAACGCAGGCGTGGCATGTGGTTGGATGGATTGCATTGCAAACTTGGGCCGGATGGTAATTTATGGGTTAATTTGGTGGAGGTTGAACAATGGGTGGAAAACGGCAATCAAGCAACACTCCAAAGACTCCAGCGGGCGTAGAGGTTCGGCGTTGGAGTTCTGGAAAGACGACGCTTAGAATCAGTTTTTATTATCGAAGTGTGCAATGTAGGGAAACGTTAAAATTAGAGGTTACCCCGAGCAATATTAAATATGCCGATCGGCTACGAAGCGAAATACTGAATGCGATTGAGCGCGGTACGTTTTCTTATGCCGATTATTTTCCTCAATCGAAATTAGCTCGACGTTTTGGGCATGTTAAAACGGATGCAACCATCGAAGAGTTACTTCGTGATTTTTTGGTGCAGGTACAGGTAACGCGCGAGCATAGTACTTACATAGGTTATAAAAAAATATGTGAAGCTCGACTTATTCCTTATTTTGGTAGCATAGCGATACAAGACTTAAAACCAGCATTTATTCGTGAGTGGATACGTGGTTTAGGTGTGACATCAAAAACCGTGAGCAATCTGTTGAGTCCTTTGCGTGCTATCGTCGAGCAAGCCTTAAATGATGAGTACATCAAGAGTAATCCACTTGATAAAATTGTTATTTCTAAACTGTTAAGTAAAGAAACGAGTAAAAGTGATTTTAAAGTCGATCCATTTGACCGAGGGGAAGTGAAAGCAGTTTTAGAAGCAGCACATCATGAACAGATAAAAAATCTTTTTCAATTCGCTTTTTTTACAGGATTGCGGACGTCTGAGCTCATTGCTTTGGAGTGGGGAGATGTTGATTTAAGTAATGGTTTAGTACATGTGGTGAGAGCTGTTGTAAAAAAACAAATTAAGGGCACTAAGACCAGTGCAGGAACTCGTACAGTGATGTTGCTTCCACCTGCCATTGATGCGTTAAAAGCACAGAAGAAATATACGTTTGAGGGGACTGAAAGGGTTTTTCATAATCCTCGAACGAATAAAGCCTGGGAAACGGATCATCAAATTCGAAGAACGGCCTGGATTCATACAATAAAAAAAGCAGGGGTTCGTTATCGGAATCCTTATCAAACAAGACATACGTATGCATCAATGATGTTGTCTGGCGGTGAAAATATCATGTGGGTTGCAAGTCAGATGGGGCACGTGGATACTGAAATGGTCATGAGGACTTACGGTAAGTGGATCCCTGATGATTCTGCTAAGAAAGGGTATCAACCAGTGAATGATTGGGGTGGTTATATTGATAAGAAAAAAGGTGAATAAACCCGCTGAGAACCCTTGAATTGGGGTTTGTTATAAAAATCGTTGTAAATCAACAACTTAATTGGTGGAGGCGGCGGGAATCGAACCCGCGTCCGCAAACACTCTGCCATCAGTTCTACATGCTTAGCCGTGCCTTTTGTTTTTAACCAATGACGCTCCGACGGGCAGGATAGTCTTTGGCGATTCTCTAATTTAACGCATTGAGTCGAGACATCACAATACGCTAGCTTATCTCTTTTGACCGTTGATGCGATACCAATAAGCGAGCTCGGTCAACGGGGTACCGCGGTTTATGGCAGTACACGGCTCGAACAATGTAACTAAAGCTTATGCAACTAAAGCAGCTAAAGCAACACCTTCGAAGTTTGCATCATTTTTAGCATTTAAGTTTATTTGAGTATATTTTACGAGTGATCTCCACCTCGGCATGCCCTTCAGGTTTTGTAACCTACGTCGAAACCTGGTCACCCCCATTCGGTACAATTTGAGTATAACATAAAGGGGGCATTAGATGCAATAAAAAACAAACTCTAATAGATTTTTTATTAAACAGATTGACCTGAAGCCCAACCGGATGACCAGGCCCATTGAAAGTTGTAGCCGCCAAGCCAGCCGGTAACATCGAGTGCTTCGCCAATAAAATAAAGCCCAGGAACGGTTTGTACCTCCATGGTCTTCGAAGAAACAGCATTGCAATCAATCCCACCCAACGTGACTTCGGCGGTACGGTAGCCCTCGGTACCGTTCGGCTTGATACACCAGTTATTGATGGTGTTTGCAATCGTTTCTAAATCTTGATTGGCTAAGTCGGCCAGATTTTTTGTAGCAAGATGCTCAGGGGTAAATATTTCAGCAACACGTTTGGGTAAGTGCGTGGTGAGTACCGAGTTTAATTGCTTTTTAGGTGTCGAAGAACGTGCAGCTTTTAACGTTTCAAGCAGGTTAACTTCGGGAAGCAAATTGATAGAGATAGGCTCGCCGGGCTGGTAATACGATGATATTTGAAGAATCACAGGCCCACTCAAGCCGCGGTGTGTGAATAATAAACCTTCTTTAAATTCAATATGTTTGTATTGCACCACACTATCAAGGGCGATGCCTGACAAAGGCGTGAGTTTTTCTTTGTCGCGTGGGTCGAGCGTAAACGGGACCAGGCCTGGGCGTGTTGGCCAGACTTTAAGACCAAATTGCTCAGCGATATGATAAGCAAATGGGGTTGCACCCAACGTAGGAATCGAAAGTGCGCCGGTTGCAATCACGAGTGATTGAGTGCTTAATTTTCCTTGCGATGTTTTGAGCTCAAAGCCTGAGCTATTTATTTTTTTTATATTTTCAATGCTGGTGTTGATTTGCACGGTCACACCTGCGTCATCACATTCGGCCAGCAGCATAGCAACGATGTCTTTCGATTTGTTCACGCAAAACAATTGGCCTAATGTTTTTTCATAAAAAGGAATTTTATGTTTTTTGACAAGCTCGATAAAATCCCACTGCGTGTAGCGGCTTAAGGCTGATTTTAAAAAATGTGGGTTATGTGAAATATAGCGGGTCGGGTCGATGTAGTAATTGGTGAAATTACAGCGTCCACCACCTGACATCAGTATTTTTTTACCGACTTTATTGGCGTGGTCGAGCACGAGCACACGTCGCCCGCGTTTTCCGGCTTCAATGGCGCACATCAGGCCTGCGGCACCTGCGCCTATAATAATGACATCAAAAGTAGGTTGCTTCATGGTGCGCTATTATATGGCCTGAGCATTTTTTTTCCTATACAATATGCAAAATTTTTATGAATTTAATATTATTTTATTTTAATAAGGAATCTAGCCATGACTCGCTCTGAACAATTGTTTAATGCCGCAAAAACGGTGATTCCAGGTGGCGTGAATTCACCTGTTCGTGCTTTTCAGGGTGTTGGCGGAACCCCAGTATTTTTTGAGCGAGGGGAAGGTGCGCATGTTTGGGATGCTGATGGTAAGCAATATGTTGATTATGTGGGCTCATGGGGACCGTTAATTTTAGGTCATTGCGATACACATGTCATGACTGCAGTGACTGAGGCGTTACATCTAGGTATGAGTTTTGGTGCTCCGACAGCCAAAGAAACTGAGCTTGCCTTGATGATTCGACAATGCATGCCAGCACTCGAAAAAATACGCTTTGTTAATTCAGGTACCGAAGCCACCATGACAGCGATTCGCTTGGCGCGTGGGTTTACAAAGAAATCTAAAATTCTCAAATTTAAAGGCTGTTATCACGGACACAGTGATAGCTTATTAGTGAATGCTGGATCAGGATTATTGACGTTGGGTATACCGTCCTCCCCTGGAATTTTAGCAAGCACAGCAGAACACACGCTTGTGGCCGATTTTAATAACCTAGAAGAAACAGCCCAATTATTTGAAAAGCATGGCGATGATATCGCAGCGATTATTGTTGAACCGATTGCAGGCAATATGGGATTTGTATTGCCTGAAGCAGGTTTTTTAGAAGGCTTGCGGGCTTTATGTGATAGCTCAGGTGCGCTCTTAATTTTTGATGAAGTGATGACCGGTTTTCGTGTGGCTTTAGGGGGTGCGCAAGCGCTTTATAATATCATCCCCGATTTAACCACGCTCGGTAAAGTCATCGGCGGCGGCATGCCGGTGGGCGCGCTAGGCGGCAAAGCGGCGATCATGGATTATTTGGCCCCCGAAGGTCCGGTGTATCAAGCTGGAACTTTATCAGGAAATCCGTTGGCCATGGCGGCAGGGCTTGCAACGTTACAGGCGGTACAAGCCGAGGGCTTTTATTATAAACTAGAAGAGCGCGCACAAGCCTTGGTGACAGGGTTGATGAATGTTGCAGCAACACATCACATACCTTTGCAAGCCAAGGCGTTAGGCGGCATGTTTGGCTTTTGTTTTACGAGTAATCAAAACATTCGTAATCAAGGCGATGTCGCAGCTTCTGATGATGCGATGTTTTGTGCGTTTTATCATGGAATGCTTGATGCTGGTGTGTATTTTGCTCCGTCTCGTTTTGAAGCAGGCTTTGTTTCGTCGACGCATCAACGCGCTGATATTGAATATACATTAGAAGCAGCCGCGAACGTATTTGCCGGTTTTGATTGATTCAGCGCTGCGTGTGCTTGCTGAGACGTGTTCTGATACAGGGAAAAAGGTGATTTTTGCAGTTTTATCGCCAGAAAATACCGTTTTTCCTGTGTTACCACCCGGTATGTATACGTTTGATTTTGAACAGGGACGTGTTGTATTAAACCTAATTTATGGTGATGTGGAAGAGGCACTGGAGTCGCTACTTGTGTGTGGTGAACCTGTTCTTGAAAAAACATTAAGATCCTGGCATATGAATACGTGGTGTGTTGCTGATGATATTTCTGCTCGCCTACGCGCGATCATGGCGATGTTGTCGGGTTCAAATATAAAGCAAACATTAGCCGATAAACCAGTGCAAATAAAACCTCAAACACCATGGCATGTTGCGCCTAAGATTAAGATTCAAAAAAAAGCTGCGGTGGTTGTTGGGGCAGGTCTTGCCGGTTGCTTTACGGCACGTGCCTTAGCAGAACGCGGTTGGCAGGTGCGTGTGCTGGATGCAAACCCTGAGGTTGCTATGGGCGCTTCGGGTAACCGTCACGCGGTGCTTTATCCTAATTTATCCGCGTATCCGTCACCGCTGACAACCTGGATGCTGCATGCTTTTTTATATGCCGCACCAACGTATGCGTCATGGCTTAAAGCTGGAAAAATTAAAGGCGAACTAAACGGGATTCTGCAATTTGCTGTAACGGAGAAAATGCGTGCATCCCATGCGAAGCTTACGCCATGGCTTGCAAACTATCCTACGTTGGGAGAATTTGTAAGCCCAGACCAAGCCTCGCACTTAGCTGGTATATGTGTGGCTCAAGAAGCCTTGTGGGTACCGCAGGCCGGTTGGCTTGACGTACGTGCGTTATGTGAGTTTTTATTGGATACGCCAGGTATTACTTGGGAGCCGAATACGCAGGTGACGGCACTTGATTTTGAAGAACCGGTTGTTATCTTAGCGAACGGTGGCGCTGCACGTGATTTTCCACAAACCGAGAGCTTGCCTCTGAGTGTTGTTCGAGGGCAGCTGACGGCTATGGCGAGTCATACGCGCTCGTCGGCACTCAAGCTTCCGTTGTGCGGCGCAGGTCATGTACTGCCTAAGGATGCCGAGGGCAATCATTGGTTGGGCGCAAGTTATGGCGAAGCCCATGCGGCTGAAGATGAAGATAATTTGGCTAAACTCGCCAAGCTTCCTGTTTATCATCACGTTCATGAGCAAACACTGTGGTCGAGTAGGGTGACGGGAGGCTGGGCCGGGCATCGTGCTAAAACGCTTGATCACGTACCGCTGGTTGGCCCTGTACCTCATGTGGAAAAATTTAAAAAGCAATTTGCGGGACTTGCCTTAGATGGCGGACGGTTTTTACCCTATGCTGGTGAGTATTGGCCTGGTTTATATGTATGTGCGGGCTTTGGTTCGCGAGGTTTAACCAGCATTCCTCTGGCAGCTGAGTATTTGGCTGCAAGTATCTCGGGAGAACCCACATCGTTGTCGCGTAAGTTAGTTCAAGCATTAGCGCCTGCACGTTTTCTTGTGAAAGCACTTAAACGTAAAATTTGACCTATAATGAATTAAATAAGGGCAGTTTTGGAGGCGTCTAATGCCAAATTCATACACAGATCAAATTAAAGATAATCTTAGTCCTGATTTGGGAGATATTCTCATCAGCGAGTTCCCTTATGAGGATTCTGCTCGCGATGATTATTTCCCGTTCACAGATCTGGATGGATATGACGCAGGTCATACGTCGCTTTGGGTGGATGGAGATAGGCCGATTGCTCATTCCGTTCGGGATGGTTATCGTTTGCCGGGTGTTAGATTAACGAATCTGTTTGATGGAAGGCATGTGCTCTTAAGGCCGCGTTATACGGAAGATAAAGAAGCCTTTCAATTAGCAGGAACTATTTTAAAAACATGGGCGTTATCAACGCGTACAATCGATTTGACTAAGTACGAGCAGATTTATCCAGAAAAAGATTGGCCCGATAGACATGCGCGTGATCTTCATAATTTTTTTACTACGGAGTTGGCTCGCATTGCAGCACCTTCAACACCCTACAACGAAGAGCGATCTGATAAGGACAAATTTTACTTGGCTCGTAACCCATCGCTACAAAATTTTACTGGCGAAAGTTTACGCAGATCCATTAAATTTTCTACGCGACGAGAACTGACATCGCCTAATTCAATAAGTAAAGGACAGCGATGTACTGCTGTTGTCATGGCGGCCATACAAGCCGCTTATCTGGCACCTATTGTTTACTCTTTACCAGATAAACAATCATTTAAAATGCATAAAAACCAAGATCCGGCCACTTATATTGAGCAATACCTCATGCCTGGTTGGGATAATACGCCGATTGGTTCCAGATTAAAAAAAGCTTTAGAAACAAACGATTATAGCCAGATTTTCCCACCGGCAATATCGTTTGATCAACGTTACGTTATTCCACCTATATTTTTAAATGCGCTACAACAAGATGCCGAGCATTTTGAAACAATTGGATATATTAGTAATTTTAAAGACGAGATGTCACTATATAACGCTGAATTTGAAGAAATTACGCCTGACTCTTTGACATTAAGATGACGTGGCGAGTTAGTATATAACGGGTGTGCTCTCACTATGAGTAAACATATGAAAATTTATTTAGTCGGGGGTGCTGTTCGTGATCAATTGCTCCATGAGCCTTTTCATGAGCGCGATTGGGTTGTGGTCGGTGGCACGCCAGATGAATTATTAAAGCAGGGATATCAGCAAGTTGGTCGTGACTTCCCTGTGTTTTTGCATCCTAAAACCAAAGAAGAATATGCGCTTGCTCGAACAGAACGTAAAGCCGGCGATGGTTATTATGGATTTGTGTGTGACTTTAATCCAAATGTAACGCTTGAAGAAGATTTAAGTCGGCGCGACCTGACCATCAATGCCATGGCTATGGATGATGATGGCCATGTGATTGATCCGTACGGTGGGCAGCGCGATCTTGCGGCCAAGCAGTTAAAACATGTATCCGCTGCATTTACGGAAGATCCGGTGCGTGTGTTACGTGTGGCGCGCTTTGCTGCACGTTATTATCGGTTAGGGTTTGTTGTCGCTGATGAGACACATGTACTTATGTATAAAATGGTTCAACAGGGGGAGCTTGCCCATTTGGTTCCTGAGCGCGTGTGGCAAGAGTGGCAAAAAAGTTTGTGTGGGTATCATCCTGAAATTTTTATTAAAGTATTAGAAACGTGTGGTGCACTTGCTTCAGTATTATCCGAGCTTAGTGCAGGTATGGATTCAAAAGCTTTGGTGGCTGCAAGCAAAATATCTCATGATCCCGTGGTTCGCTTTTCAGCGTTATTGCATGCTCTTTCACAAGCTCGGATAGAAGCTTTATGCCAGCGTTTACGCATACCGAATGAATATCAGCAATTAGCGGTGTTGGCCGCGCAATTTTCAAATAAAATTTTGAATTTAGCGCATTTAAGTGCAGAAGATATCGTGACGACGTTAGAGCATGTTGATCCGTTTCGTCGTTATGTCCGGTATGAAGCCTTGTTAAGGGTTTGTGAAGCGCGTACGATGGCTGTTTTTGATAAAAATGTTGAGTATATCGCGCGGTGGAAGCGAGTTTTTGAATGTTGTCATGAGATCAATCCCCGTGCACTGATTGACGAAGGCTATCAGGGCGAGCAAATTAAACATAAGCTCCATGAGCGCCGTGTGATGGCCGTACAATCCCTCATAAATAACTGGATAAAACATGAAGCATAAGCAAAACTTAATTTGGATTGATTTAGAAATGACAGGGCTTTCGCCTGAACATGACCGGATTATTGAGATCGCAACGATTGTCACGGATAAAAATTTAAATATTCTGGATGAAGGCCCGATGCTCGCCATTCATCAATCCCAAGAGCGCTTAGACGGCATGGATGACTGGAATACGAAGCAGCACAATGCTTCGGGCTTGGTGTCACGTGTTCAAAACAGTCGTATGACAGAAGCGGATGCGGAGCAGAAAACGTTGGCGTTTTTGAAAACTTATGTGAATAAAGGCGCGTCGCCGATGTGTGGGAATAGTATCTGCCAAGACCGACGTTTTTTATGCAATTATATGCCCCTGTTAGCTGAGTTTTTTCATTATCGTAATTTAGATGTCAGCACACTCAAAGAACTTGCGATGCGTTGGGCGCCGGGTTTGATCAAAGGCATCGAGAAAAAATCGAAGCATTTAGCGTTAGATGATATCAAAGATTCGATAGATGAGTTAAAATATTACAGAAAGCATTTTATTAGAGACTTTTAGAGATCGTGTATGACAACTGAATTGAAACGAGAAATATTAGAATTACCGAACGGAGCAAAAAAACTTTTATTGCATTCGTGTTGTGCGCCGTGTTCAGGTGAAGTGATGGAAGCCTTGACGGCATCAGGGATTGAATTTGCTATCTTTTTTTATAATCCTAATATTCATCCTGTTCAAGAATATGAAATTCGTAAACAAGAAAATAAACGATTTGCTGAAAAACATAATATCCCGTGCATTGATGCCGATTATGATAAAGACAACTGGTTTGAACGGGTCAAAGGTTTAGAGTGGGAGCCTGAGCGTGGTAAACGCTGCACCGCGTGTTTTGACATGCGTTTTGAACGTACAGCGCTTTATGCACATGAGCATGGTTATCCTGTGATATGTAGCTCGCTTGGTATTTCGCGCTGGAAAGATATGAATCAAATCAACGGTTCAGGTGAACGTGCTGCAGCACGTTACGACAACATGACCTATTGGACGTATAATTGGCGGAAAGGCGGTGGTGCTGCCCGGATGTATGAAATTGCCAAGCGTGAAGAATTTTATAAGCAAGAATATTGTGGGTGTGTGTATTCATTACGAGATACCAACCGCTGGCGTAAGCAAAACGATCGTGAGCGTATTCATATAGGCGAGAACTTTTACGAAATAGCGTGTACTGAAGTTAAAGATGGCGTGTAATCGTTTGCAATAGGATTTAAATCTAAGCTGATATTTATCAACATATACAATAATTATTTACTATAATCAAAGCAGTTCCCCATATTATAGATAATAGCTTATGCATAACAAAGAACATCGTGAGATTTCAAAACTATCAGAGCGGTTGATAAAGGCCCAAAAGCCGATCAGGATTCTTGATGCCATAAAATGGCCGGAACAAGTTAAACGCGATTTTTTTAAAAATAACGCCAAAATTCTGCCAAATATAGATAAAGACTATTACGACGCTTCTCCTTTGCCGTTCAATGTGGAGCAAAAGATTGATGAGTTTTATGAAATTATTCATGACTCTAGAAATTTACTTGGCCAGTACTCAACCATCAATAGCTTGATAGAGCAAAGAGCACTCGATTACATTGAAGCTGTGCGCATGCTTGACGCGAGAGGGACCCCACAGTTTTCTAAAATTGCCAAACGTTTGTATGGAAGCCCAGACGATGTATTCTATGTTAATGGGCCAAAGCTTACCGAATTAGGTAACTTGCTGGGAGATGCTTTAAAAGATTTAAGTGTAGATTTATCGACCGAACTGGATGAAAAGCGTTATAGCGCAGAAGTAGCTTTGCAGAAATTAAAGTCATCGTTGGATCGTTATTTTGTGGACGATAACCTGGTGACGGTTAAAATTGATGACATGATCATTGCCGATGCTGCTGCGGGGGCCGACTATATTAAGCTGAATACCAATTGCCAGTTTAGTGATCGAGATCTTAAATACCTCGAAGTTCATGAAGGTTGGGTTCATGTGGGCACGACGCTCAATGGACGTGCTCAGCCCTATTGTTCATTTTTATCCATTGGTCCACCTTGTTCTACCGTGACTCAAGAAGGTTTAGCGGTGATTATGGAGCTTTTTACGTTTAATTCTTCACCTGCACGGCTGCTTAAAATAACGAATCGGATTAAAGCGATTGATCTTGCTGAAAAAGGAGCAAATTTTTTAGATGTTTATCAGTTTTTTTTAGAGCAGTTTGGTTCACCAGAGCCCGCCTACAATGCCTCTGTACGTGTTTTCAGAGGAAGCACCCCAGTCTTGGGTCCATTCACTAAAGACCTATCTTATATTAGAGGTTTTATTCTTATTTATAATTACTTGCGATTATCAGCTAAGAATAATCTAATTAAAAATGCACAATTGCTTTTTTGTGGCAAAGTGATGATTAATGAACTGAAGTATCTGTCTCAACTTTTAGAGCAAGGGATTATTTCGCCACCCAAATATCTACCGCCACAGTTTAGTGATTTAGCTTCATTAAGCTCGTGGATGAGTATGTCACTCTTTTTAAATAAATTTGATTTAGTCGCTTTGGAAAAAAGTTATGATTTATTTTGAGGTAAAAATATGAAGCTGTTTAGGTATGGTGAGCCGGGTTATGAAAAACCAGGGATGTTGGATTCTTCGGGAATATTACGTGATTTGTCTGAACATCTTGTTGATTTAGACCCACATCATCTGCCGGATGAGGCAGGCTTACAATATCTTCAAGCCTTGGATGTTGAAACGCTTCCTATACTCGATTCTTCGGTGCATATTGCGGCATGTTTAGGTCGTCCAGGAAAATTAATTTGTGTAGGGCTTAACTCAGCATTGCATACACGCGAGCTCGGGCTGGCCCTAATGCCAAAACAAGATATGCTGCTTTTTATGAAGCCGACATCTGCCATATGTGGTCCTCACGATCCTATTTTGTATACACGAATGACCCAGAAATTAGACTGGGAAGCTGAGCTGGGCATTGTGATTGGAAAGCAAGGTAAATATATTCAGCAAGAAGATGCGCGTGATTATATTTTTGGTTACACCTGTGTCAATGATTTGTCGGAGCGATTTTTGCAATTGGAATGCGGTGATTCACAATTTACCAAAGGCAAGTGCTTTGATAATGCTGCACCTATTGGCCCATATATTGTCACGAAAGATGAGATTGATGATCCGAATCAATTAAATATTAATTTATGGGTGAACAATCAATTACGCCAAGCATTTAATACCCGTGATTATATTAATAATAATACGGCTGTTGTGAGCTATGTCAGCCAATACTTTACGCTTTATCCTGGCGATATTATTTCGATGGGTTCAGCCCCAGGCAATGCAAAATTTTGGGGTGAAGATCAATATCTTAAGCCTGGCGACGAAGTGGTTTTATCCATCGATGGCTTAGGCACGCAAAGGCAAACGGTCATTCATGAGCTTTGACGTTCACGAAGCGCTAAGGCTTTGTTTAAACCCTGTTGGTAGGCTGAAAATGCGCCTGATATATCATCAAGTGCTTCGAGTAACTCACCCAGCACAGCATACGTCTCAGGCATCTCAGAAAGCACTAAACTTTGATCCAGATGCGTGCGTGCTTTACCCCAGAGTTTTTGGGCTGTATAAAATTTTCCGAGGCAACGGTGCAGGGCGGGTGAATGTGCATGATGCTTCAGCAACGATTCAAGTACATGAAGCCTCGCGCATGCAGGTTTGAGCTCGCTGTAGCAGGTGATTAAATTATCATGATAATTTTTTTGGAACGCGCGGCGTAAGAACGCTTCAGCTTCTGCATCTTTGTTTTGTTGCATGAGTGCGCGACTATAGATTGCGATAAGCTCAGGGTCATGTTTTAAATGTTTAGGCAAATTTTCAACAAGTTTGCTCAGCTCTTCCCACTCGGCTTGTTGAACATAGCCACGCATGCCTTCAAGATAAGCACGGTGCTGTAATGCATTAAAATCAACGTTAGATAAAGCTTTATGACGGGTAAGATCGGGTAAGAGCAGAATCAGTTGAGGCCAATCAGCAATCGCTTCATAGAGGCGCGCGAGTAATTTTAGTACATAAGGATGACGCGGGGATAAATCATGGAGGTGGCGTAATGTGGCGAGTGCTTGCTCCCATTGTTGATGCGCAATTTGAAGCTGTGCTTGCGTCAGTTCAACCGCAATTTTTGCGTCGGGCATAGACTGCTGCGCTTCACGTAAGTAATCATCACGTAATTTAGAATCACCTAACTCTTGCGCAGCGCGTGCAGCAATCAAGTAATTGATCAGTGGCGTGTCGGCATTCGGAAGCGCCTGCATTAAATGTGTTTTCGCTAATTTCCAATGCCCTTCGCTGAATTCAATCAAACCTTGGGTTGTTTTATTACGTGCGCGTCCAGCACGGTGTTTGACCCGCCAATGATGCCAAGATGCCGGTAAGTGAATGGTTTTTTTGTACGACAAAAAGAAAAGATGAAGTAAAGCAAAACTAAGAACAACCGCACCAACAGCAACCCACACCGTGGTTTCAAGCGTCCAATGACGAAACACCAGTAAGATATATCCTGGATCGCCATGTAGATAAAGACCAAGCCAGATGGAGACAAAAAGCACAAGTAAAATAAGAAGCATTCTAATCATAAGGCATGTTCTCCGTCTTGCTCTGCTGGCGCTGGCGTCGAGAGTAGATGATTTAAGGCCGTTAACGCTTGGTCTGGCATGATACTATCCGCATGTAATTGCGCTGTATCAAGTTGCTTGATTTGCTGAATTAAGGCTTGGGTTGATGTAGCCTCAGATGAAAACGTGTGTTCGATATTGGTGATCGCTTGAGCTAATGCAACATGATACACCGCATCGTTACGTTCTAAAATGGCCCAGGCTGCTTCTTGAAGGTTGAGGCGAACCGTTGCACGCAACATGGCTTTATAGGCCAAGGTGGGCTTGGGGTCCAGGGTCTCTGTGTTATAGCGAATAACCACTAAATTTTTTAAAAATTGTGTGAAAATATCCATGCGATTAGATTTTTCTGGACGCGTATCCGGTGTGGCTTCTGTGGGTATGGGGGCCACCGGTAGATGGAATGTTCTTGCTTGAATGGCACCGAGTTGTGTCAGCAGTGCGGTCATATCGGTTGTTGGTGCGCCGAGTTGCTCCGTTAGGTCGTGTGCTAAACCCTCACGCACAGCGATAAGCTTCGGGTTATGAATGGGCGCTAAAATTGTATCTGCTTCACGAAGCATGGCAACGGTGGTATCTTTATCGTTGCCCCAGTGTGCGTTAATAGCTGCCAGTTCAAGCAGGTGACGTGCTTTTGATAAGCGCCAGTCATCCGATAAATTATTGTATTCTTTACGCGTGGTTTCCAGAGAAGTACTCAAGGTATCGAGTTTATGTTGCCAGGTAGCTTGGGCTTTTTGAGTGCTGAGATATTGATCTTCTAGACGGGCTTCGTAAGCTGTTTGTTGCTCGTTAAGCAGGTCAAGTGCAGCGTCGAAGGTCTGTGATTTATATTGGATGGTTTGGGTTAGTTGCCAAGTCATAAACAGGGCTCCAAACGCGAGTAGCGTCGCACATAGGGCAATCAACCACACGTTATTTTTGGGTGCTGAAAGCTTGGGTTTTGCGTTTTGTTCTGAGGGGGTGGATGCTGCCATGACGTCATGATCCTTATGATTATGATGATGAAGAATAGCTTAGTAGCTGATGTATGATACGTTCATATGAACTCACGATGACGGTGTGTATGCCGCGTTCGTATGCTGCTTTACGCAAACGCTCACTGATGACCACGTAAGGTTTACTGCAAAGCCAAGCGCGTGCTTCCTCGCCAAAGGGTTCAAATAATTTAAATAAATGAACAAGCGCCGTTTCACTCGTGATCAGTATAATATCGACGGCGTCTTGATACCAGAGTGTTTGGATACGTTTTTTATGATGGTTCGGCAGCATTCGTTGATAAACATCGAGTATGCTCACATCTGCGCCTCGCGCGGTTAATGCTGTGTTGATTAAGGTACGTCCGCCCAAGCCTTTAATGAGCAGTATTTTTTTATTTTGGATTTGGAGCGTGTGTAAGGCATCGAGCATAAGCAGATGCTCGCTGTTGGGTTGTTTGGGGCAAGTTGGTGCAGGTAAACCGTGCTGCATCAGCGCTTGAGCTGTGCCTTGGCCGATGGCTAAGAGCTTTATTTTATGGGGCCAAATCTGGGGTGATATACTTGCAAAAAAAGCGTGAACAGCGTTCGGGCTTGTAAAAATTGCGGCGTATATATTATTTAAATTTTTGTTCCAGATGATTTCTGTAGGTTTAATCTCGAGAAGAGGTAAATTAATCGAGACACCACCGGCATCTTCAATCGCTTGTGCCAGTGAAGATGCTTGTTGTTGAGGACGTGTGTTTAATACACGCAATTTTTCTAACGTGTGGACTTTATGCATGGTTGGGTGGGGGGGCTTGGAGCAAGGCCGCAGCACCTTTGGATAGCAGCGTGCGTGCACAAAGCTCCGCAAGTTCTAATATTTCATCGGGCGTGCCTACCTGTGTATCACGAATGATGGTTGTGCCATCGGCTGAGGCAACCAATGCGTCTAATGTAAGGTTTTTATGCTGTGTTTCACGGCAATAAACAGCAACCGGCGTGTGGCAGGTTCCACCGAGTATAGCGTTCACCGTACGCTCGGCTTGAACACAAAGGGCTGAATGTGCATCGTGTAACGGTTCGAGTAGTTGTTGTAATACCGTATCGTTTGCTCGGCATTCAATGCCTAAGGCTCCTTGCCCTGGAGAAGGGAGCATCCTACTGCACGGCAGTGTTTCTTGAATGCGCGCGTCAAGACCGAGGCGTTCGAGCCCTGCGGCGGCTAAAATAATTGCGTCGTAATTTTCGGTATCTAATTTATTTAAGCGCGTGCCCACGTTACCTCGAATAGGCTTGATCTTGAGGTCGGGTCTTAAGGCGAGCAATTGGGACTCACGTCGCAGGCTTGAGGTTCCGACTACGGCACCTTGCGGGAGGCAAGCGAGGCTTGGGTATTGATTACTCACAAAGGCATCGGTGGGTGTTTGTCGTGCAAAAATGGTGTCGAGTATGAGGCCCTCGGGAAATAGCGTAGGTACATCTTTCATGGAATGCACGGCAAGATCGGCTCGGCCGTCGAGCAGTGCTTCTTCGAGCTCTTTGACGAATAAGCCTTTGCCACCGATATCCAGTAATTTTTTATCTGAAAAGCGATCGCCCGACGTGGTCATGGGCAGGAGTTCGATGGTGAGCGATGGCCAATGTTGAAGAAGTTTGTCGCGAGCATAGTGAGCTTGCCAGAGTGCAAGCGGACTTTGTCGGGTAGCAATACGCAGCGGTTCTCGATGTTTAGGTGACATAGGGTATTTATGTGTGTGAGAATGAAGCGTCATAATAACATGCTTTTGAGAGGGGATAATATGCGCGTTATTGTCATAGGGCTTGTATTGGCATTGATGGGGCTACAATATAAATTATGGTTTGGTGGTGATAGCTTGCCAACGTGGTTACGTGCTGAGAAAAAAGTGAATGAACGTGCAGCGAATAACCAGGCGTTAGCGGTGCGCAATCGTGCGCTTGAAGCCGATGTTACCGAATTAAAATCAGGTGACCAAGCGCTTGAAGAGCGTGCGCGTTATGATTTAGGTATGATAAAAGACGATGAAACCTATTATCATTTTGTGAATTAATTTTGTAAATTAATCTGGAGAACAAGACGATGTCTATTAAACAAATTGATGCACCCACGTTAAAGCAATGGATTGAGCAGGATGAAGCGCTTGTGATTGATGTTCGTGAACCAGCTGAATACGCATCTGAAAATATTGCTGAAGCAACGTTGGTACCCCTTGCAACCATCAGCTTAAGTGCGTTGCCGGAAGCTAATCATGCGCGTAAACTCGTGTTACATTGTCGCTCGGGTAAGCGTAGTCAGTTTGCTTGTGAGCAACTTTTACAAGCAGACGCGTCGCTCGAAATTTATAATTTAGATGACGGTATTCTTGGCTGGATAGCATGCGGTTATCCTGTGAAGACAGGATCTTAATGTGAGTGCTTGTGTATGCTAATTGCGGTTGGGTTTTTTCTATCCAGTGTTATGGGGTTACTGCTTGGGTTGATTGGCAGTGGTGGCTCCATGCTCACGGTTCCGATTTTAGTGTATATATTTGGTATGAAACCGTTGATGGCCGCAGGTTATTCGCTGTTAGTCGTGGGTAGCACGGCGGTTGTTGGCGTTGTGAGTTATTGGCGGCAAGGTTTAATTAAAACACGTGAGACCTTTGTTTTTGTTTTGCCTTCAACCTTGATGATTTTATTGACCCGCGGTTTTATTGTTCCGGCGATACCTGATCCCATCTTAAGTTTAGGGGGATATGTGTTATCCAGAGGTACATTTATCATGAGTTTGTTTGCGCTCTTGATGTTACTCACGGGTTCTCTTATGCTAAAGCCTGTAGCTGCAAGGCCTAAAGACCGGGAACCGTATGATCCATACCAACATCCAATAAAATTATGCTTGGGTAGTGGGATGGTGGGTTTACTTGCCGGATTGGTCGGAGCGGGTGGCGGATTTTTAATTATCCCGGTGTTGATTATCTTATTTGGCTTGTCGATGAAGCAAGCCATTGGCACATCACTTGCTGTGATTGCGGTGAATTCGTTGATTGGGTTTCAAGGTGATTGGTTGATTGCAGGCCTTGATATTAACTGGTCTATTTTGGGGCCGTTTTTAGGTTTAGCGATGTTGGGCATGTTAATAGGTATTCAGTTTAATCAACGTATTGATGGTGTTAAACTCAAACGTGGCTTCGCCGTGTTTATGTTAGTGCTCGGATGTAGTATTTTACTGAAAGAAATATTTTATTAAAATAACTCAGATATAGGAACTTCAGGATGAAGTCTAAAAAACATATAAAATCAGCCTTGGCGTTAGGCATTATGCTTGGGGGGCTTGCACAAAGCTGTGCATTTGCAGAAGCTGTCTTTAATAAAAAAAATGCCGATGTTTATCTTGGCTTATTATACTTGCAACCTCACGCAGGTAATTTGAATTACGCGGTTTTTGTCTCGGGCACGCAGCCTTACTATCAAAGCTGGCATTACCAAGCCTTAAAACCAGATTACTCACCGGGTTTTGAGGTGGGTGGTCATTATCTATTGCCAGATAATGTACATCAAGCATCGCTAGATTGGGTTCATTTGAATACCCGGGATACGTCGTTCAAACAAGCAGCACGAACAACGGCTCTGTCATCGATTGAGTTTGTTTCGCCACCGTTTGAGCAAAGCCCGCCTGTGTTTGGTATTAAACGTGCCGATAGCTCGGTGACGTTTGATTTTGATAGCATTGCCTTAAATGCTGCTCGGCTTTTTGAACCTCATCCTAAGTTACGCGCGCGATTATTCGGCGGTATCAATGTATTAAAGATCAAACAAAAATTAACGACGGTTTTTAGCGATATGGTCGGTGTGCCTGGTACAGATTACAGTTATGCATTAGCGCCCGATCCGGCTTTTTCTTTTCAACTTCAAAACACATCAGATTACCTAGGGGTAGGTCCCGATCTTGGTTTCAATGTTGCTTATACCGTCACGCATGGTGTGGGCATATTAGGTGAGTTTTTAGGGACGTTGACTGCTGGAAACATGAGTATTCACGACCGATTTACATCAACATCGACGCGGCTCACGACGCTTGGCATAGGTACCAGCCATCAAGAAATCACGGTGCCTGATACAACCCAAGTTGTTCCGGGTTTCGATGGGAAATTAGGGCTGTTTTACAATTATACGGGCGTTAACATACCTAAATTTAATCTGGAATTGGGTTATCGTTTTGCGTCGTATATCAACGGTATTTCAACTGTGAATCCGAGTACGTTGGTGCAACCGGGAACGTATGTTGTCACGCCCGAATTCTCAACCGGTACGATGGCTATCGTGTCTTCAGATATTAAAAATCAGGCGTTTAATTTTAATGGACCTTACATCAAACTCAATGTTGCCTTAGCTTAGGAATAGGAATACGACATGTTTTTTAACTCAAAAATTTTATCTAATATCATGGGTATCTGTGCGATATTTTGTTTTGCTGATAGTATGGCCGGCGGAATGGATATGGAGCAAGAATCTAATACTTGGAAGCCTTTGGTTGGTTTAAGTGCTGGTCCAACGTGGGCCTCGGTTAATAAAACCCAGACGTTTTATGTACAACCGGACGTGCAAAAAAGCTATATTTCAAACAATAATAACGACACGTTTGTGACGGCTGAATTATTTTTAGCAGGTCAGACGTTATTGCATCCGCGCTTATTAACACAACCTGTGATGGCACAGCTGGGTTTTGTGGTGGCCTGGAGTGGTGATGCGGATGTGTCGGGTGATGTGTGGGAGGATGCTAATCCGAACTTTAATAATTTCAATTATGCCTACAAAATAAATCATACCTATGTTGCACTGAAAGCAAGGCTGTTAGGTGAGTTTGGTTATGTGCTTGAGCCTTATGTGAGTGGAAGTTTAGGCGTGGGCTTTAATCGCGCATACAACTATTCAGAAACACCTAAAATTCCAGAGGAAGTACCCGCGCCAAGTTTTGCCGCGTACACAAAAACAGCGTTTGCTTACACGCTCGGTGTCGGGCTTCAAAAACCCATCATGAATCATCTTCAAGCAGCGGTAGGCTATGAGTTTTCTGATTGGGGACAGAATCAATTAGGACGAGCCACAGGGCAGACCATGAACCAAGGTTTGTCATCGAAGCATATGTATGCGCAACAAGTACAATGTTCGCTATTTTATATTATATAAATACGATATAACGAGATAACTATGAAACTTAGACATGCTTTTTTACTCCTAATCTTATCAGGAGCTTTACAGGCCGCACCTCAAGTGAAGTTTACGGTGGTTCCTACCGCAGGTACGGTCACGGCTGCATTATTACCCAGTAATTTCAAACAAAATGTTCAATATCAAGTGACGAACACAACACAAACCACACGTACGTTAACAACCGTGCCCATTGCAGGCGTGAGTCAAATTACAACGGGGGTTGGCGCGTGTCAGGCGCCGTTTACGTTAGCACCACAACAAAGTTGTTTGTTAGACCTGCAAGTTAATGCGAGCCAAATGCCTGCTTCAGGTATTTTGGGAGGACCTAAAGTCTGTAAAGCACAAGGTGATAGTACAAATCCCGATTTGTTTTTGTGCTCAGAACCAAGCCCTGCGCAAAGCCTTGGGTTTTCCTCGACAAGTCCGGGACAATTCGTTTTTGTGGCCAACCAAGGCAGTGGCACCTTATCTTCTTGTCAGCTGGGCTCTGAAGGCCGATTGTTAGGCGGTTGTTCTGTTGCAGCCGCGGGGTTTACAACGCCTGAAGCACTGACCATCAATCCACACAATAACATGTTGTATGTGACCGATTCGGGTGCAAGCACCATTTCTCGCTGTCCTTTTGACCGCACCACGGGTACCGTTGGGGCTTGTGTTGATGCCGGTGGGAGCGGTTTTGATCTCCCGTTTGGTGTGGCTATCAGTCCTGATGGATCAATACTTTACGCATCCAATGGTGCTGTAGGTCCTGGTGCGGCTAGCGTCTCAGCATGTGATATTGACCCAACAACGGGTAATTTAAGCGGATGTGTTAATAATCGAAGCGCGACGTTTGATCTTCCATCCGACATGACGATTAATAATACGGGCACGCGAGCTTACGTTTCAAATTTTACGGCAAATACAATCTCTGTGTGCAATATCATTGGAACCACGGTCATTAGATGTGATGATAGCTCAGGGAGTAATTTTGATGGACCTGAAGGTATTATGCTAAGTCCATCAGGAGCGTATGCATACATTACGAATAATACCAGCAATGCTGTCACACGCTGTGCTGTGGATACCACAGGAGCTGGATTATTATCTTCATGTGTGGTGACCGAAGGTAATTTTGATGGGACGGGAAATCTTGCATTTAATTTATTAGGGGATGTTGCTTATGTTCCTAACGAAGCGCTTAATCAATTATTTCAGTGTTCTGTTCAGTCAGAAACGGGGGCATTATTTAATTGTGTTGATTCGTTGGGCTCTGGGTTTGACAGGCCAGCCGGTGTTTTGGTGAGGTAATTATCTTTTGTACCTAGCCAAAAAACGATCTAGATTATTTGAAAACTGCTGGGTTTGTTTGGCCCCAAGTTTTGCGGGGCCGCCGCTTAGCATACCCGTACTTCGAAGTGATTCATTCATGTTGCGATGCGCAAGGTGTTGTTTAATATTTTGCGCGGTATAAAGCTCGCCTCGAGGGTTAATCACCGTACCGCCTTTGGATATAGCCGCGTCCGCCAAAGGTATATCCGCGGTGATCAGCAAATCGCCCTTATTCATATGCTCTACGATATAATCATCAGCCACATCAAACCCAGATCCAACTAAATGCTTCTTAATAAACGGAGAGGGTGGTGTTGAAAAAATATGATTCGAAACAATCATCAAGACTATTTCTGTACGTGTTGACGCACGGTAGAGTACGTCTTTGATTTGCTTAGGGCATGCATCCCCATCCATCCAAATCATCATAAGGTAATTAATCCATGGGGTGTTTCTGGAGGGGGGCTTTCCCATAAGCTTAAAACATAGCCACCACCACCAGAACCCGTAGGTTTAATCGCCATGGCGCCGGCTTCACGTAATGCTGTCATATGGGTTTTTAATGCCGTGTTAATGAGTCCCCAGCCTTGGAAGCAATCTGCGGCTTGATGAATGGCGTGGGCAAGTTGTTTGATTGCAAGCGGTGTTGTGTTCATCAGTGCGTCATGTGCTTGTTGTACGCTATCCGCCATTAGATTATCGAGGGCTTCAGCGCGTGCTTTATCCTGCTGCCAGAGTGTTTGAACGTGTTGAATGCATTCAGATGTAATGCCAGGCTCACCCGAATAGGAAAGATACCAATGGGGCTTCCAAGCGTGGTGAATCGGTGTGGTTTCGCCTGATTTAAAATAAACACCTTCAGGCGGTGCTGCGGCACCTGCAATATCTAGACCACTGCTTTGGCCATGGAAGCAATCTTCAAGCATGCGTGCAAATTCAAACGACTCTATATTATTATTTTTTATATCAAATACAGTTTGGAACCAACGAGTCATAGCAACACATAATGCAGCCGAAGCCCCCATGCCCGCACCAATAGGAATATGATTGATAATATTAAGCTCACCGTTTAAATTAGATGCGGTAAGATTAAGCGCGCTGAGTCCCGTGTCGATTAATTGCCAAATAGGCGTGCTGCAGCCTTCGCCGTAGGGGCCATCGTGGGTGATATGCAGAGGCTGGTCTGATTTTTTATAGCGAAGCGTCAGTGTTTTATCGGTCAGAGGTAAAACCAAAGCCGCGTGCCCCCGGAGCACGGCATGCTCACCCGCTAAAATCCATTTACCATGTGTCGTGGTTTCAAAATCATAAGACATGAAGGTTACTCAGCAATGCTTGGTGTTTAAAGGCATCTGCAAGAGCTACCTGATCGGGTCGGTATAATAAGTGAATATTAGGTCCGGCGTCCATGGTAATCAGAGGGCCGTCGCCTTGAATATCCCAGGCATGTTTGAGTTGGTCGAGTACGTGACGTGTTGTTTCTGTGATGTAGCTAAACGGTGGGCTGGATGCAGAAAAAAGTGCGTGCATGTCTTGAAATTCACGCCAGCAAATATGATACGCTTCTTTCCATTGTTGGTTTTTTAATGCTTGCAATAGCTCGGTTAGGTTTTGTTCTGCACGTAGTTTTCGTGCAGGATATTCGGGTAGAACGCTGACGCGTTTGTGGGCTTCACTCGAAGACACTTCTTTTTCATCTTCGTGAATTAAAATCACTTGATGAATAAGCTCGGGGTACGGAAGTTGAATATTGTGAACCGTGTCATGTTCCCAGAGCGCCCAAGGTTCAAAAAAAGATCGGCACGAAGATCCTGAACCAAGTCGGCTCAGATTTGCTTGTTCTTGGATCGAAGGCATCGGGGTGTTGGTGCATGTGCAACAGGCTTCGACGGCAGCACGCGTCAGTGCCGCGAAGCTTGAGGCCGAACTTGCAAGGCCTGTCCCGTGTGGGAAATTATTTGCTGATCGGACGATAAAATTAGTTTCACAATCAAACTCTTTTTTTATAAAAGCAAGGTGCTTTAAAAAACGTTGCTGTGATTTTTCTGAAAATTCATGTGGAATAAACCCAGGGTGATTTAACGCTTCCCAACGATCGGATTGCTCGGTATGTTGTTCTATTGGCTCTAATTCAACGCGGGTTATTAGATGAGGTAGTGTATAAGATAGCGAAGCATTAAGCGGTAAATTTGTGGTTGGGCTCGCCTTGCCCATGTATTTAATCAGAGCAATATTAGCAGGAGCCTCGGCACACCATGACATAACACATTATCCTTAAAATATAATATTAATTATTAACTTAAAAAAACTTAATGCCCAGGGGCATCATCCCATAATATTTTATGTAATTGCAGCTGGAACCGAACGGGAAGTCGGTCTTCTAGAATCCATTCAGCGAGTGTTTTGGGTTTTATTTGTTCAAAGCTTGGGGAAAACAACACATGTGCATGTTGGGTTAGGCTATGCTCGGTAAGCATGGTGCACGCCCATTCATAATCTTCACGACTACAAATAACAAATTTAATTTGGTCGGTAGGTTTTAAATAAGCTAAATTTGATAACATATTTTTACTGCTTTCACCTGAATCCGGTGTTTTTAAATCCATGACAATCATGACACGTGGATCAACATCTTTAAGATCGCGTGCACCGCTTGTTTCAATCGAGACAGCGTGATTGGCGTCACATAAGCGTGTGAGTAAGTTGATACATCCAGGTTGTGCCAGAGGTTCACCGCCGGTGACACAGACGTGCTGGCAATCAAAGGCCGATATTTGCTCCATGATGTCATCGAGCTCAAGTATTTTTCCGCCGTGAAATGCATAAGCCGTGTCACAATAGGTGCAACGTAAGGGGCAACCCGTCAGGCGCACAAAAACCGTCGGAAGTCCGACGGTTGTGGATTCACCTTGCAGTGAATGAAAAATTTCGGTAATACGAAGTTGATGTGAAAAACGATTCATTAGCTGTTGATATTTTCCAATTTGCCGGCAGCAAGCTCTGCAGCATGTGTGTCTGGGTAGTCTCGAATAACTTCTTGTAAGTGTTGGCGAGCTGAATTTTTTTGTCCTGAAGCCAGCAGTGCATACCCAATTTTAAGCGAGCAGTCTGATGTTTTACTGGATGAAGGAAACGTTTTGAGCACCGTTTGAAATTGCTGAATGGCATCAGGATAAGCTTTTTTAACCATGTATAATTCACCGAGCCAGTAGTGTGCATTGGCTGTGTAGCCACCACGAGGGTATTGGCTAATAAAATTACTCATAGCGATGACGGCCTTATCAAACTGTTTACTTTTAATGAGTTCGTATGCAGCAAGGTAGCTGATTTGTTCATCTGCAGGATTGCCACGCGGGGCCGTGCTTTCTGGAAAAGTTACTGATGTTTGAGCTTGTTCTGTATGATTATTTATATGGGTTGTATCTTGTTGTGATATATTTTTAGGTGTTGATGCATTTGGATCCCGTAAGCGTGAGTCGAGATCTTTATAAAATTCAAGTTGTTGTTGTTTTAATGCTTGGAGTTCGTGAACTTGAACTTCAAGTTGACCACGTAAGCTGTTGACTTCTTGTTGCATGCTTTGCAGTTTATCAAACAGGGTTGTGTCGTCGTCTTGTAGTGATTCATGGCTATTACGCGAGGTGTCGTCAAAAGCAAGCGCTATGCGTTCGTCTTCAATTGAGTTTTGTGCTTGGGTCGGAGGAAAATCTGGCCGCTCCGTTGCGGCCAGTTGTTCATCGAAGAGCGCGTAATTTTCGCTCTCATCCACCACCGGAGCTTCAGCAAAAGCAGGCCAAGCGATAAGGCAGCTTAAGCCCATGGCAACGGCGGTGTGATGAACGAATTTTTTCATTATTTTGCCTCGTACGTTAATTCAACACGTCGGTTTTGAGTGCGTGATTCTTCATCGTGACCCAGGTTAATCGGTTTTTCTTTACCGTAGCTCATCACACGCATTTGGCTTTTATCAACACCGGCTAAACGTAGCATTTGAGCCACAGATTTTGCACGACGCTCACCCAAAGCCACGTTGTATTCACGGCTGCCGCGATCATCGGTGTTTCCCGCTAAAAGAACACGTGCATTATGATGTGATTTGAGATAATTTGCTTGCGCATGAATCGAAGCAACGTATTTTGATGCAACGCCGCTGTTGTCATAAGCAAATAAATAAATTTGGTTATGAGGCGCTTGTGTTGTGTACATTTCACCGGCTTCTTGGCCTGAGAAATGAGTCAGTCGACCCAAACCGTTCGAGGATAATCCATCACTATTAAACAAATCATTTTTGTGAGAACAAGATGCCAACAACAGCGAACCTGCTGCCAGGGCTCCCATTTTCAGTAAGAATTTTGTACTCATGTTAAAGTATCCTTCTGTTGAAACGGTTGAATTTGTTGAAATTTATTATTTTTATATCTTATGACATCCCATTGTACAAAGGTTTAGATGTTTTGACTATGGAAGATGTTAAGTTTTTTCCTGTAAGTTATCACGTTGGATGTGTTTGATAGCAAAAACAAGCGCATCTTCTGCAAAGGCTGTGCTCGCTTGATTTGCAGCAATCACGCCGCCCAAAGGCGTGTTGCTTGGGCAGGGAATACGTTTAATAATAAGTCGTGATGCAAGCACGCGGTTGTCAGAAACACGTGTGATAGCAATTTTAGCCGTGAAATTTAGCGTGCTTTGCTTGTTTAAAAAGTTTTGATTGAGCGTGAGTAATTGCGTATCTAATCGGTAATCTGATTTATCGGCATAGGGACTGGAGGTGATCGCACGAAACACGTGGCTGTCTTGTATGTGTTGCACTAACACAGGATAGAGCATGGATGCAGGTGGGCTAACCCAAGCATTTTTTGCAAAAGGCTCCAGTGTGAACGGTGTTTTAACGTAGAGCATTTGCTCGGTCTGATAACCCGCCATGGCCTCAGGCTTTGAAATAAGCAACGTATTGTTCAGGCGTTTGTGTGTCGCATGTTTGTGGACGGGTATATCTAACATGTATTGATGCGTTACAGGCATTTTAATAGGCGAGCAGCCTGCTAGCATGAGTAAGCTTACCAAACATCCGATGGATTTATGTAGACTCACCTGGTTCACAATGATTCTCCTGGGCCGAGTTTGGGTGGTGCGCTACCGCGTAAAACAACGGATGGATTTTGTTGCATGGCCGCACTCATTTTTTCAAGGTTTGCCGCAATATCATTGAGGCGCCTTAACAACAATGTAGCCGGTGGAAGCGTTTGTTGTGATATTTGGTCGATGCTATTTTTTCCTGCTTTCATGGTCGAGGTGAATTGTTTTCCTGAAACAGAGATGTCATCAGCCATCACATCAAACTTCTGAGCACTGATTTTTAAGCCTTTGATGAGTTTAGGTAGCTCCTGAAGACTTTCATCAATACTGGTGTCGTTTTTAGAAAAAACAGCCGAGAGTTTTTCTAAATGATCGAGTGTAAGACGTATATTGTCCGTGTTTTCTTTATCAAAAACGCGGTTAACTTGTTGCGTTAATTTATCAATATTTTTTTCGAGTTGATAAAAAAACGAAGGTTTTGATGGGATAACAGGGTAGGGGTTGCCTGCTGTTTTCTTTAACGGTTTGAGTGACGGTGAAGTTGAGGAAAGACCTAAATATGTCGAACCAGTAATGCCTTGAGAGATAAGTGTGGCTTGTGTACCTTCGGTAATGATGATTTCATCTTCAATTTTTAAGACTAAAATCACTTGTTGAGGGTTGTTTTGATTAAGTTCAATCGAGTTAACAAGTCCCACACGCACACCGTTATATTTGACCATCGAGTCTTCGGTTAAGCTACCAGCCGGTTCGTTTAAGTAAACCAAATAGTTATGATAGTGTTTGCGATCAAACCCAACAGACAGCCACAGGCTCACCGAAAGTAAGCTTACAGCAAGAAGTAAGACGGCGATCCCAACATGGGTGTAATGGGTTTTTGCTTCCAAGCGATGTTGCCTCCTGAGTCATACGTTGTCGTACGCTGCTTAATTATATTAGTTTATATTCTACTAAAATACTCGCTAATTAAAGGGTGTTTATTTTTCATCAATTTGTCAATAGGATCGATTGCAAGAATTTTACCCTCACCGACAAACGCAACGCGGTCAGTTGTTCGGGTGAGTGAGTCAATATCGTGGCTTACGATAACAACCGTTAAGTTAAGTGCGCGACGTAAAAATAAAATGAGTTCATCAAATTGTTTAGCACCTAAAGGATCTAACCCAGATGTCGGCTCATCTAAAAATAAAAGCTCAGGGTCCATCGCAATCGCACGCGCGGCTGCCGCACGTCGCTGCATACCTCCACTGAGTTCGGACGGTAGTTTGTGAGCTGCATGGGAGGGTAAACCCACCAAAACAAGCTTGATCAGTGCGAGTTGTGTGATAAATTCAAGGGGTAAATCTGCAAGTTCTTGGATAGGAAACATGATATTTTCTAAAACGCTCATGCCAGAAAATAAAGCGCTGTGTTGGTACAAAACACCCCAGCGTTGATACAGGAGCCCGGTTTCGTGTTCATCCATATTTTCTAGCGCTTGGCCAAACACCCGAATAGAGCCTGCTGTTGGTTTTAAAAGCATAAGAATGCTACGAAGAATCGTGGTTTTACCACTGCCGCTTCCACCGATAATACCGAAAATTTCGCCTTGATTCACGGATAAATTGACATCAGTATGAACCCATTGATCACCGAGGTAATTTTTTAAACCAGACACTTCAATAATCGGCGCAAGCTTTGTATTTGATACTGAGGTCATCAGAGATCCAACCAGCTGTAAAGAATGGAGTAAACGGCGTCGGTAATAATAATCAAAAAAAGAGCTTGCACAACACTTTTCGTTGTTTGGCTGCCGATACTATCCGCATTCGTTTTAACACGAAAACCTTGGAAACAACCCACCAAGGCAATCAGCAAGGCAAAGGCAGGCGCTTTGTATAAACCCAGCATGAGTTGCTTGGTTCCCACCTCAAGTTTTAATCGTAAGAGAAATTCGGAATAGCTGACATGGAGCATGAATTTTGACATCACCATGGCGCCTAAGATACTGAATACATCGGCCCAAAATACAACCAGTGGAAGCACAAATAATAAACCTAATACTTTGGGTAAGACGAGCAATTCCGTGGGGGAAAGCCCCATGGTGGTTAGCGCATCGATTTCTTCGTTGATCTTCATGCTGCCGATTTGTGCAGTAAAGGCCGAGCTGGTTCGGCCAGCAACAATAATCGCTGTAATGAGAGGTGCAAATTCTCGAAAAATAGCCATGCCAGATAAATAAGCAATAAAAATATTAGCGCCATAGGTTTCGAGTTGTAAGCCCATCTGATAAGCAAGCACCACGCCAATCAAAAACGATAGAAGGGCAATAATCGGCAGGGCCTTGATGCCTGTGCTATTGATATTGGATACAATGCTTGGAAATTGAAATCGGCGCCAATTTCCAAATGCTAGAAAAATTTTATTGGTGAGGTCGCCGACTAATATTAACAGTCCGTCGCATTGGTGAAACTTGTGTGTGGCCTCGCGTCCCAGGGCTTCAAAAAAATCTTCGCCTTTATGAGGCTTAGGTAGCGGCGAAGGCGGATTTTTATCTAAGATAAGTTGTTTATTTTGTACAAGATGCAAAAGCTCGTTTTGACCGTCGTTAAAATGCGTAAGCTCGGTGTTGTAACCGGCTTGTTTCAGTGTGTTCATGAGTTGCAGTAAAGCAAGAGCACCTGCACTGTCGAATGCTTCCAGGCGTTCTGCACTGATGGATAGGGTTTGCTCTGATGTTGATGCGCGTGGAGGCTCAAAGTCGGCTGTAATATCCCCAAGACAAAGTGTTGACCAACGCCCTTCGCACAGGTATCTATGGTTTTTTTCGTCGAACAAAAAACGCGCGCCTTGTGTGGCGCTATGGGGTGTTTGTGCTAACGTTGCAGTCGCGTCATTCATCCTTGCCGTTGTTACCATACGTATCGAGCATACCTTAGGATAATACGAAACGCGATAGAAACAAAGGGGGTGTTAATTAAGCGCCAATTCTAAGGGCATCATATCGGTTATTTACGTCTGGCGTGTATTCTTCTACGTCAGATTTTTCCGAGCTATCTTCTTCGGAGTCGTATTCTTCTGAACAATCTTCTTCCGATGATGTATCTAGGACATGAGGTTGAAAGAGTCTATGTGCAGCTTCTCTGGATGTTAAGGTTTCACCATGCATTTGTCTGTCCGAGATAAAGTGACGGATTTCTGTAATAGCTTCTTTTTTTATTGTTTGATAGTCTTCAGGTTGGAACCAAAGCTTCGTTATTAAGCCTTTTTCATCGAGTTCTTCTCTATCTGGAATGAGGCGAACTCTAATTTTTCTTTTGAAACGCACGCTTTTAAGCTTTGTTTGTTCCGGCTCTGACGCTTGATCGGGCTTGTTTGATAGAAGCATCAATGAGTGAAAAGAAAACATAGGTATTTTAAAAGTAAAAAATTATTTCCAGTAGGGTACTACATTAACCTTCTATGCGCAAATTAAGGGCGCAGGATTCTTTATTAGGTCATCTTGTGTTGGGGGTTTTAATAATCTAAATCTCGGATGCAACGAACGCCAAAACTATTGTTTTTAGTCGTTCCTCCAAGAAAGCTATTGCTCGTAATAAAGCTTTTATAATGTGCACGGGTGTTGGCGGAAGGATCTCCCTGAGTCGAGCTCCAGTAATAACCTTCCTGAAAGTTACCCAGATTACCATTGTCAATCAAGGTGGTTTGTATGTTTTGTTGGACGGTAGGCGCTGACTGTGAGCCGCATGCATAAGCCAATTGATTCCCGTACCCTAGCTGACAAATAGCGGGTAACACCCAGTCGCTATAACCATCAATATTACCTAGGCATCGACCTGCCGCATAAGTATTGGATGATGCGCCTGACTCCGTATCATAATAAGCAAGTATATTGGTTGTGTTACATGAACCATCACGTGCACCATAGCATGCTGACTGACCTTCTGTGTTGTTCACATTAGGGATCGGGTTTGAGGGAGTGGAGGTAATACTAATCGCATAAACAGCAACTAAATCAAACGTCCACTGGGAACCATTGGGATTACTTGGGGCACCTGCTGAAGCTTGGTCCTCCAGCGCTGTAATTTTCCCGCCCATGCTTTCTGTATTAGGTGTCGTATCATCCACCGCAAAAATATAACCGGATTGGTATGTACTACCGTACGTAAGTACATCTATATCAGAGTGTAAAGTATTAGTATTTGATCCAGATACAATCATTGCACTTGCTCCGTCACTGGCTCCAGGTGTTATGGATAATTCACACGTGGCTCCAGGCGATATAGTCCCGCAAGTTCCAGGTGTTATGGTTGTTCCTGATGGCAATGCAGTTGATATTGAATAAGTAACATCAAATGCGGTTGAAGCGCCGGTATTTGTAATAATAATTTTGCGTGGATTTCCCGTTAAGGCGGCGTTTAACGACGTATTATTGACAGATAATCCTAACGTCGAAACATTTTGAGATAATGCGGTGGTGGATACGGTCTCGACCGACATATCAACGGTCGTTGTTAGGGTATTCAGGCCTTGTACAGGAACAACTTCTGTCGTATGACTGGTATTACCTGGCGTAAAGACTAAATCACAGGACTGACCCGGTGCTAATATTTGGCAATCATCGGAATTTTGTGTGACATCCGACCAGCTCGTGGGAAGTGTTGCTGTAATATTAACCGCTGGACGCGGCGAGTCGGTATGATTAGTCACGGTGAGTGTGGCTGGAGGACCACCGTTTTGCAACGTGAAGATCGCTGGATGCGCTGAAAGCGGTATGGTCGCGCGGGGAATACCTGTGATCTGTATACTATTCAGAAAGCTAGGTCTTGAACAAAGAAACGGATCGGGTGAGTTATCACCGTTCCCTTGGGTTTTACAAATAACGGGTATGCTTTTTACGTTGGATGAGAGCATGCTGCCATCCAGTGATAAGCTTAACAAACATGATTGGTTGGTTGTGAGAGTAAATGGATTGTCGCAATAATTATCACCCGAGATTTGTTGTGTGATACCTACGACAGGCTGCATGGTGAGTGACCGTGTAACGGATGTTTTATTGGTCACGCGATATTGAACCGTCACAACTTGATTACGTCCTAATTGTAACGTGGACTGCGTTAACGGAATGATCTCAAAGAGAGGTTGCGCTGCAGCAGACAGTGCATTGGAACATAAAAGCCCTAGAACAAAATTTACGCGTGTTATTTTCATCTGTTATCTATCTCACAAGTTAAGTGTTACACAAACGCAAGGCCGCGTAATTCGTCTTCTACGTCATCGTTATTTTCATCGATTGTTTTTAAATCAAGCTCAGGTTGATAGGCATCAAGTGCATGGCAAAAGTTTTTGTATATAGGCTCTGTTATATGAGCTTGCCAATCAAGTTCAGTTAAAAAAAATACTTCAAGCGCTTGAGCTTGATCTTTATTTATGCCACTTAACACAACCCATTGTGAAAAAGCCAAGGGATTGATAGGCGTATCTTCCAGTACTTTGATTGCGAGCCATGCACTGCATATAAGAAGTAATTTAAAATTTGACTGATGTAAGTAGTCTTTTTTATGAAGATTAAAATAACGATCGATATAAATAAGCATGCAGATTAAAATATTATCTATCGCATATTCTTGGTCCATAAGTTCAATCATGCGTAGAATAAACGGTGCAACATACATTCTAGATTGTTGTGTTGTATCAGAACAAAACGGCGTATCTAAAACATCGTTGAGCCAATATTTGAAATAGCAGGTATCAATCGCTTCTTCAATAAATTGGCCTATTTTGTGTGCTAAAGCGAGGCGGCTATCAATTAAAGGTAAGGCGGACTTGGCAGAAAAAAACGAAGAGTTATAGCGTGATGGTGATTGCTCGGGAGATTTTTTTATTAAGCCAATATTTGAATTCATATATTATTACGATGTATTAAAAATATAGCGTGCTTATAGATATACTATATTATCTCTTTGAGGTAAATCTGTGTTATTTCAGCACGATGATTGATGAGTTTGGCATATGTGGTTGAATACAAGGTAAGTGTGATAGAATTTGTAGCATTTGATGCACAAGCGCTTTGGAATAAGCATGCCGGACGATTACACCCAATTTGAGAAGCGGAAAGAAGATCATATTGAGCTCGCACTGATGCAGGCCAATCAAGCCTATGAGCTGAATGGGCTTGATGCCGTGCAGTTGGTTCACGAAGCTTTACCTGATCTTGATTTTGATGCGCTGAATATTTCTGGAACACGACTGAATAGGCCCGTCGATAAACCGTTGATGGTGGCTTCGATGACTGCAGGTCATGCCAAGGCTGAGCATGTGAATCGTCATTTGATGGAAGCCTGTGCAGAAACCGGTTGGGCGATGGGGGTGGGTTCGCAGCGTCGTGAATTAACCGATCCTAACGCGAGTTTAGCTTGGAAGCCGTTGCGTGATGCATGCCCTGATGTTGAATTGTATGGCAATTTAGGTATTGCACAGCTGATTACAACACCGATGGGTGCTATTTTACGTTTGACCGAAGCACTGGGTGCACGTGCGCTGATGATTCATTGTAATCCATTACAAGAATGCATCCAGCCTGAGGGTACGCCGCAATTTAAAGGTTGTTGGGATGCATTAGAAGCTTTGGTGAAAAATTTAGGCTTGCCCGTTGTTGTGAAAGAAACAGGCTGTGGTTTTTCAAAATCGTCGTTAATACGATTACAGAATATCGGCGTTGCAGCGGTCGATGTGAGTGGCTTAGGTGGCACACACTGGGGGCGTATTGAAGGTCATCGTGCCGAGCATGCTCCGATGCGTCAACAAGCCGCTCAAACGTTCCGTAATTGGGGTATCACGACCGTTCAAAGTGTACACGATGGCCAAGATATTGATGCTAATTTTGAAGTTTGGGGTTCGGGTGGTGTACGACATGGTTTGGATGCCGCAAAACTATTTGCGTTGGGCGCCGGCACCGTCGCGTTTGCAAAACCGATGTTAGCAGCGGCCATGCGTTCAACGGATGATGTGATTCACGTGATGCAAACCATTGAATATGAACTGCGTGTTGCATTATTTTGCACCGGAAGTTGTAACTTAAGTGAATTAAAGGAGAAGGTCCGTTGTTAAATGATCATGCCCATATTGGCTTCGAAGGCTTTTCTAAATTATCACGTACAGAACGTTTTGAACGTTTGGTTGCGATGGGCGCTTTGAGTCAAGATGACGTGTCATACCTACGTGATGGCGGTGTACGTCAACTCGATCTGGGTGATAAACTCATCGAAAACGTGATTGGGTATTTTCAGTTGCCTTTAGGTGTTGCAACCAATTTTTGTATCGATGGCGAAGATTATGTGATCCCAATGGCCGTTGAAGAAACATCTATTATTGCGGCTTTGTCTAAAACAGCTAAGTGGATTCGTAAACACGGTAGTATTACGACGGAAACTTTAGGTGATTGTATTTTAGGGCAAATACAAATACCTCGTGTTGAAAATTTTGAGCGCTTAGAGGCGTGTTTTGCAGAGCATCGTGCATCGCTGATTGAAAAGGCTAACCAAGACGTTGCAGCAACCATGGTGCAGCGAGGCGGAGGCGTTACCGATATGGTGTTGCGTCGCTTAGTTCGTCCTGATGGGCATGATATGGCGGTTATTCATTTAAGTATGAATAGTTGTGATGCCATGGGGGCGAATATTATTAATCAGGTGCTTGAATATTTAAAAGAACCGATTGAAGCGCTCACGAATGAAAAAGTTGGATTATGTATTTTATCCAATTTAAACGATCAAAAACTTGCACGCGCGCGGGTTGTGATAAACAACGTTGAGCAAACACTTGGCGAACGTATCCAAGAAGCCTCGTTGTTTGGTGAAATTGATCCCTATCGCGCAGCAACGCATAATAAAGGCGTGATGAACGGCATTGATCCTATTTTGATTGCCACAGGAAACGATTGGCGTGCAGTCGAAGCAGGTGTTCATGCGTACGCATCACGGTCGGGTAGATATCAAGCGATTTCACACTGGCGATATCAAGACGGCGTCTTAACGGGCGAGTTAACCGCGCCGCTCGTGGTGGGAACCGTCGGTGGTGTAACCGCATTGCATCCAACAGCGCAGCTTTGCTTAAAAATGCTGGGTGTTACGTCTGCATCTCATTTATCACGTGTACTTGCGGCTGTCGGTTTAGTCCAAAACTTAGGTGCAATTAATGCCTTGTGTACAGAAGGTATTATCCAAGGCCATATGAAATTACACATCGATAACTTGCTCTTAGTCGCGGGTGCCAACGACGAAGAGATTCCAGTCTTAAAAAAACGCCTACAGCATTGGCTTACGTTGCATCGTAGGGTGAGTTTAAAACATGCCGTCACGCTTTTAGCTGAGTTGCGTCATGCGGCACCTGCGAGCTTATGACGCGTGTGACGTGGTTGATACCTGCTAAAACTTTTTTATTGGGTGAGTACGCGGCATTACACGGTGGCCCTGCAATCGTACTCACCACCACGCCGTGTTTTGAAGTAGGGTTCTCGCATGATCAAACAAGCCCTGCTATTCATCCTGATTCACCTGCTGGTTTATTCTGGGAAAAAACAGGCATAAGCTCACAACTCACATGGCAGGACCCTTATCATGGAATCGGCGGGCTTGGCGCATCCAGTGCGCAATTTCTAGGTGCGTACTGGGCCGCAGAATCACAACCGGAATCAAACCCAGATGCATTACTTGAAGCTTATTGGGCATGCAGTTGGCAAGCAGGGCAAGGTGTGCGTCCTAGTGGCTATGATGTATTAGCGCAAGCTGCATCAGGCTGTGTGTATATTAATAATCATGTCGTATTGGGTGAATATGCTTGGCCATTTACGGATATGGCGTTTATTTTATTGCATACCGGCGACAAGCTTGCAACGCATCATCACCTTCAAGATATATGTCTAACACAAGCCATGACGGAACTGAGTTCGATTGCCTTGTCAGGACATGAGGCTTTTTTACGTGCAGACAGTGCGCAATTCATCAAAGCGGTGCAAGCCTATCATGAGGCACTAACCGCACTGGATTTAGTGGCTGAGAGAACAAAGCAGCAGCTTGCAGACTTAACTCAGGCTCCGGATGTTTTAGCTTGCAAAGGGTGTGGGGCGATGGGAGCGGATGTCTTGTTTGTACTTGTCCCAAGCCAACAGCTCTTAGCGTGTAAAAAACGTTTTGACTTGGCGGGTTGGGCTATTTTAGCCACATCAAACGATCTTTATGTTAAAAAAAATGAAAAGAATACCAACAGGATGCCATTCACCCCTTGATATTCTCGTGTGATCCGGTATGATCTCTTCGTCTTTGGGGCCGTTAGCTCAGTTGGTAGAGCAGAAGACTTTTAATCTTTTGGTCATAGGTTCAAATCCTATACGGCCCACCATCCCAAAGCGTTAGAAGACAAGATACACATTAGGGCCGTTAGCTCAGTTGGTAGAGCAGAAGACTTTTAATCTTTTGGTCATAGGTTCAAATCCTATACGGCCCACCATATATACACCCATCTTTATGCGCTCGTAGCTCAGTTGGATAGAGTACTTGGCTTCGAACCAAGGTGTCGGGAGTTCGAATCTCTCCGAGCGCACCATTAAAATCCAGGGAAATCAAAGTGTTAACCCAGTTATTTTAATTTATCCTACTGCTCCAATTTTCTCTTGTGGGGATTTTGTGGGGATAGCATGACAATTACCTCGTTTTATTCGCAGAATCATGAGCTCTTTATTTTTTTAGAAGTGATATTTTTTGAAGTATACTCTGAAGTCTTGAGTTAACGCATGCTTCAGAGTATACTTCAGAGTATATGAATATAATCGAATTATTAAGACAACCAGAAAGTAAGATTATTGAATTCAAAAGGGATTTATCTTCTTCGGCAGGTATTATAAAAACCATTATCGCATTTTCAAATACAGCGGGTGGTACGTTGGTTATTGGCGTTGAGGATAAGTCACATTATGTTGTTGGTGTATCGGAGCCGCATAAACTCGAAGAACAGCTTGCCAATTTAATTAGTGATACAGTTGCTCCTAATCTTGTTCCTGAGATAGATATTATTCCTTTTCGTGAAACTTACCTTTTGGTTGTACGCGTATTTCCTAGTTCAAGTAGACCACATTATTATAAGAAAAACGGTTTAGAAAATGGCGTTTACGTGCGTGTTGGTTCAACCAATAGACGAGCCGATTGTGATATTATTAGAGAGTTACAACGTATCGTTCGAAATGAAAGTTTTGACCAACAACCATTGATTGATCTGAGCGTGGAAGCCATCAATTTCGATGCTGCTTCAGAGCAACTGAGCCATATACGTAAATTAAAGCCTACCGATTTAGAAACGCTTGAGTTAGTTACCATGCATCAAGGACAAAAAGTTCCTACAGTTGCAGGTATGTTGTTATTTGGTCAACAAAGAGAAAAATACTTTCCAGATGCTTGGATCCAGGCTGGTCGATTTGATGGAGATGATAAAAGCGTTATTCTAGATAGCGTTGAGTTTAAACAGTATCCTATCGAAGCTATTGCCGGTGTTATGAACTTTTTAGAAAAACATGCAATGCAGAATATTACAATCGATGGTGTTAAGCATAAACGTTCGTGGAGCATACCTTTGGCAGCTGTTCGCGAAGCAGTGATTAATGCGGTGGTTCATGCAGACTATAGTCAACAAGGGACGCCTATTCGAATTGCGATTTTTGATCATCGAATTGAAATTGACAATCCAGGTTTACTAAGGTTTGGATTAACGATCACGGATATAAAGCAGGGAATATCAAAATTAAGAAATCCTATTATGGGGCGAATATTTTATATTGCAGGCCTTATTGAGCGTTGGGGTAGTGGTATTCAGCGTATCATTTCAACGTGTAAAGAGGGTGGTTTTCCTGAGCCAACATTTGAAGAAATTGCGACTCATTTTAGAGTTACAATCCATACAAACAGGCAATATAACAAACAGGTGATTGATTCAGTGAATCAATCAATTTTTGACCTGCTAAAACGACATGAAAAAGGTTTAACGACTGCTGTAATAGCTAATGAAATTACATTATCACCTCGCGCCACGCGAACAAGGTTATTGAAGTTGATTGAATTAGGATTGGTTTCTGAATTGGCATCAAGTGAAAAAGATCCAGGTAGGTTATATTTTTTAACAGGGATTTAATTTTTTTAACCTAATAGAACGTGCTTTCGCTCTGCCGCTATTTTTAAGTGATCACTTGAAAGGTGTGCATTGGCCATCCGCCGAGTTGTTGTAACGTGTATAATCCAGTATTCTGTCGCACGTGTTAGTTCGCCCTAAGTATTGATTGTAGAGCTCTAGCAAAAATGTGGTAGTTTTATCTGAAAAGGATGCCGTTTGTGGCTCATGATACTCAGTCGATAGCACACCTGACGCTTACACCCTCCGGGGTATTACATATCACCTATCACTTAGATGTAATAAATGTCCATGCAGATGTTCATGAAGCAGCTATTGTGCAGGCGTTTTCACAATCACAAGAAGAAGGTTTGTTACAATTATTAGCTTCAAAAATAGACGATGATTGGTCTTCGGCGTTGAAATATTGGCGACATTATATTGCGATGTATGCTGACCAGCTTTGTCATCATGCATCAAATGCATCGCAACAGATAGATGTGATTGTACCACCTCATGAAGAGATTCTTAGTGAGTGGCTTATGAAAATACCCCCAATGCCTGGAGCTGAGTATGTAACAACCACAGTATTGTTCTCAATTTGGTCATTATTTGATGATTGGTGTCGTAAAAAAATTATTTCAAACCCAAATGGTATGACTGGATTTTTTAAAAAGCATCTTCCGGCTTGGCAACACGTTGGGAGGGTTTGTTTTCATCTTGCTGAGAATAAGCAAGATGAAGTATACCCTTTTGCCTTTATGGCAACGTATGCGGCAAGCCTTACTGGTTCACGCAATGTACAACATAAGCCACTACGCCATGTTCTACAAGAATACGCAGGCAACACGAATAAGGCCGCACTTTATAACGTATTGAAGCCTATTCATGAAGCAGCACAGCAGTGTGATTGGGTACGTGAAGTATTGGATAGCCATGATATTTATCATCCTATGGCATGGACGCCTGCTGAGGCTTATCAATTATTACAATCTATTCCGAAATTAGAAGCTGTCGGTTTAGTTGTTAAATGCCCTAATTGGTGGAAGAAGCGAGCAAAACCCAAAGTACACGTTAATATTGGCGGCAAAAAAAATACCTTATTGTCAGCAGATACGTTACTCGATTTTACTGTAACAATCGCTATTGATGGGGAGCCACTGAGTCAGGACGAATTAAATGCTATTTATCAATCTGATACAGGATTAGTTTTATTACGAGGTCAGTACGTTGAAATTGATCAAGAAAAATTGAAACAGGCATTGGCGCATTGGGAATCTGTACAAAATCAAGCCGGTGATGGTTTATCTTTTATCGAAGGGATGCGCTTGTTGGCAGGTCTTGATCATGATTTAACAGAAACTAAATTTTCTGAATCTATGCATGAATGGTCATCGATTGGAGCAAGCAACGAATTACGTGCGGTATTGGAAAAAATTCGTCACCCAGACATGATTGAAGCCAAGCAATTAGGCAACGAACTAAAAGCAACCTTGCGTCCTTATCAAGCCGTTGGCGTCAGTTGGTTAGATGCATTAACAGAACTGGGGTTAGGTGCTTGCCTTGCCGATGACATGGGGCTTGGGAAAACAATACAAGTGATTTCATTGCTTCTGATTCAAAAAAAGAAAGAGACGAAGCAACCGAGTCTTCTTATTTTGCCCACATCACTGATCGCGAATTGGAAAGCTGAAATAAAACGTTTTGCGCCATCATTGCGTGTACTTTTTCTTCATGCTTCGGAGTTGAGCCGTAGCAATTTAGAAAACATAGCGAGCAATGCCGAACAAGCGCTACGTGGGTGGGATGTGGTGGTCACCACGTACGGCATGTTGCAACGTCAAGCCTGGCTAACCGCAATAGGTTGGCACTTGATTATTCTAGATGAAGCGCAAGCAATTAAAAATCCAACCTCGTCACAAACCAAACGGGTAAAAACGTTAAAAGGACATGCAAAAATTGCACTAACAGGGACGCCAATTGAAAATCGTTTGGGTGACTTATGGTCACTGTATGATTTTATTTGTCCCGGATTATTGGGAACAAGTACTCGATTCAAGCAATTTATCAAATCAATTGAAAGCAACGAAAACGCTTCATATGCACCGTTACGCCAATTGATACAACCTTACCTTTTGCGCCGATTAAAAACAGATAAATCCATTATTACGGATTTACCTGATAAAACAGAAATGAAGGCTTGGTGTGCTTTAACAAAAGAACAACTCAAACTTTATACGCAGGCTGTTTATGATATGACACGTGCTTTAGAGGTCAGTAAAGATGGCATTCAGCGTAAAGGATTAGTACTGGCCTATTTAACGCGTTTTAAGCAAATATGTAATCATCCAGGACAATTTTTAGGAGATAAAGATTATCGTGAAAAAAGAAGTGGTAAGTTTGAGCGTCTGGCGTACCTTTGTGATGAAATAACAGCTAGGCAGGAAAAAGTTCTTATTTTTACTCAATATCGAGAAATGACCGTGCCGATTGCTATGTTTTTGGAAGCGCGCTTTGGTATGTCCAGTCTCATATTGCACGGAGGAACTCCGGTTAAAAAACGAAAACTATTGGTGGATCAATTCCAAGAAGAAGAGGGGCCACCGTTTTTTGTTTTATCTTTAAAAGCTGGCGGTACGGGACTTAATTTAACGGCAGCGAGTCACGTGATTCATTTTGATCGTTGGTGGAATCCAGCGGTTGAAAATCAAGCCACCGATCGCGCGTTTCGTATTGGACAAAAACGCAATGTACTTGTACATAAGATGATATGCAAAGGCACTGTTGAAGAAAAGATTGACCAACTTATCACTGAAAAAGTATCCTTGGCGTCAGATGTATTGCATGCAAAAGGCGAGGCCTTGTTAACCGAAATGAATGATCAACAATTGTTAGACTTAGTTCGTTTAGATATTAATCAGATGATGACAGATGAGGTATTTTCATGAGATGGGCTCCTTATGTTCCTGTCGCTGAGCGACGCGCTCAAGCTGAAAAAAAAATACAGAAATTAAAAAAGAAAGGTCAGTTGATTCAGCCGATAGAGATACAAGGTCGTACGATTGCGCAAACGTTTTGGGGTAAAGCATGGTGTAAGCATATGGAATCATTTTCTGATTATGATAACCGATTGCCTCGTGGTCGAACGTATGTGCGTAATGGCTCTGTTTGTCATCTTGAAATCAATGAAGGACAGATTAAAGCGATGGTTTCAGGTAGTTCTTTATATCATATTACCATTGCAATTAAGCCACTCGTACGTGAGCAATGGCATAGCATTAAAAATACGTGTAGGGGTAAAATAAGTTCACTGCTCGATTTGCTTTCGGGGAAATTATCGTCTGGTGTCATGGACGTGGTATGTCATCCAGAAAAAGGCTTGTTTCCTTTGTCAGATGATTTCACATTTGATTGTAACTGTCCTGATTGGGCGGAGATGTGTAAACACGTAGCAGCCGTACTTTATGGTGTTGGTTCTAGGCTAGTACGCCATTCCATTAATTCTGGCCAATGGGGGTAATGACTGGATAAAGCCTTTTGAGCTTTATTCGCGCATCATCGGTTGTAAACTGCCAATCAACTGCAGAATTTCTTTCATTTCGTTCCTT
>Ga0209491_10001633_pt1 | contig 42775 bp, 39 predicted proteins | sample BON02_FD_187213 | JGI IMG/M metagenome (GOLD analysis project Ga0209491, IMG submission 187213) | Freshwater microbial communities from Lake Bonney liftoff mats and glacier meltwater in Antarctica - BON-02 (SPAdes) (version 2) | ecosystem: Environmental > Aquatic > Freshwater > Ice > Glacier...
CGTTTTTTCTTCCTGGCATACTCGACTTGTGCAAAACTGACTTGGCTCGGCGGTTTTGAATTCATCTCGGCTCTGGGTTGTCGGTAGTGCTTATATAACGATTGAATACACCAATCGTTGGCATACCGATAGAATAAATCTGCGTTTCCCTAGTGTAGTGTCCAACAAATAACTGGTGTTATTATCAGGATTCTGTTATGCTGATTCATGCCCCGAATAAGCCCGGTTGTGAGCCTTTCGAATGTTGACCGCGAACTGTTGGAGGCGTGGGTGACGGCGCACGGGACGCCGCAACAGGTGGCGTTGCGCTGCCGGATTGTTCTGGCCGCAGCGGCCGGCCAAACGAATCTGACGATCAGTCAGGAGTCCGGGATCAATCCGAAGACGGTCGCGCTGTGGCGTGATCGGTTTGTCGAGGCTGGTGCAGAGAGTTTGTGGGAGATTGCACCGGGCCGTGGGCGCAAGCCGACCTACACAGCGGGGAAGATCAAGAGAATCGTTCAAGCGACGCTCTTGACCAAGCCCAAGGGGATGACTCAGTGGAGCTGCCGGCAGATGGCGCAAGCCCAGGGCGTGAGTAAGTCCACGGTCAGCACCATTTGGCGCAGCCACCAATTGAAGCCGCACCGCACGAAGAGCTTCAAGCTCTCGCGCGATGCCCGGTTTCTGGAGAAGCTGACCGACGTGGTGGGGTTGTACCTGAATCCTCCCGATCAAGCCTTGGTGCTGTGCGTGGACGAGAAGACCCAGATCCAAGCCTTGGATCGCACCCAGCCCGGACTGCCCATGAAGAAAGGGCGTCTGGGCACGATGACCCACGACTACAAGCGCAATGGCACCACCTGTTTGTTCGCCGCCTTGGAAGTCCTGCAGGGTAAGGTCATCGGCCAGTGCTATAGCCGGCACCGTCACCAAGAGTTTCTGAAATTCCTGCGTCGCTTGGATGTGGAATTTCCCGGTGAGGTCGTCCTGCACTTGGTGATGGATAACTACGGCACTCACAAGCACCCCAATGTGCAGGCATGGCTCAAGCGCCATCCCCGCTTTATTCCACACTTTGTCCCCATCAGCTCCAGCTGGCTCAACTTGGTTGAACGCTGGTTCGGCGAACTCACTGCCAAGGCCGTGCGTAGCGGCTCCTTTGCGAGCGTCGTGGACCTCGAGGCCGCCATTGCCCAGTTCGTCGAAGCTTGGAACGAAAATCCCAACCCCTTCGTCTGGACTGCCACCGTCGAATCCATCCAGGCCAAACTCGCGCGCTGCCGCCAGACCCTCGAGCAGATCAAGCCCGGCTGCACTGCGCCTCGCAGCAGAAAGAAGAAAATCAAATCACCAGTTATTTCTCGGACACCACACTAGCGATATCAGTCGGCTGCACTGAAAGAGCCCTTGTTTTGTCGCAGTATTTTTCCATACACCCGGTGAACCCGCAGCCGCGCCTGATCAAGCGTGCTGTGGAGATAATCCGCGCCGGCGGCATCATCGTCTATCCGACTGATTCCTGTTACGCGCTCGGTTGCCATATCGGCGACAAGTCGGCGATGGAACGCATCCGTGCGATTCGCGGTGTCGATGAACGCCATCATTTTGCGCTGGTGTGTCGCGACCTGTCGGAACTGGCGACGTATGCGCGGGTAGATAACCAGCAGTTCCGGTTGCTGAAAGCGACAACACCGGGCAGTTATGTCTTTATATTGACAGCGAGCCGTGAACTGCCGAAACGATTGCAACATCCCAAACGTCGCACAATCGGTCTGCGCATACCCGATCACCCGGTGGTGGATGCCTTGCTGGCTGAACTCGGTGAACCCATACTGTCCTCGACACTGCTGCTGCCCGGTGACGATATGCCGCACACCGATGCACATGAAATTCGTGAGCGACTGGAGCACCATGTCGATTTGATCCTTGATGGCGGGTCCTGTGGTGTTGAACCGACTACGGTGGTGGATCTGACGGGTTCAGCGCCTGTGGTGACGCGAATGGGGAAAGGGGCTCTGGCGCCATTCGGGCTGTAGCTGCACCCCGAGTCATGCGGCTGCGACGGCATGGCAGGGATGAGATAAAATCGCTGTCTATCAGGTGCTGTTGCATAGCCGCAGATTAACTATAAATTATTGTTTTAACTGCATTTTATTCCGGCGGATCAGCCGGCAGCCGGGTGCGCAAGTTGGCCCGCACTGATCACCATTCCTTGATTTCCGGATTCCTTCCTCATGTTTGAAAACCGCGTTTTATCCGGCATGCGCCCGACCGGCGCCTTGCATTTTGGCCATTACCATGGCGTGCTCAAGAACTGGATCAAGCTGCAGCACGAGCATCAATGCCTATTTTTTGTAGCCGACTGGCACGCGCTGACCACGCACTATGACAATCCGTCGACTATCGAAAATCATGCCTGGGACATGGTGGTGGACTGGCTGGCCGCTGGGGTGGACCCGGCGCAGGCCGTGCTGTTTATCCAGTCGAAGGTTCCAGAACACGCCGAACTCCACCTGCTGTTGTCGATGATTACGCCGCTGTCATGGCTGGAGCGCGTGCCGACGTACAAGGATCAGCAAGAAAAACTCGCCGACAAGGATTTGGCAACTTACGGTTTTCTCGGTTATCCCTTGCTGCAAAGCGCCGATATTCTGATTTATCGAGCCAATCTGGTGCCGGTCGGTGAAGATCAGGTGCCCCATGTCGAAATCACGCGCGAAATCGCCCGCCGTTTTAATCATGTATTCGGGCGAGAGCCGGGATTCGAGGGCAAAGCAGAAGCCGCGATCAAGAAACTGGGCGCCCGGCGCGGCAAACTTTATCGCAAGCTGCGCACGGATTATCTGGAAAAGGGTGAAGGGGATGCGCTGGCAGCCGCTCGTGCGCTGCTGGAGGAGACGCAGAATCTGCCGCTGGGTGATCGCGAACGGTTGTTTGGCTATATCGAGGGGGGCGGCAAGGTCATCCTGACGGAACCCAAGGCGCTGCTGACTGCGGCGGCCAAGATGCCCGGCCTCGACGGACAGAAAATGTCCAAGTCCTACAACAACACGATTTCATTGCGCGAGAATCCGGAGAGTGTGGCCAAGAAGGTGAAAACCATGCCGACCGATCCGGCGCGCATCAAACGTACCGATCCTGGTGAACCGGAAAAATGTCCGGTGTGGCAATTGCATCTAGTGTATTCGGATGAAGCCAAGAAACAATGGGTGCAGGAGGGCTGCCGCAGTGCCGGCATCGGTTGTCTGGAGTGCAAGCAGCCGGTGATTGATGCCATCGTTGCCGAGCAGAAACCGATGCGTGAACGTGCCGAGCGTTATCTGGACGATCCGACGCTGGTGCGCAACATCATTGCCGATGGTTGCGAAAAAGCCCGCAAACTGGCGCAGGAAACACTGCGCGATGTGCGTGAAGTGATGGGGCTTGATTACTCCTGAGCGATGGTCCTGATGGAATCGCAGGACTACGGGCGATAAAAATTACTACAGGTAATTCGTCAGAGCTTAATGGGCATGCTGCAATGCGGGCTGCGCCGCCGTTATTGGCGGTACATAGGGAGCGTAACCGGGCGGCGTGTCAGCGAACCGTGCAAGTCCAACTGGACTGGCGGAGGGGTGTCACCATCATGGCGCTTTAATACTTTGACAACGGTGCGCCCGTCGTTACGGCTCACATGCAATCGCAGTGCGGCGCGGGAAAACGGCTGAGCGCGCCGTGTACGGTACAGCACAACTATGGCGCCACTGCGTTCAGCTGCATGCTGCAGGCGCTGCAATACGCGTTCCGGCAGATGATCATGCCAGATCAGCAACATGCCGCAGTTTCCTGAAACCAGCAATTGTTCACAGGTCCGCACGAGTTCATCTGGTGACGGTGAGCGCAGCATCAGTAGATGCTGGATTTGCACGCCGCGCACGGCGAGGGCAGGTGTGTAGGGCATGCAGGAGGGCGGACCGATCATGGCCAGCCTGTGTCCATCCTGGGTCAGTGCGGCGGCAGCGGGCATCAGTAACTGCAGTTCACCTATGCCAGGGCGCTCAACGTAGATTTCGCTCAGGGTTCCAGTTGGCCAGCCGCCTCCGGATAGCAGCAAGTCGAGTTCGGCGTATCCGGTGGGCAGGCAGGTGGCTGCGGTCAGCGGACAGGCATGATCGGACCAGGTCCTGGGGGCATGGCGGGTGATATGCGTTGTGTTTGTAGTGGCGGGCATGGGATTACGACCATTTGCCGTTGCGGATCACGCCGACTGCGATGCCTTCGATTTCCAGCGGTTCGCGCTTGAGGTCGACGATGATGGGTTTGAAATCCGGATTTTCCGCAATCAGCTCGACGGTGTTGCGGTTGCGCTGTATGCGTTTGACGGTCACTTCGTCGTGCAGCCGGGCAATGACGATCTGTCCGGATCTGAAATTCGGTGTGCGGTGAACGGCGAGCAGATCGCCCTCGAGTATGCCGGCATCCCGCATGCTCATTCCGCGCACCCGCAACAGATAATCCGCGGTGGGTTCAAACAAGGCCGGGTCTACGCGGTAACGCCGCTCAACATTCTGCTCTGCGAGCATGGGGCTGCCGGCAGCGACGCGACCTATAACGGGCAGGGAGGCCTGCTGCTGCTTTAGGCGTATACCGCGGGAGGCCCCGGAGGTCATTTCAATGACGCCCTTGCGTTCCAGGGCCCGTAAATGGGTTTCGGCGGAATTGGGGGAGCTGAAACCCATGGCTGTGCAAATCTCGGCGCGCGTGGGCGGGAATCCGGATTCCTCCACGTGGGTCTCAATCAGATGCAGAATTTCATTCTGGCGAGGGGTCAGCGCTTTGTGGTTTTGATTGTCCATAGCTGTAATTATATACAGTTATCGGATCATGGCAAGCAGCGGCATTTCCCGGGTGTTCTTGCGCCAGACATTGCATTAATTAACTGATTGATTAATTTTGATTTTTCGTGTGGGTGGGCACTGCGGCAGGCCAGTGCCGGAAATTGGACTAAAGCCGGGTTTTTGTTATACTTCAAAGTTCTGTGGAACAGTTTGGGCTGGGCGCGGCATATGAGGGATGGGCGGATCGCCCATTTTTTGTTTGTGGCGCCGATTTATCATGGATTTACAGGGTTTGCTGGACAACACGCTGGACGGGCTCGGTTACGAGTTGGTGGATTTTGAACGCTCCGCCAAAGGTGCCTTGTTGCGTGTGTTTATAGACAAATCCGGGGGCATTACCGTGGACGATTGTGCTGTGGTGAGCAATCACCTGAGTCGGTTGCTGGCGGTGGAAAACGTGGCTTATGACCGGCTGGAGGTGTCTTCGCCAGGCCTGGATCGGCCACTGCGCACGGCGCGTGATTTTGCCAGGTTTGCCGGGCAGAAGGCGCGCATCAAGTTGCGGGTTCCATTGCAGGGGCAGCGCAATTTTGTCGGGGTATTGCGCGAGACGGAAGCGGGCAAAGTGGGTTTGGAAGTCGACGGACTGGTGTTATCGCTCGACTTGGGTAATGTGGATAAGGCGCGGTTGATGCCTGCGCTTTAAGCTGGAGACGGAAATGGGTCGTGAAATTCTGTTGTTAATTGATGCGCTAGCGCGTGAAAAGAACGTCGACAAGGAAATTGTGTTCGGCGCGCTGGAACTCGCCCTGGCTTCGGCGGCCAAGAAAAAGTTTACCGAGGACGTTGACGTTCGCGCGTCAGTGGATCGTGTGACCGGAGAGTTTTCTTTTTTCCGCCGCTGGGAAGTGGTGAAGAACGAAGAAATCGAAGTGCCGTCGCGTCAGTACAAACTGCACGAAGCGCAGGAGGAAGATGCAGAGGCGCAGGTCGGTGAATTCATCGAAGAGCCTTTGGAAGGCATGGAAGTCGGCCGCATCGGTGCGCAGACCGCCAAGCAGGTCATCGTGCAGAAAATACGCGATGCCGAACGCGAGCAGATACTCAATGATTTTCTGGCGCGCAATGAACATCTTGTTACCGGTGTCATCAAGCGTATGGAACGCGGCAGTGCCATCGTCGAATCGGGTCGTCTCGAGACCATGTTGCCGCGCGACCAGATGATTCCCAAGGAAAACCTGCGTCTTGGTGACCGTGTGCGTGCCTACGTCTGGAAAGTGGACCGCCAGGCACGCGGACCTCATCTGATCCTGTCGCGGACTGCGCCGGAATTCATTGCCAAATTGTTTGAACTGGAAGTCCCCGAAATCGAAGAAGGTCTGCTCGAGATCAAGGGTGCCGCACGTGATCCGGGCTCCAGGGCCAAAATTGCCGTGCATTCCAAGGATGCGCGCATAGATCCGATCGGCACCTGCGTAGGCATGCGTGGCTCGCGTGTGCAGGCGGTGACCGCCGAACTCGCACAGGAACGCGTCGATATCATTTTATGGAATTCTGATCCTGCGCAGTTTGTCATCAATGCTCTGGCGCCTGCGGAAGTCAGCAGCATTGTCGTTGATGAAGAAAAGCACAGCATGGACATTGTTGTCGATGAAGAGAACCTGGCGCAGGCGATTGGCCGTAACGGACAGAATGTCCGGTTGGCGAGCGAACTCACCGGCTGGGAACTCAATCTGATGACCGAAGTCGACGCCAAGAAGAAAAGCGAAGAGGAAACTTCGCAAACTCGCACCGAGTTCATGGAAAAGCTGGACGTTGATGAAGAAGTCGCCGAAATCCTGGTGCAGGAAGGGTTTGCGACGCTGGAAGAAGTAGCTTATGTGCCGCTGACCGAAATGCTGGAGATCGAGGCCTTCGACGAAGCGACGGTCAATGAATTGCGCAGCCGTGCCCGCAATGCACTGTTGACGCAGGCGATCGCCAGCGAAGAAAAAGTCGAGCACGACATTGAGGATTTGCTGAAGGTCGAAGGCATGGACAACGACACGGCGCGACTGCTGGCGTCCAAGGGCATAGCCACTCAGGAAGATCTCGCGGATTACGCCACTGATGATCTGGTGGAACTGACCGACATGGATGCCGAACGCGCCAAGGTGCTGATTATGGCTGCACGCGCGCCGTGGTTTGCCGAAACGAACGCTTGATATTGTAAAAGTAACCGTCAATGCCTCAGATAAAAATCAAAGAATTTGCCACGGAGTTGGGTGTAGGGCCGGAGTTGCTGATTGATCAGTTGCGGTCTGCTGGCGTTAAAAAGGCGCTGACCGAGGAGACCGATCTGACCGAGAAGGACAAGACCCTACTCCTTGACCATTTGCGTGAAGCGCATGGTGCCAAAGAAGCGAAGCAGAAGATCACGCTGACGCGTCGACAGACCACGGAGATCAAAAAATCCGACTCCATGACCGGCAAGGCGCGCACCATCCAGGTGGAAGTGCGCAAAAAACGTGTACTGGTCAAGCGTGAGGCACCGGAGCCCGAGAAGAAAGTTGAAGAACCCCCAAAACCGCTGATCGATGCGGCGGAAATTGCTACCCGCGAGGCGGAAGCGAAACAACACGCTGAACTTGCCGCGCGCCAAGCGGAAGATGTGGTGAAGAAGCAGGAGCGACGCAAGAAAGTGCAAGTTGCGGCGGAAGTCGCAGCCGAAGCTGCCACAGCCAAAGCTGTAGAGGCTCCGACGGCAGCGCCAGGCACAGCAGTTGTCGCGGATCAGGCGCCGGTAGAAGGCACCATACACAAGCCTGCGGTCCCCGCAGGTGAAGTAGCCAGCAAACCCAAAAAGGGTGCGAAGAAGCCTGCGAAACAGGTGGTGTGGCAGGATCCGACCGCGCGTAGGCGCGGCATCAAAACGCGTGGCGATGCGTCAGGCGGTCTTGGCTGGCGTGAACGTAAAGTGCATCGCACGAGCCACAAACAGGATGACGATCAGCAGCATGGGTTTACTGCGCCAACCGAACCGTTGGTGCGGGAAGTCATGATTCCGGAAACCATCACTGTCGCTGATCTCGCGCACAAAATGTCGGTGAAAGCCGCTGAAGTCATCAAGGCATTGATGAAACTCGGTTCGATGTCGACTATCAACCAAGTCCTGGATCAGGATACGGCGATCATTCTGGTCGAGGAAATGGGGCATGTGGCCAAGAAGGCAAAACTGGATGAGCCGGATGCCTTTCTTGTCGATGCCGGCGAGCACGCTGAAGTTGAGATGGAGCCGCGGGCACCCGTTGTCACCGTGATGGGGCATGTCGATCACGGTAAAACTTCGTTGCTTGACCATATACGACGCACCCGGGTTGCCAGTGGCGAGGCCGGAGGCATTACCCAGCACATCGGCGCCTACCATGTTGAAACGCCGCGCGGCATGATCACTTTTCTCGATACGCCTGGCCACGAAGCCTTTACTGCCATGCGGGCACGCGGTGCGAAGGTTACAGATCTGGTCATTCTGGTGGTTGCGGCAGATGACGGCGTTATGCCGCAAACAGCGGAAGCCATTCATCATGCCAAGGCAGGTAATGTGCCCATCATAGTGGCGTTGAACAAGATCGATAAGCCGGAAGCCAACGCCGAACGCGTGAAGCAGGATCTCGCGTCCCGCGAAGTGGTCCCCGAGGACTGGGGCGGCGATACGATGTTTGTCGAGGTATCGGCCAAAACCGGCCAGGGCATCGACAGCCTGCTCGAGCGTGTGCTGCTACAGGCGGAAATTCTGGAACTCAAGGCGCCGCGTAATGCGCCGGCCAAAGGCATCGTTGTGGAATCGCGCCTCGACAAGGGTCGTGGTCCCGTGGCAACCGTGCTGGTGCAGTCCGGCACCCTGAAGAAAGGCGATATCCTGCTTGCCGGTGCCGTGTTCGGTCGTGTGCGAGCGCTGCTTGACGAAGCTGGCAAGTTCATAGATTCGGCGGGACCGTCGATTCCGGTGGAGATCCTCGGTCTGTCCGATGTACCCGCCGCAGGCGCTGAAGTCATGGTGCTGGGGGACGAACGCAAGGCGCGTGAAATTGCGCTGTTCCGCCAGGGTAAATTCCGTGACGTAAAACTGGCCAAGCAGCACGCCGCCAAACTAGAAAACATATTCGATCAGATGGGCGAGGGCGAAGTCAAAACGCTGTCGCTGATCATCAAGGCCGATGTGCAGGGTTCGTTTGAAGGTCTGGCACATGCCTTGGATAAACTGTCCACGGACGAAGTCAAAGTTAATATTGTGCATTCCGCGGTCGGCGGCATTACGGAATCCGACATTAATCTGGCCATTGCTTCAAAAGCCGTGATGATCGGTTTTAATGCGCGCGCGGATGGCGCTGCGCGTAAGCTCGCGGAGAGCAACGGTGTTGATATCCGCTACTACAACGTCATTTATGACGCCGTAGATGAAATCAAGGCAGCACTGACCGGCATGTTGTCACCCGAACGCAAGGAAAATGCGGTTGGCCTGGTGGAAATTCGCCAAGTATTCCGTATTTCCAAAGTGGGTGCTGTTGCGGGCTGTTATGTGCTCGAAGGCACGGTGCGTCGCGGTTCCAAAGTGAGGGTGCTGCGTGAAAATGTGGTTATTCATGAAGGCGAACTGGATTCACTGAAGCGTTTCAAGGATGACGTGCGCGATGTCAAGGCCGGTTTTGAGTGTGGTCTGTCACTGAAGAATTTCAATGACATCAAGGAAGGTGACCAGCTGGAAGCCTTCGAGGTCGTTGAAATTGCGAGGACTCTGTAACGTATCCGGGATTATTCCGGTCTGAACCGCGCGGGTGCTGGCCGCCCGGCGGTGCCTTGCCGGCTTCACCATGGGTGTCGCATGCCTAAAGATTTCCCCCGTGCACGGCGCATTGCCGACCAGATTCAGCGCGAACTGTCCGAAATTATCCGGCTGGAACTCAAAGATCCTCGTGTGGGGCTGGTCACCATTACGGGTGTTGAGGTGACGCGGGACAATGCGCACGCTAAAGTATTCTTCACGGCACTCGGCGAACCCGTGCAGCAGGAGGCGGCCAGCCGGACGTTGAGTCGCGCGGCGGGCTTTTTACGCAGCGAACTGGCCAAACGGCTTAAGCTGCGAACCGTGCCGCAATTGCGCTTTGATTACGACGTCTCGGTTGAGCGCGGCGTGCGCCTTTCGAAGCTGATAGACGAAGCCGTTTCCGACCTTCCGGCAGACAAAACACAGCCGTGACAGCGGTTCGCAGTGCGCGTTATGACATTGACGGTGTCTTGCTGCTCAACAAGCCGCGCGGCCTCAGTTCACAGCAGGCGGTAGCGCAGGTCAAACGGCTGTATGCGGCGCGCAAGGCTGGCCATACCGGAACGCTCGATCCGATGGCCGACGGCCTGCTGCCGATCGGCCTCGGTGAAGCCACCAAATTCTCGCAATTCGTACTCGATTCCGACAAAGGTTATCTGGCGACGCTACGGCTGGGGGCGACGACCACAACCGGCGACGCCGAAGGCGACATCCTGCAGGAATTACCCGTAGCGGTGTCGTTTGCAGCGGTCGCTACCGTGCTGCGCAGCTTGACCGGGGCACAGGTCCAGACCCCGCCCATGCACTCGGCAGTCAAAATCGGCGGCAAACCCCTGTATGCCTATGCACGTGCAGGAGAGGTTGTTGAGCGCAAAGCTCGTGCCATCCGTATAGATGACATTCAACTTGTTGATTTAAAAGAAAAAACATTGGTTATTCGTGTCTTATGCAGTAAAGGCACCTATATCCGAGTTTTGGCTGAGGACATTGGGGCTGCGCTCGGTTGTGGTGCACATCTGGTGGGGTTGACGCGCGAGTTGGCCGGGCCGTTCGAACTTGCCAGCGCCGTTTCCATAGACGATTTGGAATCGATGGACATGCAGCTGCGCATGGCCCGGCTGCTGCAGCCTGACATATTCGCCTCCAGTCTGCTTTGCTTGGAACTGGAGACCGCGGCACAGCGCAGGATCAACAGTGGTCAGGTGGTGGAAATGCCGGGCACGTCACCGGGTCTGTACCGGCTGTATGGGGTTGCTGGTGTATTTATCGGAATTGGCGAAATAGTGGCAGGGGAGTTGCGTGCCCGGCGCTTGCTCAGCCAGTTGCAGTCATTGCCACATAATCCTGAAGGCTTGAGTAAACCGGTCGTAACGGGGTAAAATGCCCGGATTTTCCGTCGGAGACAGAACATGGCTGTAACCACTGCCCAAAAGGCGCAGGTTTTGCAGGAATATCAGCGCGCCAAGGGTGATACGGGCTCGCCAGAGGTGCAGGTCGCGCTGCTCACTGCGCGCATCACGGATCTGACCGAGCATTTCAAGGCGCATGCCAAGGATCACCATTCCCGCCGCGGACTGCTGCGCATGGTCAGCACCCGCCGCAAACTGCTGGATTATCTGAAAAGAACCAAGGCAGAGCAGTACAAGGCATTGATTGAGCGCCTTGGCCTCCGCAAGTAAGGCAAGCCGGCGCGTAATGCAGGCAAGCAACGTTTGCTTTAGTGTTTAGTGAACAGTCTGCACGGCACATTGTTCGGGAGCCGACGCTGGGGGGCGTCGGTATCTAGTCGCCATTAATCCTCCGGAAGACCGCGTGTGCGGTCTTTTTTGTTTATGAGAAAAGGAATTAATTTTGAATCCGGTTAAAAAATCATTGATGTGGGGTCGCCACCAGCTGACGCTGGAGACCGGCGAAATTGCGCGCCAGGCTTCAGGCGCGGTAGTGGTTACGATGGAAGAGACGGTGGTTCTGGTCACCGTGGTCGGTGCGCGCAGCGCAAAATCCGGCCAGGATTTTTTCCCGTTGACAGTTGATTATCAGGAACGAACCTATGCTGCAGGCAAGATCCCCGGCGGATTTTTCCGGCGCGAAGGCCGGCCGTCGGAAAAGGAAATTCTGACCTGCCGCCTGATAGATCGCCCGATACGCCCGCTGTTTCCCGAGGGTTATTACAACGAGGTGCAGATTGTCGCGACAGTCATGTCCTCGAACAATGAAATTGATGCGGATATACCGGCAATGGTTGGCGCATCTGCCGCGCTGGCGCTGTCCGGCATGCCTTTCGGCGGGCCGATTGGTGCGGCGCGCGTGGGCTACAACAACGGCCAGTACATACTCAATCCGACTGCGACCGAATTGAAAACTTCGCAGTTGGATCTAGTCGTTGCCGGCACCAAGCAGGCCGTGCTGATGGTGGAATCGGAAGCACAGCAGCTGCCGGAAGATGTGATGCTGGGTGCTGTCGTATTCGGGCATGAGCATATGCAGGTAGTTATTGATGCCATCAATGAAATGGTTGATGAAACCGGGGTGCCGGAGTGGAACTGGGCGCCGCCGCAGAAAGACGAACAGCTGGTCGCGCGTCTTGAGCAAATCGCCGAGGCGGATTTGCGCCAGGCTTACCAGATCAAACAGAAGCAGGCGCGTACCGTACGTGTTAAGGAAATCAGCGCCAAAGTGGTGGCCGAACTGCTGCCGGCGGATGCAACGCCTGACCAGATCAATGCCCTGAAAAATGAATTGGGCAATCTCGAAGCAAAAATCGTTCGTAACCAGATTCTCGACGGCGAGCCGCGGATCGACGGTCGCGACACCCGCACCGTGCGGCCGATTACCATACGCACCGGCATCTTGCCGCGCACCCACGGTTCGGCATTGTTTACCCGCGGTGAAACGCAGGCGATTGTGGTGGCCACACTAGGCACCTCGCGCGATGAGCAGATTGTCGATGCGTTGCAAGGCACCTATCGCGACCGCTTCATGCTGCATTACAATTTCCCGCCGTATTCGACTGGTGAAACCGGACGTGTCGGTACTCCGAAACGCCGCGAAATCGGGCATGGCCGACTGGCCAAGCGTGCGCTGATGGCAGTGCTGCCGTCAGCTGAAGAATTTGCCTACTCGATTCGAGTGGTTTCAGAAATCACCGAGTCCAACGGTTCGAGCTCGATGGCGTCGGTATGCGGCGGCTGCCTGTCACTGATGGATGCGGGTGTGCCGCTGAAGGCGCATGTCGCAGGTATCGCTATGGGCCTGATCAAGGAAGGCAATCGCTTTGCGGTGCTGAGCGACATTCTCGGTGACGAAGATCACCTCGGCGACATGGATTTCAAGGTTGCCGGATCCGAGAACGGTGTTACTGCGCTGCAAATGGATATCAAGATTACCGGCATTACCAAGGAAATCATGCATGCTGCATTGATCCAGGCACGCGAAGGGCGTTTGCATATCCTGGAGAAAATGCGTGGCGCCATGGACACACCACGTACTGATCTGTCGGCCTGGGCGCCGCGCATGATCACGATGAAAATCAAGCCGGAGAAAATCCGCGACGTTATCGGCAAGGGCGGGGCGGTTATCCGTGCGATTACCGAAGAAACAGGCACCACCATCGACATCCAGGACGACGGCACGGTGGTTATTGCCTGCGTATCTTCAGAGGGCGGTGAAAATGCCCGCAAGCGCATTGAAGAACTGACGGCGGATGTTGAAGTCGGTCGTATTTATGATGGCACAGTGCTGAAGCTTCTGGATTTCGGCGCCATTGTCAGCGTACTGCCCGGTCGCGACGGTTTGCTGCATATCTCGCAGATTGCCAATGAACGCGTAAACAGCGTGGCCGATCACCTCAAGGAAGGCCAGGCGGTGCGTGTCAAAGTGCTGGAAGCCGACGAAAAAGGTCGCCTGAGATTGTCGATGAAGGCAGTGACTGCGCCGGCAGAAACACAACCGGCTCAGGTTGAATAACACAGCCAAGTCGAAGTAAGTCCCGGCCAGTCGGTCGGGAAAGCATCATGATAAAGGGGGCCTCAGGCCCCCTTTGTTTTTGCTGCAGCGTATGCGGTCTTGGCGGTTATTTTGCCATTTGACGCTCACGCACCTCGTCGAGCGTTTTGCAGTCTATGCACAAGGTTGCAGTCGGGCGTGCTTCCAGGCGCTTGAGTCCGATTTCCACGCCGCACGAATCGCAATAACCGTAATCCTTGGCAACGATGCGTGCAATCGTTTCATCGATTTTTTTGATCAACTTGCGCTCGCGGTCCCGGTTGCGCAATTCCAGGGACATGTCCGATTCCTGAGTCGCGCGGTCATTGGGGTCGGCGAATATGGTCGCTTCGTCCTGCATGGTATGCACGGTACGATCAATGTCCTGAGACAGCTCGCGCTTCATTTCCTCGAGCATTTTTCGGAAATGCGTGAGCTGCCGCGCATTCATGTATTCCTCTTTGCCCTTGGGCTTGTAGGCGGGGTAATTCTTGAGTAATTCAGTGGCCATGAGGACTTTATGTGCGTAAAAAAAGAGCTTTAATAGCAGAATTCGATACCCCCGGCAAGCAAACTAACCCAAGCAAAAGGGAGAGTTTGAATTGACGCTTGCGTCGGGGCTGGCGTATATTACTCGCCTTCGGTCTCGACGGGAAATCCCCGGCAATACCGGCCCAAATGTGCCCGTAGCTCAACCGGATAGAGCACCGGCCTTCTAAGCCGGGGGTTGTGGGTTCGAGTCCCGCCGGGCGCACCATAAAAGCGTAGCCGGAAATTGCTTCAGCGGTGGCTGTAGCTCAGCTGGTAGAGTCCCGGATTGTGATTCCGGTTGTCGCGGGTTCGAGTCCCGTCAGCCACCCCACTTATGCCTTGGCCGCATCCCGCAGATGGATTTTCATGTGTTTGACCGCAGCAGTCGCTGCTGATCGCGCTGCCATTCCTTATCTTTTTCAGTTGCCCGTTTGTCATGCTGTTTTTTGCCTTTCGCGAGCCCGATTTCAAGTTTTATTCTGCCCTTGAGGTAGTGCAGATCCAGCGGAACCAGCGTATAGCCGGCGCGCTCAACACTGCCGGTCAGGCGACTGATTTCCTCGCCGTGCAACAGCAGTTTACGGGTGCGGGTGGGGTCTGGCTGGATATGAGTTGATGCCGTGGGCAGCGGGCTGATGTGGCAACCCAGCAGTACCAGCTCGGAATTGCTGACGATGACATAGGCTTCCTTAAGCTGGGCGCGCCCTGCACGGATGGCCTTGACCTCCCAGCCTTCGAGAACGATACCCGCCTCGAAGCGCTGTTCGATAAAATAATCGTGGAATGCTTTTTTGTTTTGTACAATGCTCATTGCGTAATCAGATCATGTCAAACCGTATTTTAACCGGGCCGCTTACGGCATTGCGGCTCGCCTTCTGATGGCCAGTGTATCCAGATCAGCGCTGGTGCATTTCAGCGCAGAACAGATGTTCGAGCTGGTCGATGGCGTGGAACAATACCCTGAATTCCTGCCCTGGTGTGGCGCCACGACTGTTGATCATCGGGATTCATCCGTTACGCGTGCAACCATACATATACGCTATCGCGGCATACGGCAGAGTTTTTCAACTGAAAACCGGAAACAGTTTCCGCAACTGATGAGCATGCATCTGGTCGAAGGGCCGTTCCGGGTGCTGGAAGGCGAATGGCGTTTTACTCAGCTGGGGGCCGATGGCTGTAAAGTCGATTTTCGTCTGCAATATGAATTTTCCAGCATGTTGCTGGAAAAGGTTGTGGGCCCTGTATTTGGCTACATTGCTGGCAGCATGGTTGATGCATTTCTTAAACGTGCCAATCAGCTGTATCCCGGGCAATGAAAATTTCAGTGGTTTACGCATTATCTGACTGGCAGATCGAGCGTGAAGTGGAACTTCCTGAAGGAGCGACTGTGGGCCGTGCCGTGGAACAGTCGGGATTGCTGCTGGATTTTCCGAAAATTGACCTGAAGGCTGCGTTCGTCGGTGTTTATGGATGCGTGCTGCCGCTGGATGCGACTTTGCAACCTGGGGATAGAGTGGAAATTTACCGAAAACTGCTTAAAGATCCCAAAGAGAACAGGCGCCGGCGGATCGGCAAGCGCTGAACTATTTGCAGTTGGTGTCGACTGCGCGCTGCGCGCGCGCAATTTCGGTCGCACGCTCAGAATCTTCGAGGAACACGCGTTCGCCGGTTTTTGGATCAGTTTTTGCGGCTCTTGCGCCGGATTGCAAGCCACGTAAATAGGCCTGTGCGCTGTCGCAATTTTGCTTGCGATCGGATTGCTCCTGAGTCTGTTCCTCGGATTTTTTTGCCGATTTCTGCTGATCAACCTGACGTTTGCGAAACTCAGCGTCACGCTCAGCAAGGGATTTCTGCGTGGAAGTGGATGCGGCTGCCGGGTTGTTTGGTATCCCGGTAGTCTGGGCTTTGGTGCCCGGGGGGCAGGACGTTGCAAACTCAATGCGGCCGCCGGCACCCACGCATTTCATAATTTGGGCATGTGCGGCCATCGGCAGAAGCAGAAACGCCAATGCCAGAAGGACAAGTATGTTTCTCATGGTCTAAACCTGATCTAGGTTGGTGGTGCGACGCCCGGTGGCGCCTCCGGCTGCCAATTGCACCGAAAATAGCCAGTTTGCGTGCCGCAGTCAATGGAATAACGCCTTGATCGGTTTACCGTTTACGGCTCAACGCCTATAATTCGCGCTTTGCGAAGGACGCTCCTCATGCGCGTGGTGCAGAAAGCCCTGACTTTCGACGATGTGCTGCTGATTCCGGCACATTCTTCAATCCTGCCGCGGGAAGTCAGCCTCAAAACGAAACTTACACGCGGTATTTCCCTGAATATTCCGCTGCTTTCTGCGGCCATGGATACCGTGACGGAGTCCCGCCTGGCCATAGCCATTGCTCAGGAGGGGGGTATTGGCATAGTGCATAAAAACATGACGCCAAAAGCGCAGGCCGTGGAAGTCACCAAGGTCAAACGTTTCGAGAGCGGTATCGTCAAGGATCCGATCACGATCAACAAGGATATGACTGTCAGGGATGTCCTTGCCCTGACCCAACAACACCGTATTTCCGGGCTGCCGGTGGTCGAGGCTGATGGCAAGGTGGTCGGCATTGTTACCAACCGCGATCTGCGCTTCGAGAGCAAGCTCAATCAGCCGGTCAAGAACATCATGACGCCGCGTGCGCGACTCATTACCGTGCTTGAAGGCTCGAATCGGGAAGAGGCGAGAGCGTTGATGCACAAGCACCGGCTGGAGCGCGTGCTGGTGGTTAACAAGAATTTCGAGTTGCGCGGCTTGGTGACGGTAAAGGACATACTCAAATCCTCGGAACATCCGAATGCCTGCAAGGACAAACTGGGGCGTCTGCGTGTAGGTGCCGCAGTTGGTGTCGGTGAGGGCACTGAAGAGCGCGTTGAAGCGCTGGTCGAGGCGGGCGTGGATGTAATAATTGTCGATACCGCGCACGGCCACTCAGAAGGCGTGCTGAAGCGTGTGCGTTGGCTGAAGCGCACCTATCCGAAGATGCAGGTCATAGGCGGCAACATAGCGACGGCTGCTGCGGCCAAGGCATTGGTAGACCATGGCGCCGATGGTGTCAAAGTCGGCATCGGTCCCGGCTCGATTTGTACCACGCGCATAGTGGCCGGTGTCGGCGTGCCACAGATATCTGCAGTAGCAAATGTGGCGAAGGCACTGCAAAAAACCGACGTTCCACTTATTGCGGACGGCGGTATCCGTTATTCCGGCGACATTGCCAAAGCCATAGCGGCTGGTGCGCATACGGTCATGGTCGGCAGCCTGTTCGGTGGAACCGAAGAGGCTCCGGGTGAAACCGAACTCTTTCAGGGACGATCGTACAAGTCCTACCGTGGCATGGGTTCGCTGGGTGCGATGCAGCAGGGTTCAGCGGATCGCTACTTCCAGGAACTGGACGAGCTGGACACCGAAAAACTGGTGCCTGAAGGTGTGGAAGGCCGGGTGCCGTACAAAGGCGGCGTAGCGCCGCTGATTCACCAGTTGATTGGCGGATTGCGTGCCAGCATGGGGTATTTGGGTTGTCCCAACATAGACGCTGTGCGCCGTGAAGCTGAGTTTGTCGAAATTACCACGGCGGGTGTGCGCGAATCCCATGTACACGACGTGCAGATCGTCAAGGAAGCGCCCAATTACCGTTCTGAATAAACCGTCTGCTGGCGCAGCCTGCGCTGGCGCCTGAAAACCAGCCAGTCCCGATCCGCACGTGCAACACGAAAAAATACTGATTCTTGATTTTGGCTCGCAATATACCCAATTGATTGCGCGCCGGGTGCGCGAACTGCATGTCTATTGTGAGCTGCATTCGCATGACGTTACTGACGAATTCATCCGCGAATTCAAACCCAGCGGCGTGATTCTCTCCGGTGGCCCGTCTTCGGTCTGGGAAGACAGTACGCCGCGAGCCCCGGCCAGCATCTATGAACTGGGCGTGCCAGTGCTGGGCATCTGCTACGGCATGCAGACCATGGCCGGCCAACTCGGCGGCAAGGTCGAAATGGGGCGCGTGCGTGAGTTCGGCTATGCCGAAGTGAAGGCGCGAGGCCATAGCGCGTTGCTGCAGGGCATCCAGGACCGGGTTACCCCGGAAGGACATGGCATGCTCGACGTCTGGATGAGCCATGGCGACAAGGTCATAACCTTGCCGCCGGGTTTCAAGTTGATAGCCGGAAATGAGACCTGCCCGATTGCTGGAATGTCTGATGAAACGCGAAAGTTCTACGGTGTGCAGTTTCACCCCGAAGTCACGCATACCTTGCAGGGCAGGGCGCTGATCGAACGTTTTGTGCTGGGCATCTGTGCACTTTCCGGTGATTGGAGTATGCCCAATTACGTGGAAGAAGCCATCGCACGCATTCGTGCCGATGTTGGCAAGGAAGAAGTTGTTCTGGGTTTGTCGGGTGGTGTCGATTCATCGGTGGCGGCAGCATTGATTCATCGTGCAATAGGCGACCAGCTGACCTGTGTTTTTGTGGACAACGGCTTGCTGCGGCTCAATGAGACCGATCAGGTCATGGCGACATTCGCGCGCAGCCTGGGTGTCAAAGTGGTGCACGTCAGTGCCCGTGACCAGTTCATGGGCAATCTGGCAGGTGTTGCCGATCCGGAGCAAAAACGCAAGATCATCGGCCGTGAATTCATTAATGTGTTCCAGGATGAGTCGGCGAAACTGCCTAAGGTCAAATGGCTGGCGCAGGGCACAATCTATCCGGATGTTATCGAGTCGGCCGGCGCCAAGACCAAGAAGGCGCATACCATCAAGTCACATCACAATGTTGGCGGTCTGCCGGATACACTGCATCTGAAATTGCTGGAACCGTTGCGCGAACTCTTCAAGGACGAGGTGCGCGAACTGGGTCTTGCGCTGGGTTTGCCGCATGACATGGTGTTTCGTCATCCGTTTCCTGGACCGGGGTTGGGCGTGCGCATCCTCGGCGAAGTCAAAGCCTCGTATGCAGATCTGCTGCGAGAAGCTGATGCGATTTTCATTGAGGAACTGCGCGCTGCAGGCTGGTATGAAAAGACGGCTCAAGCCTTTGCGGTATTCCTGCCGGTGAAATCGGTGGGCGTGATGGGCGACGGCCGCACTTATGAATATGTGGTTGCGCTGCGCGCCGTGCAGACCACTGATTTCATGACCGCACATTGGGCGGAGCTGCCTTACAGTTTATTGGCCAAGGTTTCCAACCGGATCATCAACGAAGTGCGCGGCATCAATCGTGTGGTTTACGACATCTCAGGCAAGCCGCCGGCCACCATTGAGTGGGAATGATTCTGGGTCTTTCAGGGCCTATCGGCATGTATCGAAAAATCAACTTAATTCATTGATATATATACTAAACATCTATCGAGATGTATCGAGATCTATCGGGGGGATACCTTTCAATCTGACGGTAAATTTGACGGTAAAAATTCTAGGCGCAGACCTCGAAAAAATTTTACCGTCAGGTAAAAATGAGAGATGACGGTAAAAATAATGGCAAAAAATAACAATAAAACAATGAATTAAAGAATTAGTAGCGCCCATTTTTTCGTGACGGTAAAATCCTCACGGAAGGAGGGCGCAATGATGCTGTCAGATGGAACGTTGAGGAGCCTCAAGCCCGGAGCCACCAACTACAAGGCTGCCGACCGGGACGGGATGTACGTGACGGTCTCGCCCAAGGGGACGATCACGTTTCGACTCGACTACCGGCTCAACGGCCGGCGCGAAACGCTCACGGTCGGCCGATTCGGGACCAAGGACGGGATTTCGCTGTTGATGGCGCGCGAGCGCTGCATGGAGGCGCGCAAGGCGATTGCCGCCGGGCTTTCACCCAGCCAGGAAAAGCAGCGCGAGAAACGCCGCATGTCCGAGGCCAAGACCTTCGAGCAATTTACCAACCGCTGGCTGGAAGAGGCGCGGATGGCGGAGAGCACCAAGTCGATGCGCAAGAGCATCATCGACCGGGACATCATGCCGGTGTTCCGCAACCGCCTGTTGGTGGAGATCGGGCCTGAGGACCTGCGCAACCTTTGCGCGAAGGTCAAGGCGCGCGGGGCGCCGGCCACCGCCGTTCACGTCCGCGACATCATCAAGCAGGTCTTTTCTTTCGCAGCACTTCACGGTGACAAGGCGCCCAACCCCGCGGATGAAGTCGGCCCCTCGTCGATTGCGACGTTCGTGCCCAAGGATCGGGCGCTGTCGCCTTCCGAGATTCGCGTCATGCACCGGGTGCTCGATGCCACCGCGACCCTGCCCACCATCCGCCTGGCACTGCGCCTGATCCTGCTAACGCTCGTGCGCAAGAGCGAACTGATCGAGGCTACGTGGAACGAAATCGATTTCGAGAACGCCGTTTGGACGATCCCGAAGGGCCGCATGAAGGCTGGCAAGTCCCATAACGTTTACCTTTCCCAGCAGGCGCTCGACATCATGGTGGCGCTGCGCACCTGCGCCGGCGGCTCGCGCTTCTTCCTGCCCTCGCGCTACGACGCAGATCGCTGCATGTCGAAGGCGACCCTTAATCGAGTGACCCATGTCGTGGTCGAAAAAGCGAAGGAGTCAGGCTTGCCGCTGGAGTCCTTCACCGTGCATGACTTGCGACGCACGGGTTCTACCATTCTCAACGAACTGGGCTTCAACAGCGACTGGATCGAGAAAGCCCTCGCTCACGAGGACGGACGTTCATCGCGCGGCGTCTACAACAAGGCCGAGTATGGCGAGCAGCGCCGCCACATGCTTCAGGAGTGGGCCGACATGATCGATGCGTGGGTGGCGGGGGAAGCTCACACGGCCACCCTGTTGCCGCCGACCATGAAGGTGGTCACGACGACGGCGCCAATATGAAAAATGGCGGCGCAGCTTCTGAGAATCGGCTCTGTGACGACGAATCGCGTAGACGTGCCATTTTGGCGAGATTCGGCAGGCGGCGATCGAGGTGCCGTTGGAAGAATTGCCGTAGAAGTCGGGACACAGACCGGAACCGGCCGCTCGTCAGCACCGCGTGTAGGACATGCTCCGACCCGGTGAAGCGGGCATCCGAGTCGATTTACGGTGAAGGGCAGCTTATGTTAGCAAAGCCGACCTTGACCAAAATTACCTGGGCGGCAGGTCATCGGCCTTAACTGCCGTTCGTGGTCGCCACCTTGAGAGGCAGCTAACGAAGCTACTGCGGCCAGTACGCTTTCTTCGGTGGTGCCTCCGCAAAACCGCTGGGGACGTATGACAACTCCAAAGCGATTAAACCAGCAGCCGGCACCCAAACCCAATTCTTCTTGCCCATGTAAATACTCCTCTTTTAAGTTGTGACATGACTTTAAGATGCTCCCCCTTTTTGCGGCTTCCTAATGGTGATGCGCATGCCCGGCCATGGCATCCTTGCCATGATCCGCAAGCTGAGCGTCAAACCATTGATGTAGAGCTTTTACAAGTGCGCGTTTCTTTGATGAGTATCTCAGTTCGGCCCCATTTGGCAATTTATGATAACGGACTTCAATTTCACCAGGCTTTGCCTGTTTCAATATAGACAAGCCAGGCATAGCCTCACCGTGAATCGCAGTGGGACTGGAAAAATTGCCGCTTCCGAAATGTTTCCCGATCTGATGCAAATGCTCCCGTATCAGACGAATTTGTTCTGCATCGGAAATATTTTTCGCATAGACTCGCTGTGTCCCGCCACCTTGTGTCTTACTAAAGACATGGGTGGTGGCGTCCAAGGAAAAAGGCATGACTTCGGCACCGCGTGCCGCGACTATCGCCTGCCGGCTGGTATCTGCGCCGAACTCCGGAATCAATAACACAGATTGTTTTCGTATTCCATAGCTGTCCATATGTGCTGATATTGTTTCCTCGGTATCAACAATATGAACATGGAAGAGCTCACCTGGATGCGAAATAACACCAGACAGTTCCGCGCCTGAATAGAACCCAACCAACCGACCTTTAATGAGGTTGCCGCTCGCGTTATATTGCACCTTCGCAGACCCGTGCCCATGGCCGGAACCTTTAGGCTTGGGTCCCGCTACTACGTGCAATTTGTAATTAGATATATCTCCGTTCAACACAAACGGGAAAGGCTTGGACATATCGAGCCCCTCTTTTTTGGCCGAATCAATGACGAAAGCTTCAAATTCGGCTTGGCTCATGTCCTTGGGAATACTTATTTTTTTCCACTCACTCGTCTTGGCCGTTACTAATAGGGTTGCCTCTTCATTAAGCCCAGCGTCTGGCATTAGACGCTGTGATCCTGCGCTTCCCAAACTGATATAGGGCTTTCCGTCGATTACGGTAATTTCCCCCCGCAGTCCGGATAACGCCCCTACAGCATAAACTCCGTTGCCAGATAACGCATTCCCAAGCTTGACTTTCGGAGTGTAATCGCCAGCATCCATCATGCGCTTAAAATTGCCGTACACAGTAACGCCAAACGGAACTGCCCCCACAGTCGACTCGACGTTGGAGTTGATTAAGTTGCTGGCATGCGAATGAGCGGCGTTTTCAGCCATGCTAATGGTCGACAAACCCAATGCAATGCAAATTGCGAAAAACTTTTGAAACGGAAAGGAAAATGATGACATTACTGGTTACCTCTTAAGTTAATAAAACAGCGCATTAATAAATTTTTACTGAGCGAATATTACGCTTTAGGGATTGCAAGGTGTATGATTTAGATCATATGAATAAATCGCAGAAACGCAAATTACCGTTGGCACTTCAAGACTTGCTGCCCGAGGCGCTGTGGCACGAGTGTGCTTGGCTGCCAGGCATAAAGGGGGAGCGATTATTTTCTCAGGGCAAAAAGCCAGACCAAATGTTTTATGTAGCGAGTGGCGAGGTGGTTCTGCATCGACTGGGATTGCAGGGAGAATATATTGTCTTGCAGCGGGCGCGGCAAAGTTTTGTTGCTGAGGCCAGCGTGCAATCATCAAATTACCACTGTGATGCCAGGGTGACAGTTTCCGGCGAGCTCGTTGCTATTCCGATCGGTCTTGTCAGGCATGCGCTGCTGGTTGACCCGGAATTTGCAATGCGCTGGATGGGGATGCTGAACAAGGAATTAAAACGACTACGAGCACAGTGTGAACGATTGTCTCTCAAAGGGGTGCGTGATCGCCTGTTGCACTTGATAGAGAGTGAAGGTCACAGTGGCAGCTTGCCGCTGGGTGCAGGACTGAAATCTCTAGCCTTGGAGCTGGGTGTGACGCACGAAGCGTTATATCGAACCGTTGCAGGGATGGAAAAACAGGGAGTATTGCGCCGTGAAGACGGGAAAATTATCATCATCTAGGTTTGTGTTTGCAGGCTAATTGGAGCTTAGAAAAAATGGGGAGTGCGCCAGCACAAACTGGCAAGTGATAGTTGGTGAAAGTCCAATACAAGGAAGGAGTAGCGAACCGTCTTGACCCCGAGTCATGCGTTGCCCATCGCGAGGTGTATAGCGAAGCGTTGACAGGGGGGGCACAGACAGCGCAGCCATTGAGCCGCGGCCAAAGCAATTTCGCTGTCAGCCGCAAATTCCTTATATATCTAAACTTCAGTTTGTTCAGACATCTCCAAGGCATCATCCACTTCGATACCAAGGTAGCGAACTGCAATGACTGCTATCCACTTTGGAGCAGCCATTCATAGCTGGTGACCTGACCGGCAGTTAAGGCCGAACTGCGGCCCGACCGCTAATGGCCACGAAGGTCAGCTTCCGTAGGAGTTAGCGGCCGTTCGGGGCAGAGTTTTTCGGATTTCTGGCCGGCCGGAGTTGGCCGAACAAGGCCAGCCACCGATCTCGCCCCGCAGTCCCTTGTATGGAAAATTGCGGCCCTTCACAACGCTGATGCGGTGGGTTCCGTTAAGGTCGAATTTGGCCAGTCGCCGTTTTCTGTACCAATTCTGAGGTGACAAGCGTGGATCAATTCTCGAGTACGTTCCCCTGCTAGCCTTTCTCGCTGACCGCCCGGTTCTTCCGCTGCCGAAAATCTGGAACCGGTGCCTTCTTCACTGCATACGCCGCTCCCGGCTGCCGGCGGCTACGCAACCACGCCTCGACCTCGGCCAGGTCCCATACGACGCAGCGCGCGGTGAGGAAAAAGCGCTGGGGAAATTCCCCGCGCCGTTCCAGTTCGTAGATCGTCGAATCAGCAAGCGGGACGATCTGGCGTAGCTCGTTGCGGCGGATAGTTCGTCGCAGCGACCGCGGGTCCGTCGGCACGGCCTGCGAGAGTTCCCTGATTGCCCGCGCGTCGAACGCCCGCAAGGGCTGGCGTTGACGGACTTCCTCGCGGGCATTTTTGGCTCGTTCCGCGACAGTGGTTTCCGCATCCGGCGCGCCAACACCCTGCGATATTGCGTCGGTCGTTGACTGTGTTCGACTGCTGGACTGCATTTCTCGCTTCATACGCAGCTCCATCCTCGCTCGTTAAGCTAATCAGGCTCGCCGGCCCTGTGCCTCCCGCGGCGACTAGGCCGATCCGCTGGTTTGACTGCCATGTTGCGCGCTACCGGAGTGGCGGCAAGCGCCCTGCGGCGCTCTGCGAAGGCATTCCGGCACCTGCCGCTATGGTTCGCCGTCTATCGCCATCTATCGGGAACGCCATGTTCTCGGGATACGGATTCGCCCGGAAAAGTGTCGGGAGATCTACGGCTTGCGACCCCTTAGTAATTGATTCTCAGAACCTATTGTTCTTGATTACCCCCTGATCTGTGTTCGTTCATCTCTTTGTCACGTGACAAAGGGAGAAACGAAATGGCGCTCAAACACGGGGAAGAACTCCAGCGATGGGAGATTGCAGTAGCGAAGAAACTGGTCGGTGAATTCCGCAGGCGGTCGCGAAGCCTGGCACGCGAGGAGTTCGACGACCTACTGCAGGAATGCATGGCGCACTGGCTCGAAGTCCGCCGCAAGCTGGACCCGGATCGGGAAGGACCGCCCATTGCATACATGGCACGCGTCATCCGAAACAAGCTGACCGATTTGCTGCGCGAGCGATCAGCCGCGAAGAGGGCGCGCGATTTCGACACGGTGTCTCTCGTCGCGGCGCTTGCGCATCTCATCCTGGTCGGACTTTTGCAGTGTGACCTTGTCGCTGTGGTATTTGCCCATTTCGGTGCCGCAATCAACGATTGTCATGATCTCTTTTCCTTCGCTTATGGAGACGCGGGGTTGACAAGAGCGGGCGCGCTTGCAAGCGCTTCTCGGAATGACCGCAATTCGCCGGAGTCGCTCTTAGCCCAGGCAAAGTCGACATCTGAAATGGCTTGTCGGGCCAATGCGTTCAATACCTTCGGCCGCGCGTCGTCCATGTTGGCGAGATAGTCACGCAACTCGTTCGAGGGGCACTGTGCGGGCATACGAAACGCAAAACTGTTTTCATCTTGGCGCAACTTCGCCGTCTTTTGCGCGAGGTAGTCATAACCAACTGCCTGCGCGTTGAGGCTGGCAGCGATGGCGCGCAGGCCACCGCGCCAGCCGAGGGCACCGCGATGGAGAGCACGGCCTGACAATTCCTCGCCGCCCTGGGAAGGTAGGGTGCCCAGCATGAACAGGTGGATTGGGCGATGTGGCTCCTTGCGGTCATGGAGCATTTCCACCGCTTCCATCATGCCCACGACACCGGGATTGTTCGCCCACAGCCCCCCATCTGCGTAGACGGCCGTCGTGTCGGCGTTACCAGGCTCGATCAATTGCGACATGGAGCGCAGGATCGGTGCTGCCGTGGTGGCCATGCAGACATCGACCAAGGTACGTTCATTGTCCCGCCCGTTCAGGCGCGCCAGATGTGGCGTCTTGAACACGACCGCAGCATGGCGATTCATGTCCACCGTCGGAATCGCGAGGGCGATCCCACGGTCTTCATAGACCTCACGAACCGTGCGCGTCCCCAAGAACTGGGTCAGAACACTGCGCAACGCGGCGTCGCCACGCCGAAGCCCAAGGCCGAATCCGCGAACCAGTTTTTCTAGCATCCAAATGGATCTCAACCACTGATACGGAAATATCTCGGCGCCATGGCTCTGGTATAGCGCCCGTACCCGTTCGAGCGGCACCCCTGCGGCTAGCGCGCACGCAACGATGCCTCCGGTACTGGTACCGACAACAAGATCAAACGCCTTGCCAATGTCGATGACATCGGATCGTTTGAGATTGCCAGTAACGCGCGTAGCAAAAGTGTCCAGAAATGCCGCTTGGTAGACACCGCGCATACCGCCGCCGTCCAGACATAGCACGCGAAAGGGTGTCAGTTGCTCCATAGAAGCTCCGTTGCAGGCTTGGCCCCAGACCGGTCGTCCACCTACTTGCGATTTTCCTTGCGAACACCTTTGAACGGATCCGGATCAGCTTTTTGGTCCAGGAAGCGGCCAGTTCCGGTATCGCGCTTGGTCCAGTTCTGATTCTGCGGATTGAAGACCTGCGAACGCGCCCGGACCGCGCCGACGCGGGCCCCGTCGCCAACTGGTTTGTTCTTGGCCATAAAAGCTCCTATGAGAGGAAAGCAAGACCGAAACAGCGGGTCGAACGTCCTATAATCAATCATTAAATCCATTTGTTGCCAATTGTAGTCCTATTTTGTTACCATTGCAATATGGCCTTCAACAAGGAGAACGTCATGCCACTCACGAGAGAAGAGCTTGGGCGACGAATTCGTTCCGCACGCGAGAGTTGCGGCCTCACTCAGGAGCAATTAGGCGAATCGGTCGAGTTGTCGCGTATCGCTATCAGCCAGATTGAATCTGGCAGCCGGTCTGTGTCGAGCATCGAGCTGGACCGTATTGCCAATGTCGTCGGGCGTGACATCAAATCTTTTTTTACGGACGCTTTCGTTGAACAGGACGCTTTGGCGGCCCTGTTTCGTACCGAGGCGCAGCTTGCCGAGCAGACGGAGCTACGGCACGCCCTGCAGGATTGTTTGGCCCTGGGTCGGGAGATGACTAACCTGGAACGGCTGCTGGAAATCGATCGTGCGCAGTTGCGTGCAGCAGCCTATGAACTGCCTGCACCCAGATCGCGCTGGGATGCTATTCAACAAGGTCAACACATCGCAACTGACGAGCGACAGCGGCTGGGACTCGGAGTGTCCCCCATTGGGGATCTGATCGAACTATTCGAGTCTCAAGGCGTACGTACCGGGCTGGTTACGCTACCCGATAACATTTCCGGCCTGACCTTGTGGGATGACAAAATCGGCATTTTTGTAGTCATCAACAGCGATCATCCTGCACTACGGCGCCGTTTTTCACTGGCGCATGAATACGCACACGTGTTGATTGATCGCGAGCGATCTGGTGCAATCAGCCGCGCCGAGAACCGGACCGAACTGCTCGAGGTCCGGGCGAACGCCTTTGCGGCTGAGTTCATGATGCCCACCGAAGGCGTGGTGCAGTTTGTCCATGCATTGGGCAAGGGTGGCGCAAGCCGTGCACAAGTCGCCGTTTTCGATGAGGCCGACGTGGTTCAAGTGGAACAGCGCGCGGTCCCAGGAAGTCAGGACATCCAACTTTACGATGTCGCGCTACTCGCACATCACTTTGGCGCGAGCCGCATTTCCGCGTTGTATCGTCTTAAAAACTTGCGCCTGATCGATGAGCGCGAGTTTCAGCGCTTGAAGTCCGAAGAAGATACTGGGGCGGGCAGAGCGATTGCCGATTTCTTGGCCGCCGCTGACCCGGTGGAGGAACGAGAAACGCAGGATGAGTTCCGGCGCCGCTTTCTGGGGCTCGCGCTGGAGGCCAATCGGCGCGAGGAAATCACGCAGAGTAAACTGACCGAATTGGCCGCGATGGTGGGTATCAAACGACATGACGTCGAGCGCGTACTCTCTTCCGTCGGTCTGGATCAGGCCTGACGGTCGGACAGCTCCATGTCTGCTCCGGCCGTAACAACCGTCGTCATCACCGATACCAATGTGCTGATCAACTTTCTGCACATCGGCCAGTTGGCTCTGCTCGGCGAGTTGCCCGCGTACCGGTTTCAGTTACCGGCCGAAGTGCTGCAGGAACTGACCGATCCCGGACAGAGAGTGGCCGTCGATAATGCCATCGCCGCGGGTCAGCTCGACCTGTTAGTCATAGATGCGCTGGATGCACTCGCGCTGTACGGTGATCTGCGCGATTTGATGGGGCGCGGCGAGGCTGCCTGCCTTGCGCTGGCCGCAACCACAGGGTGTTATCTTGCCTCGGACGAGAAAAAGCGATTTCGCCGCAAAGCTATCGAGCTGATAGGTGAGGCGAGAATACTCGGAACGGAGGATCTGCTCCTGGAAGCCATCCGCTGCGATCGAATCACTGTAGCGCAAGCAGATGGGTACAAAGTTGTACTCGCCGAAAACCGCTACAAGATGCCGTTCGCGAGCTTCGCGGAGCGCCTCTAAGCGCCGGCTGCAAGCTTGGGTCTGCTTGCGCCGACGATAGGAGGAGCCAAAATGACGCTTCGAACCGCAGAGGAATGGGAAGCCCGGTTTCGCACGTGGGCTGGCGGCCCCGGAGATACAGAACTTGAACGCTGTGAAAACGCAGAGCGGATGATTCGGAAAGCGATCGCGGCAAGCACGTCCCTCAAGGAGAGGGATATTGAAGTCTTCGCCCAAGGCTCGTTCAGAAATATCACCAATATTGCCCAAGAGAGCGACGTTGATGTCTCCGTATGCCTTCGCGAAGCATGGTATTACGAGATTCCAGAGGGCACCAAAGTCAGCGATTTCAATCTCACTCCGACTGAGCACAATTACGACACGTACAGGCACAATGTCATAGATGCGCTGACCGAATATTTCGGCTCAGATAAAGTTACGCCGGGCAACAAGGCGGTTCGGATTCATTCCAATTCGTACATGGTCGACGCGGACGTCGTTCCAACATGGGAATTTCATGAATATTACGATGTCCAGAATCCCTCGAAGTTCAGAGGCGGAGTCAGGTTCTATTCCAATGATGGGAAATCGATTACGAGTTATCCGAAGCAGCACATTGAATGCGGAATAGAAAAAAATGCGCAAACCAAGAAACGCTTCAAGCGCATGGCGCGGATCCTCAAGAGTCTCCAGGTTGAAATGATCGATCAGAAGGTATTAAGCAATGCACTTCCATCGTTCTTAATCGAAAGCCTCGTATATAACGTGCCCGATGAACAGTTCGGAACTTTGACTTATCGCGGCGACGCGCAGAATATCTTGGCGCATATCTTCAACAACACGCGGCCCACGGATGACTGCACAAAGTGGACTGAGGTGAACGGCATCAAGATCCTCTTTCACGCAACGCAGCCGTGGTCGAAGGAGGACGTCAACGCGTTTTCCGATGCCGCGTGGAATTATTTGGGATTCGGCTAGGCGGGATGGTTTTCCTATGTACGGTTATGTCAACGTCCCGCGCGCTGCGGAACCCACTCCTGCCCAAGCTGGCGCCGTTGTGGGCGCAATCCGCCTTTGAGCAAGTGTTCATCGAGCACGGGAAGCAGTTCGTACGCTTTTCGCCGGACTGGTTCGAGACGCGGTCATTGAACGATCTCTGGCACAAAGGCAATCGCGACGGTCTACCATGAACTGCTGGATATGCGGCGACGAAGCGAAAACCGGTGAGCACCTGATCAAGGCCTCGGACCTACGCTCCGTTTTCGGCCCGGTGGCTCAGAAGAACCCCGTCTATTTTCATACCGCGCTTCGCCGCAACCAACCGATCGGAGGGATCAAGTCGGACACCTTGAAGTCCAATGCCTTGATATGCGCTCGCTGCAATAACCAGCGCACGCAGCCCTACGATCTCGCGTGGGAGCGGCTATCGACGTACCTGCGAAACAGGAAACCTGCAATCCGGAGTGGAGACTGGATTTCACTACAACGCGTTTTTCCGGGAACCATCCAGGAATCGATGCTTCGCGTTCACCTTTTCTTCGTGAAGTTGTTCGGGTGTGCAATTGTCGAGCACAAGGTGCCGATCGACATCGCATCTTTTTCGAGGACGATTCTGGCCGAAAGCGCGCACCCGCACGTTTTCATAGCCCTGAGCCCGCATGTAGATCTTCCCGGAAAAAGATCCGTGGGCTACTCGGACCTCGAGACCGCTCAACTGGGTGGCCGGGTGGTGTTTGCAGTCTGGATGTACGTCTTGGATGGATTCTCCGTTCGAATCATCTACGCCGAGCCGTCCGAGCGCCAGCGCAACGGGCTTGTCCGGGCTTGGCATCCGTCAACGGTCATGAAATGCATCCGCGTCGCGAGTTTTTGAGTTTGGAGACATCTCGACATTAGGTGCGGCTCAGATCTTCTTCCAGCCTTCGCGCATCTGCAACGCCCAAGGTAACTAGCGCCGCGAGCAATCCGTCAATGCCCCGCCGTATCGGCTGGGAGTTCTCCAGGAGTTCCGGGGCCTGTTTATGCACCTTCTCGACCCAGAGGCACACGCGGGAACCTATTCCGTGATCGACCCAGAAGGTGCTGTCATCGGAGTAGTGATCGAGCCATACCTTCGCCGCCGCGACAACGAATGGCAGGTGAGCCGGCTTCGTAGACACCTCCATCAAGTTCAGCGTCACGAGGGCGACAAAAAGGGATGGACCGCTCGCGATTAACCGCGTGAGGGTGGGAAGAAAGCCGTCGATCTGATCGACACCCTTTGCGTACAGGTAGCACGTCGGCGGCGGAATGAAACTGTAGTTGTTGAAGAACAGCACCGCGATGGCGGGTCCGATGTGCCATTCAATGGAAGAGGAACGATTGTCCCGGAGCCTCTGCCAGCCGTGGCTCGCCATGATGCGGCTTGCGAGGGCGGATCGGATACCGACCGCGATGGGTTCAGCCAGGCCGCCGTCATTGAAGTAGACGGCATCGACGGCACGCAGAAAATCCGTCGTCAGGTCAAAGAACGATTCATCCGGTAGCGCGGCAATTGCCGTTACCGAAAGGGCCTCTGCCTCTGGCTGGGTGAGCCCGGGCAGGCAACGCGCAACCAGACCGAAGTAGGCGTCATTCCATTCCCGGGGAGGATCGTCTACATCGTCGTGCGCGGCCAGCCCCGACCCGTTCGCCTCGGCGGTCCATGACGCGTAGGTCCGGGCAATGTCGCGCAACCACGACCGAGTCGCGTCGCTTGTAAGGTCAAAGATCTGCCGGAGCCACAATGCAGCGGCTTGCTCGTCGGCGTATTCGCCCGGCCTCGTGGGCTTCGGTTCCGTGTTTTCCTGCGGCGTAGGCCCGCCCGGGAGGCGAATGCGCCGTCGGCGTCGCGGCGTCTTGGAAGGAAAGGGGGGCCAGGTGGGCTCCCCACGCTCACCTGCGAGCCATCTCATCTCGGCGTCGACGGCAGCGCTCACGCGTTGCCGGTATTCGGCGGACAGCACCGCCGCCGCCTCCTCTGTACGGTCCCACTTTCGGGTCAGTTGGATAGACGCAGTGAAGGCGCAACGCAGTATGGCTCGCGGCAACCGGTCATCGACGGAGGCCAGTACGGCGGTTGCGGCGCCCAAGCCATGCGCGGCAGCGGGATTGTTGCGCGCCGCGATTTCCAGCAGCGCGCGCACATCAACGGGTGTGCATTGCTCCCTGAGGGAATGGATCATCCCGGCAAACGCCATGGCGATCGGATTGAATCGCAGACCAGCGCGAACCCTGTGAACCGGATCGTCTTTGGACTGCAGGGCTTGGGCAAAGAGGTCGCGCGCCCATGTCGCATGGCGACGCCGTAGCTCGGCATCGCCGTCGCGCATGACAACCAAGGCAGCGGCGAAGACCGCTTGTTCGCGCATCCAATCGTCGTCTGCGCCTTGTTTCTTGGTCGTGGCTACCGGGCTTTGACCCCACGCCGCAGCTACAGCCGCAAGCTTGGCGGATGATTTCGACGCATCATCAAGTACGTTGCCGAGTGCCGCCTGCATGTTCGTGTCTGCAAGGCGATCCGGGACGTCGGATTGCAACGCTGCGAAATGGTCTCTCTCGGTCGGCGGCGATTCGTACAGCGACCCAGTCCTTTGTGTGCCGTCCTGCAGCGTGACGGTTCTCTCCGAGTGATTGGCCGGGTCGATCCGATTCAGGGCATGCGCAGCCATGAACGCTGGATCGCGCAGGGTGGACTTGGCTGTATACGCGCCGAGGCGTGACACCGCGTCTCGAAGCAGCGCCTCCACCCTCTGACGCTGCTCCTCCGGCCGGCCCACGGCATAGTGATCAAGCAGGCGGTCCAGCATTACCCGGCGGGACGGACGCTTTTTCAGGGCTTCCAGACTGATGGCGCCTGCCGGCTCTTTCTGCAGCGCCTTGAAACCAAAGAGGTCCGGATAATCAAAGTTGTCGTGCGTGTGCCGCTCTCGGTCGAGATAGAGGAGCTCAGGGCACGCCACGAACGGAACCGCCGCTTCGCGTGACGCGGGCCAATGCGAAAGAATGAGATCGACCGCTACGAGAAGAAACGCGGCGCAGGAATTGGGAGGCCCCAATACGTCGGCAAGAATGGACTCGAAGCCTTCGCCTGCCTCGATGCGGCGATGCGCCCATGCTTCCAATGCCATCAAGGCCGATGTGACACTGTTATGGCTGGACCCCTCGCGTGACCAAACGTAGGTGCGCTGCCAGGGGAAGGGTCGTGCGCCATCGGTGAGCGGGATCGTTATCGCATCGTCGCCGTGGTCTTGGCCGTGGCTATAGAACGATATCGTGTGATTGACCAGCTGATGGATTAGCGATTTCCCCTGCTCGGGGGCGTGGGTGAGGAGATCGAGGAACGGACCTTGCGAGGGCGAGGCAGGAAAAAATTCATGATCGAGGTAATCGAACGGGCCATCAAGGTCGCGGGACTCGTGCGAGTCGCGGGATCGCGGTTTCGGTATCAGGGCATCTGCCGTCAACTCGGCGAGTTCTGCGGGCGCCGCCTGGGCGAGGGATCCTCGGAATTTGAGGATGCCTGCCACAATCCTTTCACCGTGCCGACGCTGCTTCAACGCCTCCAGGTACTGAACGGCCAGCTGGGGCGCCCGATTGCAGAACATGAGGAATCCGGTTCGGACGTCCGACTCCAGCGAGTGCATCCGGTCGTACTCGATTTCGCCGTTGAATGGTTCCCGCCGGTCGGAAAAGTTGTTGGGGTGAAGAGAAATTTCCAGCTCTGTCAGCCATCGATAGAGCCGCTCAACGAGAATGGGGGTGAGGGGATCGCGCCCGAACATGCCGGTGGACCAACCGGTGTAGAGATCGACCACACTTGGGATTGCCGCAGGCGGGAGGCTCTGTCCGAGACTTAGCAACCAGCCGATCAGCCGACGCCACGAGGCGTTGTTCGGCACGGTTATGCTGGCAGGAATTCCCGACGCATCGATACCGAATGCCGCAAAGAACCGCGAAGCGGGCTCCACGTCGACTGCCATCAGTGTCCTGATGAGTTCGCGAAGCACGCTGGCCCGGTTGGCGAACAGATAGCCGGACGCGCGTGCGAGGAGTTCGCCTGCGATTTCGGACCGTACGAGCGCAAGCAGGACTGCTCGGCGCCATGAACCATGCACGCCGTCCCTGCTAAGGCGATCGAGAAGCAATTGCCAATGCGTGCTGTCGGGCACGCGCTCGATTGCCATGCGGGCGGCCAACTCCAGGCCACGCGACAGTGCAGCCGGTGCAGGGCGATCCAGGGGCAGGTGGTCGATCGTCGCCGATTCCGCGTGCAACAGATTCGCGATCGCCCATTCGCGAAGCACATCGTGACGGTACGCAACGTGATCGTCGGACAGGTCCCGTAAGCTCTCGCTGCTGACCAGAGCGTCCACGGCACCAGGCGGCTGATCGCGGACATCCAATGGCTCGCCGTGTTCAATGACCTGTACCGCCAACGCCCGAAGGAGCCGTGCACGTACGCGGTGTTCTGCGTCGATGTTGCCATCGGCTGTCTGCCACCACTGCGCAGCCATGTCGCACTCGGTGCGCGGCACGGGATCGCTTTCGGGGCGGATCGCGAGGCGAGAAAGGCGGAATAGATTTCGAATCACGTCGCGCGCCGGATGGGCATCGTCTAGGATGGGCACAAGCTGCGGTGCGGCATTTCTCAGTTCGTCAACCTCTGCGTCGCTCAGGTCGCCGATTACGATGGGCTCGGTACGGCCCAATGCGGCCAGCGCCTCGGATGGAAGCCAGTTGGGTTCTTCTGTTCCGAAGTTGCGCCGGGCCGTTGCCACCACGGCGAGGCCGGGAACGCCCGAAGCCTCACGAACAATATCAACTACCGTCGTGCGTTCCGCTTCAGAGAAGAAGTCCAGGTTGTCGAGGAAGAGGATGACGCCCCCGTCGCCGGCCAGATCGGACAGCAGTTCATGGGCGGACCCATCGAACCCGAGCACGGACTTCATCGCGGTCCAGCCCCCTGGCGTCACGCGCCCCGGGCTGAGTACGAAAACCTGCCCCTCCGCAGATATTTGCTCGGCGACGTGCTTCAGAAGGCCGGACTTCCCGACGCCCGCATCCCCACGAATTTCGAGGTAGCGACCGCTGTCGAGCGCAGTGTGAACCGCGGTGGTCCGCTCATGCCGCGTCAGCAGGACGGTGCCGACTCGATCGCGGATGTCGGCAAGCGCGTGGCGGGATGCTTCGGCCAGCGCCGCACGCGCGGTCGCGTACCTGCGATCGCCGGTGAGCCTGAAGGTCTTCTGCCGCAAATGCTCGCCGAGCTCGTCCTTGGTGCGGTCTCCACCGCTCGCCGCAACGTCGATGGCAAGCGCTTCCAAGTCGGTCCAGAGGCTTCCGGCACGTCCCATATCGTCCGGGTGCAGTACCCGGGTAGCTCGTTCCAGGGCAAGTTCGGCCGACGCGGAGCCGGGCGCCGTGAAATCGAAAACGAGAATCTGAAGCCGGCGCAACAGCTTCCAGACGGTCTCGTCGTCGTTGGCAGCTCCCGCTTCGGCCAGCCGTGACGCGAACGTGCGTACGAAAGTGCGCATGTCCTCGTTCGCTGATCCCGGTCGGTTGATCCGCGCCGTGAAAGTGGCTGCGTCCCCGATCTGGCGCGCCCACGTCAGGACGTCCTGGTAGGCTCCATCGATCTTCCGGGAGCTTCGCGATGTTGCGATCGCGAGGTGGTGACGACGAATCCAGAAGTCCGGCCGGCGCGTGGCGTCGGCGATCTGGGCCACGGCGTCTCTGAACACTGTGTCGCCCGCGGTAAACGTAATCGTTCGCTTAACCTGGATTTCCAGAACGGCGGGTTGGCCTCGATAGTCCCGAGCTTCGACGATGACATCATCAAGCGGGTGCCCTTCGGCCGCGCGCTGGAACTTGACGCGTGCGATCGTCGTGCCGGGCAGCCCCCGAGGCTCCGTGCCCACGAGCATGGATAACAAATAGTGCGCACCAACCTGAGCCTCGAATTGGCTGCCGGCTGGACCGCTTGACGCAGGGCTTGTGGCCATCCCGATCATCCGTATGCGCTTTCGAGATCGATTGAACTTTCAAATGTCTACCGCAGTTGAGGGGCGCCAAAAGTCGGGCAGTGATCATCAACTCTATAAAGCTTGCAAAGCATAGCACGCAGTGCTATAAACGGCAACGGGGGAGCGGATGGCGGTCTATAAGACCAGATGGTTCGACCGGTGGGCCAGGAAGCACGATTTGAGCACTCGTGCCCTGTGCGAGGCTGTGCGCGAAATGCAGGCTGGACTGTATGAGGCCGATCTCGGCGGCGGGTTGCTGAAGAAACGCATTGCCCGCCCGGGGCAAGGCAAGAGCGGCGGTTTTCGTACGCTGGTGGCGACGAACAAAGGTAGCAAGTGGTTTTTCGTATTTGGCTTTCCGAAGAATGTCCGGAGCAATATCGACAAGGACGAGGAAGAAGGTCTGAAGAAACTGGCTTCGCACTTGTTGTCGCTGTCGCCGCCGGATCTGGTTACCGCACAACGTGCGGGTGAATTGATGGAGGTAAATTGCGATGCGCAAGACTAAATCGGCAATTCTTGAGGCCGTGCACGAAACGGCCAAGGGGCTTCATGCTGCTGGCGTGATGGAGCAGGTTACGCTGCGCGAATTCGACCGGCTGTGTCTGCCGCCGGTCGAGCCTTTGTCGCCCAGCAAGATCAGAAAAATTCGGGTTCAGTCACATGTCAGCCAGGCGGTATTTGCAGCGCTGCTGAACACCAGTGTCTCTACCGTGCAGAAATGGGAAATCGGTCAGAAGCGCCCCACTGGAACGGCGCTGAAGCTGCTTCACCTTGTACAGAAGCGTGGTCTCGAAGTCGTCGCATAGCGTGAATTTTCTGCGACTGAATCTGCGCTGCCGATAGTCCTCGACAGATACTGAAAGCTTGCATGGCGAGAAAAACGTTGCCAGCGATAGGTACCGATAGATCCCGAAGGGTACGCGCGTTGGATCGTCGATAGGTTTCGATAGTAGGCGATAGATGCTGAATGCTAATTTTGGGTATCAGATGCAAATGACGGTAGATATGACGGTAGAAATGCTACTCACTGAAAAAAGTTCTATACGTGACAACGGCTTAGAAGCGCCGTTGATGATCGAGTGGGAGTAGGTATAAATATTCTTACATATCAATAAGTTATATAATAAATTTACAGTGGAACTTTAGATTTTTCACTCGCCTCGCCATCATCCTCAGCAACTGATCAGCATGTGCGCCTAGGAATTCCCAAAGTGGTTCTAGCCAATGATATAAAACCTCGGTTAACATGGCACATTCACCGAGGATTTGTACCTCATGGCCAGCAGCAGGATACCCATTACTCAGCGGGATCGGGCGTTCGCCTTCCTCAAAGCGAAGGGCATGGCGCGCCTGAGCGAGCTGATCGGGGAAGGCGTTACCGCATCCACCGTTTCGCGGCTGGAACGCGAGGGCGCGGTTATCCGCCTCGCACGCGGGCTGTACCAGCTTCCGGATGCGTTGATCGACGCGAATCACACGCTGGCCGAGGCCGCCAAACTGGTGCCGAAAGGCGTCATTTGCCTCACCTCGGCGCTGGCCTTTCACGAGTTGACCGATCAAATACCCGCGAAGGTATGGATCGCCATCGGACCGAAAGACTGGCATCCGAAGTTCCGGTACCCGCCTGCACGCTTTGCTCATTTTCCGAGCAACCACTTGGAAACCGGGGTCGAGCGCCACGTCATCGACGGCGTCGAGGTCCCGATTTTCGGAGTCGCCAAAACGATCGCGGATCTCTTTCGTTACCGTCGCACCGTCGGCGTCAGCGTCGCCCTGGAAGGCCTGCGCGCAGCACTTCGAAAGAGAAAAGCTACGCCGGCGCAAATCGCCAAGTATGCGAGCGACGCCCGCGTATGGAAGGCCATGGAGCCGTACGTGAGTGCGTTGACTTCCGATGGCTAGGCAGCCGCGCGACATGGGTGCCTCGGTTCGTGCCCGCCTGCTCACGCTGGCGCGCGACAAGGGCCAAGCATTCGATCTGCTGCTAACGCGATATACGACCGAGCGATTGCTCTATCGTCTCAGTATCACGCCACACCGCGATCGCTTCGTGCTGAAGGGGGCGATGCTGTTGACGACCTGGTTCGACGATCCGCATCGTCCCACGCGCGATGTGGATTTCCTCGGTCACGGCGATCCAGCGCCGGAGCCCATGCTCGCCGTATTTCGCGAAATTTGCGCCATCGAAGAGAACGACGGTGTCACATTTGATATCGATGCCTTGCGAGTCGAACTGATACGGGAAGAACTCGAATACGGCGGCCTGCGCTTGCGAACCACCGCGCGGCTGGCCGGTGCGCGGATTACTGTGGTCATCGATATCGGTTTCGGCGACGCTGTCGAACCAGGCATTGAGGAAATCAATCTGCCGGTATTGCTGGATCTCCCTGCACCCAGGCTGCGCGCGTATGCGCGAGAAACGGTCGTGGCGGAGAAATTTCAGGCAATGGTCATGCTTGGCCTTGCCAACACGCGGATGAAGGACTTTTACGACATCTGGATGTTGAGTCGAAATTATGACTTCGACAGAGAACGCCTGAGCCGCGCTATCGAAGCCACATTTGAGCGCCGCGGAACGCCGATTCCGGAAGAACTGCCTGACGCACTGAGTCCGGTCTTCGCGGTCGACGTGACGAAGCAGCGCCAGTGGACCGCATTCGTCAGGGACTTGGACACGGGAGCACCGTCGCTTGAGACGATTGTGAGCGACCTTGCAGGTTTTCTAATACCGTACGCACAGCAAGCCAGACACCGGAGCGGAGGTGGCTGAACGTGATCCATCGGCGGAATTGAAGGCCGAAAACGCCCACCTGATCGCGCTGCTGGAAGCGAACAGCATTCAATGGCGCGTGGAGACAGAGCACGTACCGGCGTCTTCAATGCCGGAGCCCTCACGTTTATCCACGGGCGAAAAGGTGGCGCTATTTCGCCGGTTGTTCCGGGGCCGCACGGATGTTTACCCGATCCGCTGGGAAAGCAAAACCACGGCCAAGTCGGGTTACTCACCTGCATGCGCCAACGAGTGGCGCGCCGGTGTCTGCGAGAAGCCGCGCATCAAGTGCGGGGACTGTAGCAATCGATCGCTGATCCCGCTATCGGACGCGGTTATCTACGATCATCTGACCGGTGACTCGACGATCGGCGTCTATCCGCTTCTGGCGGATGACACGTGCTACTTCGTCGCTATCGATTTCGACGAAGCCGAGTGGAGAGAGGATGCACGCGCCTTCGTGCGGTCTTGCAGCGAACTCGGCGTCCCCGTTGCACTCGAGATTTCCCGCTCAGGTAAAGGGGCGCATGCCTGGGTGTTTTTTGCTGACAGGGTGTCGGCTCGCGATGCGCGTCGCTTGGGCACGGCCATCATCAGCCATACCTGCTCACGTACCAGGCAACTGAAGCTGGAGTCGTATGATCGCCTGTTCCCCAATCAGGATACGATGCCCAAGGGAGGCTTCGGCAACCTGATCGCCTTGCCGCTGCAGAAGAAGCCCCGCAAAAATGGCGGCAGCGTGTTTGTCGACGCCGACCTGTGCCCGTATCCCGATCAGTGGGACTTCCTGGCATCTGTGCAACTGATGGCGCCGCACGACATCGAGCCAACTATCCTGCGCGCTACGGGCAGGATGCATCCGCTGGATGTCACTTTCATCGACGAAGAGGACTTGGCGACGCCGTGGAAGAGTTCAGCACCATCGACGAGGAAACTGTCGGGGGCTATGCCGGAGTCCCTCACTGTGACGTTGGGCAATCTTGTCTACTTTGAGAAGGCGCAGCTTCCACAGTCGCTGGCCAATCGCTTAATCCGTCTCGCCGCGTTCCAGAACCCGGAGTTTTACAGGGCACAGGCAATGCGAATGTCAGTATGGGACAAGCCACGCGTAATCGGTTGCGCCGAAAACTATCCGCAGCACATTGCGCTGCCACGTGGTTGCCTCGGTGCCGCTCAGGAACTGCTGAGCGAGAATGGCATTCGCTGCGATCTGCGTGATGAACGGTACTGCGGCGAAGCGCTCAATATGACTTTCATCGGCAACTTGCGCGACGATCAGCAAGCTGCTATCGCCGCAATGCTACGCCATGATGCCGGAGTATTTTGCGCGCCCACTGCTTTCGGAAAGACCGTCACGGCCGCAGCGATGATCGCGAGGCGGGGTGTGAATACCTTGGTGCTGGTGCATCGCACAGAATTGCTGAAGCAATGGCAGGAACGCCTGCAGGTCTTCCTTGGCGTCGGCAAGGGGGTAGTCGGCAGCATCGGCGGAGGTAAAGCCAAGACCACAGGAAAGATCGATATCGCCGTAATGCAATCGCTGTCACGGCAGGGCGAAGTGAACCCCCTGGTCGAGAACTACGGTCACGTCATCGTCGACGAATGCCACCACGTCGGCGCCGTGTCGTTCGACGCCATCCTGAAGCGGACCAAGGCGAAATACGTTCTGGGCTTGACCGCCACCCCGTTTCGCCGCGACGGGCAACAGCCGATCATCTTTATGCAGTGCGGGCCGATTCGTTATACGGCGGCCAAGCCGGCCAGCGCTCCCCGCGATCTCGAGGTGGTGCCGCGTTCGCTCTACTCGCGTATTGAGCTTCCGTCCGATGCAGGGATTCAGGATGTATTTCGAAACCTCGCCAATGACCAGGCCCGAACGCAAGCGATCGCTGCGGAAGTCCAGATCGCCTACAACCAAGGCCGCAAAGTTCTGGTACTCACCGAGCGCACCGAGCATCTCGGTGCCATTCAAGTGGCTTTGGCCGGCAAGATTCCACCGATGTTCGTCCTGCACGGGCGGATGCCCAGGAAACAGCGTGCCGCGCTTATCACGGAATTCGATGCTCTGCCGCCTGATGCTCCGCGCGTCCTGCTTGCGACCGGTAAGCTGGTCGGGGAGGGATTCGACCATCCAGCGCTCGACACGCTGGTGTTAGCAATGCCCGTCTCGTGGAAGGGCACGTTGCAGCAGTACGCCGGCCGACTGCACCGAGAGCATGCCACCAAGACCGACGTACGGATCATCGATTTCGTGGACACCGGCCATCCGGCACTGCTGCGAATGTGGGACAAGCGCCAGCGCGGTTACAAGGCTATGGGGTATCGGATCAAGGAATCGCACCCCACCGATCTCGCCGCTGAGTCCGATGGATTTGAGGGGGATATGCTCGAAATCGAGATGGCTAAATCTCACAGAAAGTGAATTGGCATGAGTGAGTACCAGTACTACGAATTCGTCGCCATCGACAAGCCATTGACGCCGACGCAAATGGCCGAACTGCGTTCGCGCTCGTCACGCGCCAGCATTACTTCGACCAGCTTTGTGAATCACTACGAGTGGGGGAACCTCAAAGGGGATCCTGTAGACTGGATGCGGCGATATTTTGATGCTCACGTTTATTTGGCCAACTGGTGTACTTGTTTGCTGTTCCTCCGGGTGCCTAAGGACGCTTTGGATACCAAAACTCTCCACGCCTTTGAAACCGAATTTGCTTTCACGGTCGACCGGACAAACACACACTGGATACTCGAATGGACGCTGAACGAGAGCGAAAACTATGATCGCTTTGGCATGGAGGATGGTGAGGGCTGGATGAGGCGGTTGACACCGTTGCGCGCCGAACTGCTGCGTGGCGATTTGCGCCCGCTGTATCTCGGTTGGCTGGCTGGCGTGAGCGCTGGTGAAGTCGACGAGTCTGCCGTCGAGCCCCTGCCACCGCCCGGGCTTTCTCGACTCACGGCTGCCCAGCAGTCGTTGGCAGAATTTCTCGAAATCGGTCCCGACCTGCTAACGGCCGCCGGATTGCTTGACCAGCAAGCCTCAGATAGCGATACCCAAGATGATGTCGAACTGGATGCATGGATCGCTGAACTTCCAGCGGCGGAGCAAGCAGCAACGCTCAAATTGCTGATGACAGGGCACGCGCAGCATGCCGAGCGCCGATTGAAATTGCGCTTCCTTACCTGGCAGCGCGAACAGCAGCCGATCGGAAAGCCTATACCATCGCGGCGTGCTGTCGCGGAAATTCAGAAGATGGCCGGGTCCGTTGCCGAATCGAGAAAAAAACAGGAAGCAGCGCGGCGCAAGAAGGCTGAAGCCGAACGGCAGGCCAAGCATAAAATCTACCTGCGGACGTTGGCCGCCGATTTCGACCGGTGCTGGCAAGTTGCCGATGAACGAGCAGAACGGGGCATTGCCTCCGCCTACGATGAGGTAAAACGCGCGCTCGTCGATCTGGCCGAGGCCTATATTCTTTGCGCCTCCCGGGCTGACTTCGATCGGAAACTGGCGCAATTCATGGTCCGGCATGGAAAACGCGGTGCCTTGGTCCGGCGCCTAGCAGACGCAGGGCTTTGGAAAAAGTCGTAGCGATGATAGCGTGCGAAAATGATCAAGACGTCGAAATTCGGCACGAAGTATCTGGATAAGCTGATCGAGGAGGCAACCACCGACGCCTACAACGAATCGGAGCAAGCTGGCGGGTTCTTCGCCATGATCGAGGAGAATCTCGCCCTTCCATTCGTGACCCAGGTGCTCGGGCAGGAAGTGACGGTTGCCAAGCTCGATATCACCAAGCGCGACGAGATCGTGGCCATTTGCTCGCGGGGAAAGGTGACTCAAGCAATACCAATTCTCGATCTGCCAATGCCCAACCCGCGGCCGGAGGGGGCAGAATGGATCGATGCTTATCGGCGCTGGAACGGGACCTAAGTGGGACTTCGAGTCGGAATACATGCCGCTAGCGAGAATGACCTGACGGTAAAAAATTGCTCGAAAACTCTCTGTGCGACAATAAGTTAAGCCATTTGATGGCGACGCTTATTAGCGTTTTTGTGGGCCGTTGGTGTACTTGGAGCAATGCCGTGACGGTAAAAAAATTGTCAAGAGAATATTACGAGACAACAGGTTAGGTCATTTGATGCCGGCACGCTTTTTAGCGTCATTTCAACCAACCGAGGGACTCGTTGACGCTGCCAAGAAGCGTCGCGAGAACCGATAGATGTCGATACATCTCGAAAGGTGACCCGTGTCGGGGCACCGATCGTCCTCGATAGATGTCGATAGATGCGGAAAGCTGTTTCGGGGTATCAGATGAGATTGACGGTAAATTTGACGGTAAAAATGCTACTCGCAGAATGAAGTTCTAAAGGCGGTGTCCCGCTCACAGTTGAAGGTTTGAGCCGGTGGCAGAATTCATTATGCTGCCTTTTTCAGTTGTACAGTGGCGGGTCGAAGCGCGTGGATAAGGGCCGCAATGTTCTTTTTGCCACGCAGT
>Ga0209491_10001634_pt1 | contig 42747 bp, 40 predicted proteins | sample BON02_FD_187213 | JGI IMG/M metagenome (GOLD analysis project Ga0209491, IMG submission 187213) | Freshwater microbial communities from Lake Bonney liftoff mats and glacier meltwater in Antarctica - BON-02 (SPAdes) (version 2) | ecosystem: Environmental > Aquatic > Freshwater > Ice > Glacier...
GAAAAGCTAAATTCAGCGCTTTAAGAATCTAAAATTTTAAAATTCCGAGATTTTTCGGTTTATTGATTTAGAAAATTAAACAACTAAATTTTGAGGTTGAGCATTTTCCGTTAGTTTTTGCCAACGTTGTTGTGTATGATTAGTTGCGTGGTTAAGCACGAAAGTTAGTAAATAAAAACTGAATAGAAAATCCGCGAGGATTTTCGTAAGTAGTCGAGAACCAAGCAATTAATTATACACGGTGTTGCCATTTCGTTGTTTTTTCAAATCACTGATATTTTATTAAATTCTTTTTGATTACTTTTTTATTATTTTTTTAGTTGAAATTACAGTTCCTTTATTATCTGTGATTTTTACGAAATATATTCCATTAGAAAATGAAGTTAGGTTTATTTCAGATGTTATTTTTTTAATAGTTTTGGAATTAACTACTTTACCGATTGTATTAAAAATTTCAAGTTTTAAACTATTATTTACAGAAAATTCAGGGATATTTATAATTAAAATATCAGAAACTGGATTTGGGTATAATTCTATATTTGAAGTTATTTTATTGTCAGCAACTCCTAAAGTGCTACAAATACTTCTATTTTTTTCACCATTAAAAATTAAATTATCCAAATATTCTGAACCTCCCCATTTTGTGCCAGAAATCTCTAGGGTATATTCAGTTGAATTTACTAAATCTGTATCGTAAATTGTTGCTGTATGGTTCCCTATACTTGTTGGGGTTTCAGTTCCACTTATTCCTAAATCAAATATTTCAACTTTAGCAAATACTTCATCATTGAATGAGCCTCCAATTGATTTATAGGTTGCAGTCATTTTATACCAATGATTATCTGTCAATGATAAATTAGTACTTTGAGCATAATTATATGAAGTTATACTTAAAGACATATCTCTGTTTAGATAGAAACGAATATTGTGTCCATTCGAATTTCCTTCCATAAAAAAAGCAAGAGCACGTTGATAAGAATTTGGATTAATTAATGTAGAATTAAATTTAAAACTCATTGATGTTATAATGTCAGAGTTTAATAAATTTTTGTATATAGAACAATATTTTATTACATCATTTCCCCAACTTACATTATTTGGCGGAACTAATGCTCCACCTGTAATTCCATTTGTATTAATTTGAGTGATTGAATTGTCAGGAAAATTATTAATAAAATTATTTGATAAATCATTATCGGTTGAAGATACATAATTATCAAAATTCACATTTTCAGTTATAATCTGCGAAAAAGCATTTACGCTGATTATAATAAAGCTTAACATTACAGTAATTTTTTTCATAGTCATTTTATTATAATTATTAATTCAGGTTTTTGTTCACAATGAATGGCAACGTCTTTGTATATGAAAAGTAAAAAATCAGATAATCTGTTACTTTCGAGCGTTGTGATTGTTATTTGATGTGCCAAAATTTAAGGCTGGCATTTACCTTTTTTATTTTTTATATACAGTGTTGTGTGTAGTGTTTTTTCGTTTTCTGCTGTTTGTTGTTTATTTCGGCGTTTTTCAAATTTAACGTATATTGCTGAAAATTAAAAATATGTCAAAAGAAGAAATAGATTATATTGGAAATCAAGTTGTAATATCAGCTTTAAGAGTTCAATTAGATGCATTACTTTCAGTTTTGGATGATTCTAAAAGGACTCAATACCAAACAGCACTTTTTGATAAATGTCAAGTAATTTTAGATAAAAATAAAAAGTTACTTTCAAAGGATAAATATGATTTTTTCAAAGAACTTTTTGAATCAGCTATTATTCGTAATGAAATAAATCCTTAATATATTTTCTCCATTTATTCATAACTTCCTTGTTATTTTTTCCGTTAAATGGTGGAAAGGGTGTACTGTTCCTATTTTGTGTTTTTTTTATTATACCTTCAGTTGTCTTATTCATATTTCGTTATTTTACATCATACTTATATTTCTTCATATGAAGAGTTTTCTCGCTTATTTTGTTTGTTTTTAAATTCAATATTTTCCTCTTTCCTGTGAATTTTAAGATTTTTTAATCTTTGTGTTTTATTATCGTAGTTCCAAGTAGTCTGATATTTAATATCATAGTTGTATCTATAATAAAACTTATTTTTTATCTGTGCTTTATATCTTGAACGTGTACGTTTATAAAAATCTTCTGGTTTTTCTTTGTGTGATAAAAAATTATTCATATAATCTTCCTCAGAAATATTATTGTTAATTAGACGAATAGATTTTCCAGTATGAGAAATTGAATATAAACTGCTTTCAGGTAAATCCATTTTCTCACGGTTTTCTTTTATTTCAATGATTATTTTTTCTTTTCTTATTAGAGTTGGATTATTGCTTAAATTTCTAACGTCGATTTTATATTTTGGATTACTATTTATTTTATTTTTAAATTCATCGAGCCAATTAGCAATGTCAATATCATTACATAAAATTGCTACTCCATTATTTGAATATTCTGATTTAGGTTCAAAATCTTCGTTATATCCTAAATATGAAATTAGACTTACGTTTTTTTCTTCAAAATTAACTTGTTTGTATTTTTTCTGATAATTATCAATTAAGCATCTTGCATTTTTAAGAGTTACACTCCGAAGACCTTGGGAATTAAAATCAAACTCCAAAGGAACTTCACATTTTCCAGATTTATAATAATAAGTCTTTGATGAATTTGAAATATAATATCTAATCTTATTTTCGCTAATTAGTTTTTTAGTTATATTGTCAAAATCATTGTGCGTCATATCTTCATAAAATTCAAGAAACAAGTAGTTTTTATATGTTTGTTTTTCAGTATTATCTTTGCAACTATTTATAAATAAAATAAGTATTAAATAAAAAGCATATTTTGTAAACTTGTTTTTCATAGTTTATTTTTCGGTTAAGTTACTGTTCTTTTGTTATATTTACTAAAAATTAATTATGTCGCCATATATTCAAACAACAGGAGTAGATTTTTCTAATAACGAACTCCATAAAGATAATTTAGAGTTTTCAAAATCAATTACTTCTCTTTTGAGTCAAAGATTAGGAGATACACCTATCTGTTTAATTTATTCTGCCAAAACAAGCAGGACAAGACCACACACTGAATTTAATGAACGACCTGAACTTTCAAAAGTGTTTTCCGATAATGTAAATACTCTTTTAGACTTATTAGAGGAAAACAAAGGTAATACTTCTAAATGTTTAGTTCCTTATTTTGAACATATTCAAAATTCACTTATTAATGAAAGTATTAGTAAATCAGATTTTAAACTGGTTTTTCAAGATTTTAATTTAAATGAAGTTTTTGAGGAGAAAGCTTCAAATACTCTAAAAGATAAACTAAATTCTCTGATGGAAAAGCATAAGATTGAATAAGTTCTTTATTACTTTTTCTATGCTTTTTTGTTTTATTTATTGACCATTTTAACTTTTCTATTTCTGAAATTATTCCTAAATCCAGAGTTTTGTACCCTTCTGATTTTTTATCTACAACTAATTTAAGTCTGATTGGTATATTTGATAAATCCATATCTCCATTTATTGAACTTGTAAATCTTCTTATGGTTTCTCCATAATAACTAATCACATCTTTTTGTGCTAATTCTTTCCCTTCTCCATTTTTCAAGTATAGTTTTTTTCTTTCTTCTCTTTCCTTTTCTTCTGTGTTATTCATTTTCGTTTTTTTTTACATTACACACAACGTTGATGTGTATGAGCCGTTGCGTGTCTCACACACGAACCATTAAAAGCACAAAACTACGCTGGAAAATTCCGCAGGAATTTTCCAGATGAGCACAGACCCAGCAATGGTTTATACACGGTGTTGTGCAACGTTTTTATTTTGTTAAACACTTCAAATATTCACTTAATTTCGCTCCGTTTTTAATTTCTCCATCGTAAATATAAAGTCTTTTGTCGGTAATTGGATTTTCTATTAATAATTCAATTTCAGCTTTTGTTAGTTCGATAAATGCTGAATAGACATAGTTTTTTCCGCTTGTATTTACTTTTGCATCAATATCAGCATTTGGTCGTTCAATTTTTTTTCCGTTTTCTAAAAGTAATATTAGCCCTTTTTTTCCAACATTTAGAGTTGCTCCTGGTTGGTTCATCGCCATATATATTTTTGAAACTCCATCTTTAGTTGTTTTGATAAATCTAATTCCATCAGAATAATTTGAACTTGCTGAAGTTTCTCCACTAAATTTGTCGGTTGTAGTTTCAATGTCTTTACAATAAAATCCTTCTGGCAATTCAAGTCCGCCAACAATTTCTAACTCAAAGCTAAAATCATATTTACTGTCATAATCATAATAAACTGTTCCTAACTCTTCATTTTGCAATTCCAATACAGAATATCTTCCTGCGTCAGAAGATAAAGTTGTTGTTTGGTCATAAATTTTCACGACTTTAAATTCTTTTCCAACTAATTTATTGTAATCCGATTGACTTGTTCCGCTTGGAAAAGCTCTATGTCCTTTTTTGTATTTTTCAAGTTTCTTGGTAACTGTATCAAATTTAGCGTAGAAATTTTTATACGCGTAACGTTGCATTGATTCCTCCAAATTCATTGGTTTCACAGTTTTGTTTAATAATAAATCGACACTTTCCGCTGGAAAATTTTGTCCGAATGAAATACCTGAAATCAAAACCGTAATTAATAGTAAAATTTTTCTCATAATTCTAAATGTTTGTTGTTTTATGTTTAAATGTTGCACTATGTTATTTTTATAAGATATTTTAAATTGGTCAACAAACACAGTTTGAGATTTCTTTCCAAATCGCCCAAATTGCGTAAGCACCAGCGAGAAAAGTCCCAAGTGCGACCATTACATTATAAATATCGTTCTTAATTCGTTTTCTTTTCAGGTCATTTAATGCCTGTTTATAGCCTCCAGAACGAGAAAATAGAATACCGTTGTAGTTTATTCGAAACATCCATTGATTTGAATCAGACATATCTACATATCCATCCGCATTTAGTTTTAATAAAACCATATGAGCTTCTGTCGGGTTTACTTTTAATTCTGAAAGATGGCATATTGTTTTACTATGTTCATATTTTAGGTTCTCTTTTTCGTATTCGTTATATAAATACTTTAATATTTTATCTAATTTATTTTCTGGTTTCATTTGGTTTTTTCAAATGTTGCACAACTGGTTATATCTCAACAAATATATGTTTTTTTCATAACTTGCCACGGGATAATAAAACATTATCGTTGGTATTCTGCGCGTCTTGAATTTTTTGCAACGCAACATCTAACCGTCCCAGTTGCCTAGCTGCTTTTGATAGCAAGGCTATTAATTCCATATCGGTTAATAACCATTGTTTATTTATGGTCTCTGGTTGGAAACTTTTATAATAACCTTGATTTATATATTTTCTAGCTTTAAAGTCTTGCATTTTTTTTAACTGGTTATATCTCAACAAATATAACTAATAATGGTTATATCTTACGGGACAAGAAAACTTTTGTACTTAAGTGATCCACTACTATACTCTTTTCATCAATTTATATCTAAATTTGGTTTAATAATTCTGCTACTTTGTTTTTAACTATTGTAGCATTGGATTACCAGCAATATTCTTTTTTTTAAACTGAATTACATTCATGCTATAAAACCCAAACCGATTTCTGATTTTGCGGTAACAGGTGTAAATTTCTTTTTATAGTTACTTCCAAAAGTACTTTTTTTATTTACTTTACCTTATTTTCATTGAAAAAGAGTCCTTACTTTTACTAAAAAGATACCACACAATTTTAAAAAGTATCGTTACTTTTACTCAAAAGTTACCACGCAGTTTGTAAAAAGTATCGTTACTTTTCCTCAAGACTTAAGTAACTTTTAAAAACCCACTACTTTCATTTTTTTAAAGTGTATTTTAACTTGGAAATCATACGATTTTTCCGTGTGTTTTCTTTTGTTTAGCATAATTAAAAGTGATATTCTTCATTGCGTTGCACTGCATCCAGAAAAACAAATAGGATGTTATTAACACAACAAGAAATTAAAATGCATTTCTAACAACAGGAAGAATCTCTAAATGTAAATATGATTAGTAGCGGTTCTTCATTACGCTATTCTTCATTCAGAACGGCAAAAATTTCATTTATAATTTTGTAAAAATTTTTACGAAATAGTTGCACATAGAAAACATAGGATTATGTGACCCTATATTTCTGATGATAAAACAAAAAAAGCGCCAAAAGGCGCTTTAAAATTTTATACAATTGGATTCATCCATTTGAATTGAAACTTGGTATCTGGAATTTTAATACGTTCTGTAATTCGATACATTCTGTCTGGTAAATTCAACAAAAATTCTCTCGCTTTTTCCGCTTCATCCGTTAAACCTGTAATTTTATCAATCTCCCAAGCTTTGTTTAATTTTCTTAAAATATCAATATAATCAAAACCTGTGTACACACCAATTCGTTGTGCAACCGTAGAAAAATCATTAAACATATTTCCTTTTTCGCCGCCAGAATCACGTAAATGCATCGCTGGCATTACAATTTTATATTTCATCATATCACGAAAAGCAATCATCATCTCACTAGGATCAATTTTAAAAATTTGTCTCACAAATTCGGTGTACGCAATGTGATGACGCATTTCATCGCCTGCAATAATTTTAGACATTTTAGACAATGCTTTGTGTCCTTTTTTCTTGGCAATTTTAGCTACATTATTGTGAGAAATATACGTTGCTAATTCTTGAAAACTAGTATAAACAAAGTTTTTATAAGGATCTGTTGCTGTACCAATATCAAAACCATCTGCAATTAAATGTTGGGTAGAAATTTCTACTTCACGCATATTTACACGGCCAGATAAATACAAATATTTATTTAACGTATCACCGTGACGGTTTTCTTCTGATGTCCAAGCTCTAATCCATTTTGCCCAACCATTATCTGGTTGTTGTGAAATTCCATCGACATCTAATAGCCAGGATTCATAAGTTGGTAAAGCTTCTTCTGTTATGGTATCACCAACCAAAACTACCCAAAAATCATCATGTAAATCTTTAGAAAGTTCTTGAATTTCTTTTACCTCATCTATAAAAGTATCCTTTTGAGAATTCGGTAAAAAATCTGTTGGTTGCCAAATTTCTTCTGGAGTAATCAAAAATTCAGTTACAAAATAATCGATATTCTTCTCTAGAGTTTGCATTACTTCTTTGCGGACGTTTTTTATGCTCATCTTTATATTTTTATGTGGTTCTTAATCGTTTCTTCTACAGTTGCTATTAACTGCTCAAAAGGAACAGAATTTACTTGTATTGGTTTGTGTGCGCTAATTGTAATTGGACTTCCTAAACCTAATGGGAATTTACCATATTTGTACACTTTCCAAGAGTTGTTTACAGTTAAAGGTACAATAAATGCGCCAGAGTTGAATTTTGTAATTGTTTTTAATCCGTTTATGGAAAAAACTTTGGGTTTGCCTGTTTTACTTCTTGTTCCTTCAGGAAAAATAGCGGCAGACCATTTGTTTTTATTAATTCTTTTTGAAAAAGTAATTATTTCTGATATGGCTTGACGTGCGTCTTTTCTGTCAATTAAAGCTGCGCCACCATTATTCAGATTAAATGAAATACTTGGAATCCCTTTTCCCAATTCTATTTTTGACACAAATTTTGGATGGTGTTTCCTAAAAAACCAACTGATTGGAGAAATTTCAAACATACTTTGATGGTTAGAAACAAAAATGATAGTTTCATTTTCAGGAATAGCATATTCTTGTTTCAAAAATACAGGTACACCAAGAATAAGAAGTGATTTTGTTAGCAACCAATTCATGTAATCTACCACAAATTTATGTCCTCTATATCCAAAAAGTTTTAATCCCAACCATTGAATTGGATGAAAAATAAGTAAAATTAAAAAAAACACCAATGCGAAGATTGGTGACAATAGATAACTTAAAATTTTCATTAAAATGTTTTAATTTCGATTTATCCCAACCAAGCAGCCCAAGGAATTTTAGATAAAATTAGTACCAATCCAATTCCGTAGAAAATTGCAAATGTTTTAAATTTTCCTTTACTAGTAGTTCTCTTTTTATGAATAGACCAACCAATTGTAATAAATACAACTGCTAAAATCATCATTATTGGATGTTCTACCGCTAATAGTCTTGTTGCTTTATCTCCCATAACAGTTGCTGCATCTGCTTTTAACGCTTTATACCAAGGAGACATAAAGTACCAAGCCAAGCCAATTAATAATTGTATGTGAGTTACTATTAAAGTAAATAAACCAATTCTTAAATCTTTGTCTGTAAATTCTTTTTTCTTGGTTAAACCAGAAATTGCATTAAACACTGCAAATATTAACAATGCTAAAACAAGGTATGCCCAGTACGAATGAATGTCTTTCATCATGATTCTAAAATTTTATAACACAAAAATACTATTTTTTAAACGAAAAAACCACCTTGAAAAAGGTGGTTTTAAAAAGTTTAGGTTGTAATGATTATTGTAATACGTAATCTGCACCTACTTTAATAACATTTGTTGTTATAGTAGTGTCTGTTCCATTATATACTGCATAAGTAACAGAGAATTTCTGACCTTCTGCTGCATTTGGAAAATTAGCTTTAAGAACGGTATTAATTTTAGTTACTCTAACTTCAATAGTCTCTTCTGCTTTACCAGCTCTAACATCAAAATTATTATAAAAACCATTTCCTACTAATTCAAAATCAGCAGCTACAAATGTATATTTGATAGTGTTGTCTGGAACCCATTTTGTACCATCATGACCAAACTTTAAAGTATCTGTAAGAATATTGTTATAGATGCTCCAATTTGCTCCGTCATAAATAACATAAGTTAAAAAGCTATATACTGTTCTGTCATCTGTTCTTCCATCATTATCGATATCTTGAGTATCTGTTACATACAATTTGTACATAATACCTTCTATATCTTTTGCTTTTTTATTTTCGAATTGAAACTTTGTTTTTGCATAAAGAGGAATTTTTGCTAATGCTTCTGCTTCCGAATTAAATTGAGCTCTACTTTGTCCCATTGCTGTATATTCTGCAGCAGTAATTCCTGTAGCCATTTCCCAATTCCCATCAACAATAATAAAACCATTTTCTAAAGTAACAGCTGTAGCACCATTATACTGCTTGTAGGTTAAATTTACCAACATTCTATTAGCGGCATTTGGGTATTTTGTATCTAAAAATGCAGTTACTTCTCCTGTATTACTAAAATTACCAAAATTATGACCTGCTGTTGCATAATCTGCTGATGTAACTTCATAAACAACTAAACTTTTTTCAGTTCTTTTAGGAGAATAATATTTATATTCAATAGCAGCAGAAGATGCTTTTTCTATTTCACCTTCTGCCTTATATGTAACTCCTAGTGCAGGATACTTCTTTGCTAAATAACCAGGTAACAATTCTTTTGCTTCTGCACTACTACCAAAATTAGCAAAACTTAAACCAAGACCTCCTTTTTTAACATCATCTTTGTAATCTTTTTCTGTTAAAGTGTAAACAATATCGTCTATAAGATTATTTTTTTCTGTTAAAGCATCTACTTCTTCATTTACATCCTCTAAAGGATTACAAGAGGTAAATACTAACGTAATGATTGCGAATAAATAAATTATTTTTTTCATGTTATTTTTTTTTAAAAATTAATTTTTGCTCCAACACTAAATGTTCTACCAGAACCATAATAAACAAGTGCTGTTGTAGATGTATGTGTAGCTCCATCTCTAGCATCAGAAATATATTCTGTATCAAAAATATTATTTACTCTACCAATAATAGAAGCATCAAATTCTCCAAACTTAAATTTGTGTCTTAAGGCAGCATCAAATATATTATAACTAGGTACTTTCCATGAATCTACAGGGTTTGGATTGCTTTGAGAGTTTGGATTAAAATCTGCAAACAAGTTTCCAAAATAGTTGTAATCTAATGTAAATACGGTATCATCTGTAAGGTCATAGTTTAAACCTAGAGCATAAGTAGTTTGTGCAGCATCACCAACTTTTAAACCTTTAATATAAATATCTACTGTTTCTACTAAAGTGTTTGTTTCATCAAAGATTTGTACACCTTCTACGTTACTATCCCATATCCAGTCTCCTAAAGAAGCCATACCTGTTATAGTTAATTTATCTGAAGCTCTAAAGTTAAAGTCTACTTCTAAACCTTGGTGTAAAGCATTAACACCTAAGATATTTGCATAAGCAGTTTCACCACTTTGTAATTGAAATCTTGCAACTTCTGTTTTATCTTTCCAGCTTGTTCTATATAAGTTTACGTTAGCAGAAAACTTAGCACTTCTAAATGTATAACCTAATTCGTAACTTGTAATTTTTTGATTTTCTGCATTTTCGTTTACATCTTTGTTGTTACGGTTTGCAAAAACAGAGTTAAAAAATGGCGCTTTTTCAAAGTAACCTAAGTTAGCAAAGACTCCATGACTTTCGTTTAAGTTGTAGTTTACACCACCTTTAGCACCATAACCAAGAAAGTTATACGTATCTGAAGTTTGTAACGGATCGCTATCTAAATATTTAAAACGGTCTACTCTTTGGTAAGAAGTATTAGAAAGAGAGAAAGAAGCAAATGCAGAAAGATCATTTTTTGAATATTCTACTTGCGTGAAACCACCTAACCAGCCAACTTCTCCATCGTTGTCATAAAATATTTTGTCTCCTACTTGAGTTCGATTATTTGGATTGTTAACATCAGTATTATCTAAATAATATTGACCACCTAATAAATCTGTTACTTCTGTAAAGTGAATACCTGTATAACCTCTGTAATCAAACCCAGCTAAGAAATCGATATTGTCTGTTAACTCTGTTTTTAAAGTAGAAATAACGCCATACCAAATATGGTTATTTCTAGACGCTCTTAAAATACTTTCAGCACCATTTGTACCACTAGCAATGTTTTCATCAACTATTTTATCAAAATTAATTGTTCCTAAGGGACCAATTCTGTAATTCTGATTGCTATAGCCAAACTTGTTAGTACCACCAGTACCACCACCACCACCTGAACCAACAGAGAAGTATGCAGCTGTAGTGATAAATGTTTTTTCACTTAAATTCCAATAGTGATTTAAAGAAATTTGTGGTTTGTTATAGAAGTTGTCTTCTGCACTTAAAAACTGACCTTGTTTATAACCCCAATCCGAGTTATATTTTCTGCCGCTTTCACTATCTCTATAAGTAGAAATTAAGTGGCTGTTTTGTCTTTGACCATGTGTTTGTTTAGAACCAAAAGCTGTAAAAGATAATTTGTGATTTTTATTAATTTCTTTAGATATATTTAAGAAGTAATTAAAACCAGAAAAAGGAGTACCGTCTACATACCCTTCACCATCTGTTTTTGCAGCAGAAACTGTTACGGCTACTCCATTGTCAAATAATCCTGTAGAGTAAGTAAATCCATATTTATTATAGCCATCATTGCCAACTGTGTAAGAAATATTTCCACCTTCTTCAACGTCTGTAGTTTTAGTGATAATATTAATTGTACCACCAACAGACGGCACAGCAACTTTAGACGCTCCTAAGCCTCTTTGGACTTGCATTGCACTTGTTACGTCACCTAAACCAGCCCAGTTAGACCAGTAAACATTTCCGTTTTCCATATCATTAACAGGTACACCGTTAATCATAACAGCAACATTTTCTGAATTAAATCCACGTAAGTTAATTCTACCATCTCCATAACCACCTCCAGATTTAGTTGCATAAACTCCAGGAGTAGATTTTAAAATTTCTGGAAATTCTTGTGTTCCTAATTTTAATTCAATCTCAGCAGCTTTTATTGTTGAAACCGCTACTGGCGTTTTTCTATCGATAGCGAAAGAAGTTGATACTAAAATAATTTCATCTAAAACATCACCATCTTCGGTTAATGAAATAGTTCCTAAATTCAATTTAGTTGCTGTAAAAGCTACTTCTTTGGATTTAAAACCGATGTAAGTAATCACTAAAACACCAGATTTTGTCTTTGAGTCAACAATAAATTTCCCATCAAAATCGGTTGATGCTCCAACGGTTGTTCCTTTAACCATTACTGTGGCTCCAGGAAGAGGCTCATTTGTATTGTCTACAACTGTACCTGTAATTTTAGTTTGTCCTAAAACTGTAGCCGAAATTAAAAGCAATGCTACAAATAGTAAGTTTTTAAATTTTTTCATTTTTAAATTTTTAAATTTAGTTTATTAAATGTCTTGCAAAATTGTGATTTTTGAACATTTCTAATGTTAACTTAACGTTAAGAATTAAGGAAATATTAACACATAGTGTAATAGTTATATTTGTGTTTAATATGCTAACAATTAACAAAGTAAAGCCTAAAACTCTGCTTAATAAAACATTAAATTAATATAAAGAAATTAATTTTAACAAAATTTAAAAAGTAATTAATCCTTTTTCAATAATTTATTAGCTAATTCCTTTCCTAACTCGACTCCAAATTGATCGTAACTGAAAATATTCCAAATAATTCCTTGTACATAAATTTTATGTTCATACATCGCAATTAATTTTCCTAATGATTTTGGAGAGAGCTTGTCGAACATTATAGAATTGCTTGGTCTGTTTCCTTCAAAAACTTTGTATGGTAAAAGTTTAGAAATTTTATCTTTATTACCAGAAAATTTTAATTCTAAATGAACTTCTTCTTTTGTTTTACCAAACGCCAAAGCCTCTATTTGTCCGTTAAAATTTGCCATTAATTTCTTATGATGATCTGTTAAGCCATATAAGGATTCTTTGTAACCAATAAAATCTGCTGGAATTAATTTTGTGCCTTGATGCACCAATTGCATAAAAGCATGCTGCATGTTTGTGCCTGTACTTCCCCAAACAATTGTTCCGGTTTCATAGTCAATTTCGTCACCATTTCTATCGATGCTTTTACCATTACTTTCCATAATTGCCTGTTGCAAATAAGAGGGTAATTTCGATAAATATTGTGAATACGGCAATACAACTTCTGTTTCTGCCTTGTAAAAATTATTATACCAAATACTTAATAATGCTAAAACAACAGGAATATTTTTATCAAATTCTTCAGTTGCAAAATGAGTATCCATTGCTGATGCACCATCTAAAAGCGCTTTAAAATTATCAAAACCTACGGATAATGAAATAGATAAACCTACAGCAGACCATAAAGAAAAACGTCCACCGACCCAATTCCACATTGGGAAAATATTGTCTTTGTCAATACCGAATGCTTCAACGGATTCTAAATTTGTAGATACAGCAACAAAGTGTTTCGCAATAGCTGTTTCTGATGCCGATTTTAAAAACCATTCTCTAATTGTGTTCGAGTTGGTTAATGTTTCTTGCGTGGTAAAGGTTTTAGAAACAATTACAAAAAGTGTAGTTTCTGGATTTAAAGTTTTTATAACTTCTGAAACGTGATCACCATCTACATTCGAAACAAAATGTGTGTTTATTCTTTTTTTGTAGAATTTTAATGCCTCTACAACCATATCTGGACCTAAATCAGATCCTCCAATACCAATATTTACAACATCTGTTATTTCTTTTCCAGAATACCCTTTCCATTTTCCAGAAATCACTTTTTCTGTAAACTCTTTTATTTTATCTAAAGCAGCTTTTATTTCTGGTCTAATGTCTTGTCCGTCAATAACTAATTCATCAGTAGAATTACTTCTTAATGCGGTATGTAAAACAGCTCTTCCCTCTGTTTCGTTGATAACTTCTCCAGTAAATTGTTTATTGATCGCATCTTTTAAATCGATTTCTTTTGCCAAGTCTACCAACAGATCAATTGTTTCTTGAGTGATTCTGTTTTTAGAAAAATCGATATTCAAATCATTAAAATGGATAGAAAAATTTTCTTTTCTATTTTCATCCGCAGCAAATAATTCTTTAATCGTTCTATTTTTAGTTTCTTGAAAGTGTTTCGCTAATTTTTCCCAAGCTATAGTTTTAGTTGGGTTGCTGTTTTTTAATGCCATTTATTGGTTGTTTAGGTTTAATTTTTTGCGATAAAAGTAGCCGGATTCATCACTAATTTCTTTCGGATTTTATTATCTAACTGCAGTTTAAGCGGTGCAATAAATGAAAAATATTCTTTTCTTAAACCTTGCTTTAAAGGTTCTGCTCCAGGTAAATTCAATTTCGGATCTAAAGGATCTACTTGTTTGTTGTTTTTCCAAAAACGATAGCATACATGATTCCCAGAACTACTGCCTGTAGAACCTACGTAACCAATAACGTCTCCTTGCTTTACAAAATCGCCGACTTTAGATTTTCTTCTACTCATGTGCAAATACTGCGTTGTAAATGTGCCATTATGTTTCACTTTTACATAGTTCCCGTTTCCACCTCTTTTTTCGGAAGCGATTACGGTTCCATTTGCTGTTGCCATAATAGGAGTTCCATTTGCTGCTGCGAAATCGGTTCCTTTATGGGGTTTTATTTTGTACCCGTAATGTGCGATTCTCCTTTTTAAATTATATCTAGATGATATTCTGTATTGAAATTTTATAGGCGATTTTAAAAACTGACTTCTTAACATGTCTCCTTTTTCATCATAATATTCATGAATTCCTTTTATAGAATCTGATAAAAATCGATACGCATAAAATTCTTGATTTCTATGTGTAAAAACAGCAGCTTTTACTTTTCCGTAACCGGCAAAAGTGGTGTCATTAATATATTTTTCTTCGTAGACAAATTTGAATTTATCACCTTCTTGAAGTTTGTAAAAATCTAAGGTCCAAGCATAAATATCTGAAATTGCAAAAATTAAGTTTGGTCTTAACTTTAAACTATCCATAGCATTAGATAGGTTAGAGTAAATTTTACCTTCAACTATTTTTTCAACCGTTTTTATTGGTTGTATGTACGTATAAGCTTCTATTTTATCTTGAAAATTAACAACAGTCGCTCTAATTTTATCATTCTTATAAATAAAAACTTTTGCTGCTTCTGTAGAATCTTTAGAAGCTAAAATAGTGTAAGGAATACCTGCTTTGACTCTTCTAACATCAAAAACGTCTTTTATAGAGGTTGCAATTTTATTTATTTCTGGATAATAAACATGATGCCTATCCAAAATCTGACCAAAACTTTCTCCACTTTTAATTGTGTCATTAATTATCACATAATCACTAAATGTAAAACCATATTGTTCTATAATTTCTGGTTCTTCAATTGGTAAAACAACTAATTTTTTTTGTTTCTCATTACAAGAGAAAACTAAAATTGTTAAAAGTAAAAGGAGTAGTAACTTTTTCAACGAAATAAATTTTTAATCAGAATAACAAAAATACAATTTTTAATCAAATATTATTTTAAAAGAATTCGCTAAACCTTTATAAGCTTCTAATTCTGCCCGTAAAGAACCCACAGCTAAATCTGCTTTCATTTTAATTGGTATCTTATTATCATCATTTGTAATCCAAATAGTTACACTTTCTTCTGCTTTAAAAACCCTACCAGATTGAACTAAAGGTCTAAATAAAAGTGTTTTAACTTTTCCGAATTTTGTTTTTAATGTTTCTTCTCCCAGAAATTTTAGTTTAAAAGGATACACTTGAGAATCCATAAATATATCTATTTGAAACGCTTCATCTTTTTTTAAATCACTCAAATCTTTTGTTCGTAAATAATAGAAAGCAGACAACATATCTTGAACGTTCTTAAAGGGAATAATCGAATCTTTTTGCGCTATAAAATCTTGGACAAAAGCTGTATTATTCACATAGTTAAACGTAGTATTTCTGTTTTTCTTATAACCACCTTCATCAATATTTCTTTTAAATAAATAGGGTTTTACAGCATTTTTATCGAAGTAAGATTCATAAGTATCATCTACTTCAAAAAACCATTTTATTATTCCAGACGTCCAACCTTTGCCAGTTGTGTGATAAACCTGTTTGCCGTTTAAGGTTTTTTCTTCTACGGATAAAATTGCGCTTCCTGCAGTTAAAAACCCGCTATAGCTCATTTCATATTTTAGCCATTCACCACTTTTAAAAGCTGGCAGATTTTCTTGAGCAAAAATGCCAAGAGATAAAATAAATAGTATACTAAATAGTATTTGCTTCTTCATAGATTTCAAACTTATAAAAAGTAATGACAATTTCCGTTCCAAAATTAAAAAAAAGTGGTTTACAGTTGATTTGTAAACCACTTTTTAACGATTCTTTTAAATATAAGAAAATAGTTAATCTGATTATCAGGATTTTAAAATAGCAAAGTAAGTTAAAAAACGCAATAAAAGCAACATAAATTTCCTTATAATTTAAAATGTTCCCCAGTTTTTCAACTCTTCTTCACTCCATAAATACGGATAAAAAATTCTTCGTTGGTATTTTGGATGCATGTATTTTCTCCAGCTACTTCCACCAGTTGCCTCAAGATCTTTATCTTTTCCGCCTAAATATTTACCCGCAGCATTATAATGTGCCATTACCCATTTTACATTTACGGTATAATCATAATGACGCATTGCTTTAATTAAAATTTTATCTTGCTGCTCATCTTCTGGCAACTCTTTAAATTTTTTCGACAAATTAATTTCATTATAATCTTTCATAAAATCGATAAATTCTCCCAAATATTTTTTCTCGAAAAGATTTAGTAAAGTCGATTTTTGCCCTGTTGTATAATTTTTTCCTGCTGCTTGCCAATACAAATGATTGTACGCGTTTTTGAAAGACGAATTTCTATCAATATCATCTCTATATTTCGCATCAATTAAATTGATGAGTTCTGTAGATGCAAATTCAATTTTTCTATATTGTGCGGATTGAAAACCACTTGCGGGCGTTAAGGTAGTTCTGAATTTCAAATACTGCTCTTTTTCCATTCCATCTGCCATTACATCAAAAGAGCTGCACAACATATCAAAATATCTACTAATTCTTCCTAAATGCAACGTGAATTTTTCTACTGTTACTTCTGTAGTTTTCGCAACCTGCTCAATTTCCCACAGAATCATTTTAAAGAGCAATTCATTCACCTGATGATACATAATAAACACCATCTCATCTGGCTGATCTGTTCTTTGAGTTTGTAATCCCAAAAGTGAATCTGTCTGAATATAATCCCAATATGTAATTGGTTTACTCCACAACAAACCTTCCAACATTGCATCAACAGGTACGCCAAGTTTGTCGTACTTTTCTTCTATAGCTTTTAAAACTTCTTCTCTTTCCATTTTCTTGATTTGATAGTATAAAAAAAGAACAAAGATAAAATAGTTTCTCTTTGTTCTTTTTCTCCTGCAAGGCTTCAAAAACCTTGTGGGTGTTTAATATTTCTCCTTTAGATAATACCTAAACGATTTTTGAAACCTTTCACTCGCAATTTACTATAAAAATGATAATTGTGTGTTACGAAATCTACTCAATGTGGATTGTTTATTTATTATTGTGATTGTTTAACACAAAGAAATCTGCTTACCAATTGAGAGATTGCTTCGTGCCTCGCAATAATCTGTGTTAAAAACCTATTTTCTCTCTTATATTCTCTCTTTTTTTAAAAAAGAAGATAAGTCAGGAGCACATAGGTAATAGTCTTGATTCTTGATTCTTGATTCTAAAAATCTTGATTCTCTTTTAAAGCGTTCCTCTTTTCTCTTGTTCTCTTTCAATCGATTGAAACAATGCCTTAAAGTTTCCTGCACCAAACCCTTTTGCACCCATTCTTTGAATGATTTCAAAAAACAAGGTTGGTCTGTCTTCTATCGGTTTTGTAAAAATTTGCAACAAATAGCCTTCTTCATCAGCATCTATCATAATTCCGAGACCTTTTAACTTTTCGATATCTTCACCTAATTCGTGACTAAACTCTTGCAGTCTTCCAGGAACCGATTTGTAGTAATCATCTGGCGGAGTTGATAAAAATTCGATTCCGTTTTCTCTTAATTGCGTCACTGTTTTTATAATATCATCTGTTGCAACAGCAATATGTTGTACGCCCGCGCTTTCATAAAAATCTAAATATTCTTCAATTTGAGAACGTTTTTTTCCTTTTGCGGGTTCATTAATTGGAAATTTAATTCGCCCATTTCCATTAGACATTACTTTACTCATTAAAGCCGAATATTCTGTGTGAATTTGCTTGTCATCAAACGATAAAAAGTTAACAAATCCCATTACATCTTCATAGAATTTTACCCAAACATCCATTTGATTCCAGCCTACATTACCAACCATGTGATCTATGTATTTTAAACCAGAAGTTGGCGGATTGTAATCTGATTCCCATTTTTGAAAACCTGGTAAAAATGCACCTTTGTAGTTTTTACGCTCTACAAACATGTGTACAGTTTCGCCGTACGTATAAATTCCTGCTCTTACAACTTCACCAAATTCGTCTTTTTCAACCGTCGGTTCTAGGTATGATTTTGCGCCACGAGAAGTAGTTTCTTCATACGATTTTCTAGCATCTTCTACCCAAAGTGCAACAACTTTTACACCATCGCCATGTTTTACAATGTGATCATTTATTTCTGATTTACTGTTTAACGGAGTCGTTAAAACTAAGCGAATTTTATCTTGCTTTAACACATAACTTACAGAGTCTTTTGAGCCAGTTTCTAATCCGCGATATGCGTGTGATTGAAATCCGAATGCTGTTTTATAAAAATGCGCAGCTTGTTTTGCATTTCCTACATAAAATTCTACATAATCTGTACCTAACAATGGAAGGAAATCTTGTGCTCCTTCAAATATTTTTTCTAAACCGTAGTTTACTGATTCTATTTTTTTTGCCATCTTTTTGATGTTTTTAAACCTTTGAGGTTTGTTTATTAATTATTTTATTTATACAACCCAGAAAGGGTTTCAAACCCTTTCTGGGTTAATCTTTGTAATTATTAAAAATGCTTTAACCTTCTTTAATTTCTATTATTTCCCAAACAAGATTAGCCCTGATTGTAGCATTTGTTTGAGCTCTTTTTTATGCTGAACTAGTTTCAGTATCTTTTATAAATAATAAAATAACATATAAATATTTACAGATGCTGAAATAAATTCAGCATAAAAAAAGCGAGTGCGAAAAGCGGGAAATAGCTTCAAAATATTTTTATTTTAAAGAACTTTTATATCACACGATTTCCATCCGAGTGTCCCTTCCCTTCGGGAAGATTAAGATGGGTTTAACCAAGACTTATAATACTCTTCATCAGCAATTTTCATGGCTTCTTCTGTAACCTGCAAAGGCTTAAAAGTGTCTACCATTACTGCCAATTCTTCGGTCTTTGTGTGACCAATACTGCGTTCTGTTGCGCCAGGATGTGGACCATGTGGAATTCCAGATGGATGCAAGGAAATATGACCTTGATTGATGTCATTTCTACTCATAAAATCGCCATCTACATAATACAAAACTTCGTCTGAATCAATATTGCTGTGATTGTATGGCGCAGGAATTGAATTTGGATGATAATCATACAAACGAGGCACAAAACTGCAAATTACTAAACCACTAGTTTCAAATGTTTGATGCACTGGTGGCGGTTGATGAATTCTTCCAGTAATTGGTTCAAAATCGTGAATTGAAAAAGCATACGGATAATTATAACCGTCATAACCAATCACATCAAAAGGATGAGAAGCGTAGGTCATTTCTATAATTTCGCCTTGTTTTTTTACTTTGATTAAGAAATCGCCTAATTCATTATTTGTTTCTAATTCGTATGGTCTTCGTAAATCTCGTTCGCAAAAAGGAGAATGTTCTAATAATTGACCGAAATAGTTTCTGTAGCGTTTTGGCGTGTAAACTGGCGAATACGATTCGACTATAAAAAGCCGGTTATTTTCATCATCAAAATCTAATTTGTAAATAATTCCGCGCGGAATTACCAAATAATCGCCGTATTTAAAATCGAGATTTCCCAAATGCGTTCTTAATTTCCCTGTTCCTTTGTGGATGAAAATTACTTCGTCTGCATCTGTATTTTTATAAAAATAATCGGTTGTGGATTTTTTTGGCGCTGATAAAATAATATTGCAATCAGAATTTGTTAGAATAACTTTTCTGCTTTTTAAATAATCGTTTTCTGGCGGAACTTGAAATCCGCGAAAACGATACGACTGAATATTATTGGCTTTTGCAATTTTTGGTTTTACAGAATATTGCTTTCCGATTTTTTTGACCATTGTTGGTCTGTATTCGTGGTAGGAATTTGTGGACATTCCGTCAAAACCAATTGTACCAAACAATTGCTCGTAATACAAACTGCCGTCTTTTTTACGGAACTGCGTGTGTCTTTTGGGTGGAATTTCCCCTAATTTATGATAAAAAGGCATAAAATGTGTTTAATTGTTAAACTGTTAAATCGTTTCTTAAATAATTAAAAGTTGAAACGATATTGAATAAAGATCAGCTTACTTCAGAATAACAAAGATTTATTCAGGATTGCGTTTTATCAGAAATTTTAAGTATGTTAACAAATCTAAATACATCTTATTTGATTTAGTGTCTTCCACAAATATAAGAAAAGTTACCTAGAAAATTTTGTTAAGACTTTTCTAAGTTGGTAAAAAAGTTAAAATCAAAAAACCCGAAATTATTAAGTTTCGGGTTTTTGTACTAATTTTGATAGTGTTATTATTCTGTTGGCAAACGTTCATCAATCATTTTTAATGGCATATCTCCCATAAGATCGAATAAATCTAAAATACCTCTAAATTTATCCTCTTCTTCTGCTTGTTCTGTTACAAACCATTGTAAAAATATTTCTGTAGAAAAATCGCTTACAGCTCTAGATTTTTTAAAAACTTTATAAATAGACTCTGTTACTGTAATTTCTTGATCTAAAGATTTTTCGTAAACGTCTCTTAAACTTTCAAATTCGTTATTTACATTGTTTACGTTTGGTGATAATGATGCACCTCCATTGTCATTTACAAATTCGAAAATCTTCATTGCATGCTCTCTTTCTTCTTCTGCTTGTTTGTAGAAAAAAGTTTTACTGTTTAGCAATTCACGTTGGTCACACCAAGATGCCATTGCTAAATAAGAAGCAGAAGCATACATTTCTAAAGCTACTTGCTCGTTTAATAGATCCATCACATCTGGATGAATTGTCATTTGTCTTCTTATTGCTGTTTTCATAGTATTTGAATTTACACCAAAGATACGGTTAATAAAGGATGATTTTTTTAGTTAGTACGATTTAAAAGCAGTCTAAATAAAAATTAAAAAGAACAAAAAAAGTAAGAAATTTCTTCTTTTAATTCTAATAATTTTGGGATCTCTAAAAACACCAAATATTTTCTATCAGCAATAAATAACAACACAAAATTTTCATTCTGAATTATATTTTCAATATTTTCTGCGGATGTTAATCTGTTTAAATTGTTTCTTAATTGAAGAATTTGAGGAAATGTAAGCGTCATTTCTTTGTCATCTATCTGTAATTGATAGTTGCAAAAAGTAACTTTTTGAAGCTGAATATTAAATTTTATGTCTTGTAAAACACTCACGCTGCAAAGCTAATCATTATTTAGAATAAATAAAAATAATAATTATAAAATCTATTTGAAAGTGGTGAATTTTTGAGCTAAAGTATAAACCTCACAGGTTTTTAAAACCTATGAGGTTTGAGTATTTTTAATTACTCAATCTTTTTAATGACAGCTTTTGGAGCTTCTTTTCTTGTTCCGTCAAAACCATCAACACCACCAACTGTGGTATATTTCATAACGTATTTTTTATCTGGGAAAATTCGTTGAAATGCACTTTGACACATTAATGTCGCTTCGTGAAATCCACATAAAATTAGTTTTAACTTTCCTGGATACGTATTTACGTCGCCAATGGCATAAATTCCTGGAATATTTGTTTGATAATCTAATGCATTATTTACTTTAATCGCATTTTTTTCTATTTCTAATCCCCAATTTCCAATTGGTCCTAATTTTGGCGATAAACCAAAAAGCGGAATAAAATGATCTGTTTCTAAAATATAAGGTTCTGAACCGTTCACAGAAACGGAAACTCCGGTTACTTTATCAGTTCCAGAAATACCGACAACTTCTGAAGGTGTAATTAATTTTATTTTTCCAGCATCTTTTAATTCCTGAACTTTATCAACCGAATCTAAAGCACCACGAAACTCATTTCTTCTATGAATTAAGGTTACTTCTGCAGCAATATCTGTTAAATATATAGACCAATCTAAAGCAGAATCACCACCACCAGAAATTACTACTTTTTTATCTCTGTATAATTCTGGCTCACGAATCATGTATTCTACCCCTTTATCTTCAAAGTTTGCAATATTAGGAATTGGCGGTTTTCTTGGTTCAAAACTTCCTAATCCGCCAGCAATTGCAACTACTTTTGCGTGGTGTTTTGTGTCTTTATTTGTGGTTACAATGAATGTTCCATCTTCTAATTTATCAATTGTTTCTGCTCTTTCACCAAGTGTAAAACCAGGTTGAAATTGTTTTATCTGTTCCATTAACTTATCTGTTAAATCGCCAGCTAAAATTTCTGGATACGCAGGAATATCATAAATAGGTTTCTTTGGATAAATTTCTGAACATTGTCCGCCAATTTGTGGTAATGCATCTATTAAATGACAACGTAATTTTAACAATCCCGCTTCAAAAACGGTAAATAATCCTGTTGGTCCTGCACCAATAATTAATATATCTGTTGTAATCATTTTTTACTTATTTAGACCTAACAGATTTTTGAAACCTGTTAGGTCTTTTTTGAATTTGATGAGCGCGCTAGGGATTGAAGTGGCATCCTTTTTGTTTTTCACAAAAAGATATAACGAAAAGCCCGACCTTTTTAGGTAGCGCCCAAAAATATATATTTATTGATATTTAAAAGCTGACATTTATCAGATTAAGAAATATTAATTACTTTTTCTATTTGAGGCGCATACTTTTTTATAGTCGCTTCAACTCCGTTTTTTAAAGTCATTTGATTCACGGAACAACCGTTGCAAGCTCCTTCTAACTGAACTTTTACAATATTATTTTCAATGGATAAAAGTTTTATATTACCTCCATCGCTCATTAAAAAAGGACGAATTTCGTCTAAGGCTTTCTCAACGTTATTTAATGTTTCTTGTGTTGTCATAATAAAATCCCCTCTTAATCTCCCCGAGGGGGAGAAACTCAAAACGGGTATTTTGCGTTTTGTATGAATAAATATAATAATTTTTAAATCTTATCCGTAAATTATCCCTTCCTTTTAGGAAGGTTAGGATAGGATTTTATTTTTTAACAGCGCTACAACCACTCATTGTTGTAATTCTAACAACCTCTGTTGGCGGTAAATTTGAATTTCTTTTTAATATTTGAGCAACCATTTCTTTGGTGATTTCTGTAAATACTTTTTCTAAAACTGTTCCTTCTTGTAACGCTACTGGATGACCAACGTCGCCCGATTCTCTAATGCTTTGCACTAAAGGAACTTCACCTAAAAATTGAGTATCAATATCTTTTGCTAAATTTTTTGCGCCATCTTTACCAAAAATATAATATTTATTATTTGGCAATTCTTCTGGCGTAAAATAAGACATATTTTCAATAATTCCCAAAACAGGAACATTTATACTTTCTTGTTTAAACATTGCCACACCTTTTCTAGCATCTGCCAAAGCAATATTTTGCGGTGTACTAACTACAACAGCACCGTTAATTGGTAAAGCTTGTACTATTGATAAATGAATATCGCCAGTTCCAGGAGGTAAATCAATTAATAAAAAATCTAATTCTCCCCAATCTGCGTCAAAAATTAACTGATTTAATGCTTTTGATGCCATTGGTCCACGCCAAATTACTGCTTCATTTGGGTTTGTAAAAAAACCAATCGATAACAATTTTACGCCGTAATTTTCTACCGGTTTCATTTTAGATTTTCCACCAATATTTACAGAAAGTGGTCTTTCTTTTTCCACATCAAACATTAAATGTTGTGATGGCCCATAAATATCTGCATCTAAAACACCAACTTTAAATCCCATTTTTGATAATGAAATAGCTGTATTTGCAGTAATTGTAGATTTACCTACACCACCTTTTCCAGATGCAATTGCAATAATGTTTTTGATATTCGGAATTTCTTTACCTTTAATTTGATTCGGATTTCCCTTCGCAGCAGGTTTTTCTACCGTTACATTTATTTTTACATCAATAGCTTCAGAAACCTTACTTTTAATTGCCTTTATAATTTCTGCCTCTATTTTCTTTTTTGCTTGTAATGTTGGGTTGTTGATTGTTACATCAATAATTACTTCATTACCAAAAGTGACTAAATTGGTAATGTTTTCATTTTCTACCAAGTTTTTTCCTTCTCCAGGAGCAGAAATGGTTTCTAAAGCGTTGTATATATCTTGTTTATTAAAGCTCATTCTATTTATTTTTAGTTTCTGGTTGTTGGTTTTTTAAGTTCAACCGTTTCTAAAATTATTTTTAATTAATCTAGACCTCAAAGATAGGCTTTAGACAGCAGAAAATAAAGCAGATACATTGTGTTTATTTATCAATTGATAAGTGAAGTTTATAGAATAAAAAGACTAATTAACAAAATAAACCACTATAGACTCGAAGTCCATAGTTTTAAAATCTGACTAAAGTCAGCAGTCCGTGATTACTCGAATGAAAATCGAATAGGAAAAACCAACTTCAAATTCAATTTTCGTCAAAGAGGACTGAATAAATATTTTTAGAAGCTAAAGCGAGATTCACTAAAGTACATAGTTTTAACTTCATTTGAGACCAATAAATAAAATTTTATAGTAATAATTTCTATATCTTTGGTATGTTATTAATTGTAAATCTATTTTGCAAATAGCATTAAAAATGTTATTTTAACAATAAAAAAACTTCCAATGACAAAAGTTATAAAAGAATTATATTATTCTTTCAATACTGTTTTTGATAATTTTTTAGTTCTAATGATTCTTTAATAAGCCGAGAAAGGCAGCAAATATTATCTAACGATATAGATAAAAGAGCATATTTTAAAGCTTTAGAAGAATTAAAGAAAAAGAAAACTAATGAAACAAAAGAGATAACTTTATCGAATGGAAAAGAAATAACAATTGTTTATTAATTGATATGCCTGAATTAGCATTAAATACTATAATTTTAATTGTGCTAATTCTTTTCCCAGGGCTAATTGTCAGAAGATTTTACTTTATTGGCAATTTCAGCAAACAATTTTTTAAGGGTGAATGGAGTGAAAAAAACCTTATAAAGTCGCAATAAATTGTTTCTTTTTCGCTTACTTTTCATCAAAAAAAACTACCGTAACAAAGGTTATGCTACTTGTTTTTAATTTTAATTAATCAAAAAATAATTCAATTTATTTATACGTCATTATAAAATTAAATTGGTATAACTAATTGATTAACTTTATTAATCATAGTTTAAAGTTTTACGTCTTTGCGTTATTTTTTATTTCCCATAATGATATTGGCAAGAAGCAATTCGCAATTCATCATTTTCGAATTTATAAACTAGTCTGTGTTCAGACGTTATTCTTCTCGACCAATAACTTTGTAAATCTCCTTTTAACGCTTCAGGCTTTCCTATTCCTTCAAAAGGAGTTCTCATGCAAGTTTTGATGAGCTCATTAATTCGTTTTACTAGTTTCTTGTCCACTTTTTGCCAATACAAATATTCGTCCCAAGAAGAAGTAGACCAAATTAATTTCATTTATTCAATGATTTCTTTTTGAAACCCTTTGTCTGATTCCAATTCCTCAATAGATTTTAATAAAATATCTCTATTTTTTCCAGTCAATAAATAAGAAGTTTCTTTTAAAGAATTGTATTCATCTAAAGAGACCAAAACAAGATCTTTACTGTTTTTTCTTTTGATTACTATTTCGCTAACATCGTTCACCGCTTTGTTAAACCAGTGTTTTAAGTTTGTTCGAAATTCGGTGTAATTTACTATTTCCATAGTTCAAAGATAGTTAAAAGTACGTGATTAGGTACTTTTTTTGAAGGGCTTTGTTCTTTTGAAAATAGAATTAAGATCGCTGCGCTTTTAGAACATCGAATAAAGACTTAATTCTATGTAATTAATTAACTTTTTTACTGAAAGTCTTTTAAAATTTCAGATAACTTTTTCGGGTTTTCCTTGTTTCGCCAAAACAACAATAATTCTATTCTTGAATTTTCTTTATCCAAATCAAAAAATAAAGTGGTTTGTTTTGATATTACAAAAGAGTTAATTTTTTTTTTTTAGATACTTTACCTAGTAATACTTTCGTTCTTAAGTTGAAAATCACTTCATCAACTAGGTTTATAAAATTTTCAACCTCTCTATTTGTGTGATATATATTGATTCTTTCTAATTCATTAAAATAAGATTCCTTCGCTATTTCACCCCAAATAACTTTAAGCATAAAAATTATTTTGTACTGTTATATTTTTCTTTCGCTTCGCGCATTACTTCTTCATGAGTATAGAAGTTACCCTTTTTAATATCTTTTTTACTTTCTATTAAAAGATCTTGAATCTCTTTTGGTAATTCATCAAAAAAATCAACTTCATCCTTTGAGTAGTTTTCATATAAAGCATCAACCATTCGTAAAAATCGATCATCTACTTTAGTAATAGTTTCTTTCCATTTATTTCTTAATTCTACACTTCCCATATTCTTTTTGATTATCAATTTCTTACACAAATATAAGAAATTATAAAATTCAGATTTAAAACGCGCTACGAACTCTGCGAAAACTTTGCTTCTCTGCGGTTAAAAAGTTTCAAGTTTTTTGTTTCAAGTTTTAATTCGTGCTAAACTAAATAAAGAGTTTTTTGATCAATAATTCGTTTTCTCTACGAACTCTGCGAAAACTTTGCTTCTCTGCGGTTAAAAAGTTTCAAGTTTTTTGTTTCAAGTTTTAATTCGTGCTAAACTAAATAAAGAGTTTTTTGATCAATAATTCGTTTTCTCTACGAACTCTGCGAAAACTTTGCTTCTCTGCGGTTAAAAAGTTTCAAGTTTTTTGTTTCAAGTTTTAATTCGTGCTAAACTAAATAAAGAGTTTTTTGACCAATAATTCGTTTTCTCTGCGAACTCTGCGAAAACTTTGCTTCTCTGCGGTTAAAAAGTTTCAAGTTTTTTGTTTCAAGTTTTAATTCGTGCTAAACTAAATAAAGAGTTTTTTGATCAATAATTCGTTTTCCCTGCGAACTTTGCGAAAACTTTGCTTCTCTGCGGTTAAAAGCAATCAAACTTTTGAATTTTAAAGCTTCAACCCATAAACATTACAAGAAAATTCTTAATTTCGCAAACTGATTAGAAAAGACAGATAATGAGCGCGAAATTTACTGAATATAAAGGACTTGACTTACCAAAAGTAGCAGAAGAAGTACTACAAAATTGGAAAGAAAATAACATATTTGATAAAAGTGTCACTTCAAGAGAAGGCAAAAAACCTTTTATTTTTTTCGAAGGACCTCCTTCTGCTAATGGATTGCCTGGGGTTCACCATGTTTTAGCACGTGCGATTAAAGATATTTTTCCGCGTTATAAAACCATGAAAGGTTTTCAAGTAAAACGAAAAGCAGGTTGGGACACACATGGTTTACCAATAGAGTTAGGTGTTGAAAAAGAATTAGGAATTACCAAAGAAGACATCGGTAAGAAAATTTCTGTAGAAGATTACAACGCTGCGTGCAGAACAGCAGTAATGCGTTACACAGGAATTTGGAATGATTTAACCGAAAAAATGGGCTATTGGGTAGATATGGAAGATCCATATATTACGTATGAACCAAAATATATGGAATCTGTTTGGTGGTTGTTAAAACAGATTTACGACAAAGGTTTAATTTACAAAGGCTATACAATTCAGCCCTATTCACCAAAAGCAGGAACTGGTTTAAGTTCTCACGAATTAAATCAACCAGGAACGTATCAAGATGTAACTGATACAACTATTGTTGCGCAGTTCCATCTATCTCCCGAAGGGGGAAATTTGGAACGCTTTAATAATGCTTTTAACATAACAGTGGGAAGTCCCCCTTCGGGGGATTTAGGGGGAATTTATTTCATCGCCTGGACAACAACACCATGGACTTTACCAAGCAACACCGCTTTAACAGTTGGTTCAAAGATTGAATATGTTTTAGTTGATACTTTTAATCAGTATACTTTTGAGCCAATAAAAGTTGTTTTAGCAAAAAAATTGGTAGGAAAGCAATTTGATAAGAAATTTGTTGAAGTTGAAGATAATTTAGCTATAACAAATTATTCTTCTTCGGATAAAAAAATCCCGTACAAAATTATAGCAGCATGTTTAGGTAAAGATTTAGTAAACATAAAATACGAGCAATTGTTAGATTATGTGTTGCCAAATGATAATCCGCAGGATGCTTTTAGAATAATTTTAGGCGATTTTGTTACCACAGAAGACGGAACGGGAATTGTACACACTGCACCAACTTTTGGAGCAGATGATGCCTTGGTTTCTAAACAAGCCAATCCAGAAATTCCGCCAATGTTGGTGAAAGACGAGAACGATAATTTGGTTCCGTTGGTTGATTTACAAGGTCGTTTTAGAAAAGAAATAAAAGATGCTATTTATGGTTTTGCAGGAGAATATGTAAAATCTGAATATTTGAATGAAACTGATTTTGAAGTTGAATTGAAACATCAGCAAGAAAATTTAAAGGATGTTTTAAAAAATCAAAAGGAATATTTATCTGTTGATGAACGTTTGGGTTTGAAACTAAAGAATGAAAACAAAGCATTTAAAGTAGAAAAATACAAGCACAGTTACCCAAATTGTTGGAGAACAGACAAACCTATTTTATATTATCCGTTGGATTCTTGGTTTATAAAAGTAACCGAAGTCAAAGACAGAATGCACGAGTTGAACAAATCCATTAACTGGAAACCAGAATCAACTGGAACTGGACGTTTTGGAAATTGGTTGGCAAATGCAAACGACTGGAACTTATCACGCTCAAGATATTGGGGAATTCCTTTACCACTTTGGCGAACAGAAGATGGAAAAGAAGAAATTTGTATTGGTTCTGTTGAAGAGCTAAAAAATGAGATGGAAAAATCAGTAGCAGCGGGATTTATCCCGTTGGATATTTTTGAAGATTTCGAAGTCGGCAATATGTCCGAAGAAAATTATGCAAAAATCGATTTACATAAAAATATTGTTGATGAAATTATTTTAGTTTCTGCATCAGGAAAACCAATGAACCGTGAAAACGATTTAATTGATGTTTGGTTTGATTCGGGTTCCATGCCTTATGCACAATGGCATTATCCGTTTGAAATGCCCCCTCAATCCCCCAAAGGGGGAAGCACGGTTGGATATGAAACCGCAAGAAAATCTTCTTATTCTTTAATAAATTCATTAAAACAAGAGCGTTTAAAAAATCCTACAGAAGCAGAAAAAATACTTTGGAATGAATTAAAAACAAAACAATTAAGAGGTTTTAAATTTAGAAGAGAGCATATTATTGATGAATATATAGTTGATTTTGTTTGTTTAACACAGCTTTTAGTTATTGAAATTGATGGAGGTTATCATAATGAAAAAGATGTTATTGAAGCTGATAAATTTAGAACCGAATTTTTAAATGAATTGGGTTATAAAGTTCTTCGTTTTACAAATGAGGAAGTAATTGGAGATTTAGATGGCGTTTTAGAGAAAATAGCTCACGCATTGAGTTTTTCCCCTTCGGGGAAATTAAAAGGGGTTTTTCCTGCCGACTTTATTGCAGAAGGCGTAGATCAAACGCGGGGTTGGTTTTATACATTACATGCAATTGCAACAATGGTTTTCGATGATGTTGCGTATAAAAATGTAGTATCAAACGGATTAGTTTTAGACAGAAACGGACAAAAAATGTCCAAACGTCTAGGAAATGCAGTTGATCCTTTTACTACTTTAGCAACGTATGGTGCAGATGCTACACGTTGGTATATGATTGCAAACGCAAATCCTTGGGACAATTTAAAATTTGATTTAGAAGGAATTGAAGAAGTAAAACGCAAGTTTTTTGGAACATTATACAATACATATTCGTTCTTTACTTTATACACAAATATTGACGGATTTTCTTATGCAGAAGCAGACATTCCGTTGGAAGAAAAACCCGAATTAGACCGTTGGATTTTATCAGAATTGCATACGTTAATTCAAAAAGTAGATGCATTTTATGCGGATTATGAGCCTACGAAAGCTGCGAGAGAAATATCTGAATTTACACAAGAATATTTAAGTAATTGGTATGTTCGTTTAAGTAGAAGACGTTTTTGGAAAGGCGATTATCAAACCGATAAAATTTCTGCATATCAAACGTTATATACCTGCATGATTACGATTGCAAAATTAAGTGCGCCAATTGCTCCGTTTTTTATGGACAGATTGTATTTGGATTTGAATAAAGTAACCAATAAAGAGAATTTCGAAAGTATCCACTTGTCTGATTTTCCTGTTGCTGATGAAAAATTCATCGACAAATCGTTAGAAAGAAAGATGGAAAATGCTCAAAGAATATCATCTTTAGTATTATCTTTAAGAGCAAAGGAAAAGATAAAAGTACGTCAGCCATTACAAAAAATCATGATTCCTGTTGATAATCAACAACAAAAAGAAGAAATTCTTGCCGTTGCAAATCTGATAAAACATGAAGTAAACATCAAAGAAATCGAGTTGATGGAAGACGCATCAGATATTTTGGTAAAGCAAATTAAACCAAACTTTAAGGTTTTAGGCCCAAAATTTGGAAAAAATATGCGTCTAGTAGCTGCTGAAGTTCAGAAGTTTACGAAAGAAGATATCAACAGAATTGAAAAAAACGGGAGTATTTCCATAGAGATTAATGGAAAAAATACTACTTTGGATCTTTCGGATGTAGAGATAACATCTAAAGATATAGAAGGCTGGTTAGTAGCGAATGAGGGGAATTTAACGGTTGCTTTAGACGTAACTATTTCTGAAGATTTACGCAAAGAAGGCGTTGCGCGAGAACTAATTAACAGAATACAGAATGCCAGAAAAGATAGTGGTTTAGAGGTAATTGATAAGATAAAATTGACGGTTTTAAGAGATCAAGATTTTGAAGCATCAATTTTAGAAAATAAGGAGTATGTGATGACAGAAACCTTAACCCAAGAATTAATTTTTGTAGACGAATTAGAAAACGGGACAGAGATTGAGTTTGATACAATTAAAAGCAAATTATTAATAAGTAAAATGTAAGGTTATGGAGGATATGAAAACGAAATATTCTGATGCTGAATTGCAAGAATTTAAAGGGATAATTCTAAAAAAAATAGCAAGAGCAGAAGAAGATTTAGCATTATTAGAAAGTTCTTATAAGAACAATGCAAACAATGGTACAGATGACACTTCACCATCATTTAAGTCTTTTGACGACGGTAGTGATATTATGAATAAAGAAGCAAATGTGCAATTAGCAATTCGACAAGAAAAATTTATTCGCGATTTAAAAAATGCGTTAAGTCGTATAGAAAATAAAACATACGGTGTTTGTAGAGTTACTGGTAAACTCATTCAAAAAGAACGGTTAATGTTAGTACCTCATGCAACGTTGAGTATTGAGGCAAAAAGAGCTCAATAAAATATATTTAAATATTTCAAACCTCACAGCTTTTAAAAACCTGTGAGGTTTTTTTATTTGCATAAAAAAATAAATTTCTCTTTATGAGGTTTATATACACTTTCCTGTTCATTTCAAGTCTCACTTTTTCTCAAAAAAAAGCGAGTAAATCCTTTGTGTTTTTTGGAAATGAAATCGAAATAAATACAGATGGTTTAGATAACATTACTATAGAAAATACCGACTCTAACACTATAGAAATTTTTCTTTTGGATGTAAATTTAACCGCGCATGATATTCATACTATTGAAGAAAACGAAACGCTAAAATTAAGTTTCGAGAATAGTATTGTTATTAATGAAGGTGAAGTTTTTAGAAAATTCATTACCAAAAGATTAGAAAGAGCGAGTGTTTTAATTAAAATTCCCAAAGAAAAAAGGATTTCTATTTATGGTAAAACAGTAGGGATTACCTCTAAAAGTTATCAAGGAGATCTTAATTTATATATCGATAAAGGAAATATTTACCTAAATGATGTTCAAAAAAATACAGAAATAAAACTCTTTGCTGGGAATATTAAGGCTACTGTTTATCAACAGAATATAGCTATTATTTCTAATAAAGGCAACATTACTATTGATGAAAGAGAGTTCAAAAAAAAGTACAAAGAAGATACTAATACCCCCTATAATTTTGTGGTAAACTCCATAAATGCAAATGTTGTATTAACTACTCAAAAAATACAATAATATTCCTATTTTTGCAGTCAAAATAATTTAGAAAATGTCAAAAAAGAATTTAGCAATTCTTGTCGTTATAATTGCGTTGCTTTTAGATCAAATTATAAAAATCTATATCAAAACTAATTTTGAATTAGGTGAAGAAATATTTGTTTTTGAGTGGTTTAGAATCCATTTTACAGAAAACAATGGTATGGCAATGGGTTTTGAATTTGGCGGAAAACCTGGGAAACTTTTTCTAACTTTATTTAGAATAATTGCTATTGGCGGATTGATTTATTGGTTAGCAAATACGATAAAAAGACACGCTTCAAAAGTTGTGATTATTGCTATTGCGCTAATTTTATCTGGCGCAGCTGGTAATATTATTGACTCGGTTTTTTATGGTGCAATTTTCGATTCTTCACAGAATAATGTAGCTACTTTATTTTCAGAAAATCCTTATAGTAGTTTGCTGCACGGTAAAGTAGTAGACATGTTTTATTTTCCCTTTTTTGAAACAACGTGGCCCAATTGGATGCCTGTAATTGGTGGAAATAGCTTTCGTTTTTTTAACTATATTTTTAATCCTGCAGATGCTTTTATAAGCGTTGGTGTATTTTTGTTGTTTATCTTTAGCAAAGAGGCTTTCCCGAAAGAAGAGGAGTAGTTATTTCGCAGAGATTCGCAGAACTTAAAGAGAGTTTCGCTGAGGAAAAGTTTAAAAAAACAGGAATTTCAGGAATTACAACGATTATTAAAAATAATTGAATGAGGATTTTTGTTTATTTGTGAAAATTAGTGTCAAAATTAATTTTGTCTAAAACCTCTACACATGCGTTATACCAATTTAACCTTATAAAGTCGCAATAAATTGTTTCTTTTTCGGTTACTTTTCATCAAAAAAACTACGGTAACAAAGGTTATGCTACTTGTTTTTAATTTTAATTAATCAAAAAATAATTCAATTTATTTATACGTCATTATAAAATTAAATTGGTATTAATTATGCTTTACAGAATTAAGTGGAACGCCCGAGGGACTCCTTATAACCCTTTTTTAAATTGTTAAATCACTATAACTTCCCACCCACACCTTTAAACTTCTCTACAAATAAAACGATCTTTTCAAAAACACTTTGTTTTTTTGTTAAGTATTGCGGGTTTAATGGACTCATTTTAGGTAAAATGGAATTTAGTTCTGTACCGTTTTCACTTGCATACTCCCGTTTTAAAGAAGTTAAAATATAACGTTTTGCTGCTGCTTCATTTAAACGCTCTTCAGCAATTAATTCTAAAGCTTCTTTTTTCTGCTTTCCTTTTGCATACGCATAGAAATCATCTATAATAGTTGCTTTTTCTTTTATATCATCTAAATCTGTTTCATTGATAAAATCGACTACTAAACTTTCTTTGGCTCTATTACCAATACTTGCACGAATTACACGTCTTATTTCATCTATTAATTCTGATTTATCTTTAGTTTCCTTATTACTATCAAAAATTAACTCTAGAATATAATCCAAGTTAATCTCCTGCGATTTCAATAAATCGATTTCAAATACCACATCATCCCAATCAATATCTGACTCTTGCGCTTCATTACCTTCTTTCTGACGACGTAACCAATCTCTAATATCATTATAAGTAGAGCGATAATCTTGAACCGCACGTTCTGTAGGTAATTCTATGCCTTTCATTACTGCAATATCTTCATCTGCAATAAAGTGTTCTTCCTTAAAGGCTTCTACAGCTTCAGAATTGTTTACATCAATATCTTGAAATGCTTTTAGATGGGTAAATTCATCATAATTTTGCAATATATTTTCTACACGTAAATATTCTCCAAAGAGTTTTGAGAACTCTTTTTTATCCTTTTCTGTAACTATTTCATCAGGGTTAGGAAACTTTTCGTTCAACTCTTCTACTACTTCAATATAACCTCTGCGTGCTTTGCCTGTTGCTATATCTGTAAATCCATCCAAGTATTCTTTATAGCTTTTTTCTAAAACCACATCTCTTGTACTACTGTCACCAAAAAGAGTAATAGCCTCAATAGTGGCTTGTTCTAAATCTCTAAAGGTTATAATATTACCAAAGGTTTTTGTAGCATCATATATGCGGTTGGTGCGCGAAAAGGCTTGCATTAAACCATGATAGCGCAAATTCTTATCTACAAACATGGTATTTAATGTTGGCGCATCAAAACCTGTTAAGAACATACCCACCACAATAAGCAGATCCACTTCTTTGTTCTTAACACGCTTGGCAAGGTCTCTGTAATAATTCTGAAATTCTTTACTATCTACACCATAACTCGTTTTAAACATGGTGTTATAGTCATTGATAGCTGCCGCTAAAAACTCTTTGGCACTCACATCCATTGCGGTTGGCTCAAAAGTTTCTTCTGCTATTTCACCAATGGCACTTTGTTCTTCATTGGCAGCAAAAGAAAATATAGTGGCTATTTTTAATGGCTTTTCAAGTCCTTTTTGTAAGTTGTTTAATTCTTCATAATAACATTTTGCTGCATCTACACTACTCACAGCAAACATGGCATTAAAACCACTATTCTGCCCTTTAGTTCTATGTGTTTTATTTCTGTAATGCTTTAAAATATAGTGTGCTATTTCTTTAATTCTTGTAGGATGCAGCAACGCTTTTTTATTTTCTGCTGCACTTAATTTCTTTTCATCTACTTCTGTCTCAACTCCTTTAAATTGAGGGCGCACATCATTATAATCTACCTTAAACTTTAATACTTTTTCATCCCGAATGGCATCCGTAATCACGTAAGAATGTAATTCGCGACCAAATACACTAGCGGTAGTTTCTGCACCTAATGCGTTTTCTGGAAAAATAGGGGTTCCTGTAAAACCAAATTGGTAATATTTTTTAAATTTCTTTTGAAGGTTTTTTTGAGCTTCACCAAATTGCGAACGGTGGGCTTCATCAAAAATAAATAATACTTGCTTATTAAAAATAGGCAGATTACGCTCCGTTTTCATTAGGTGATTAAGCTTCTGAATGGTGGTTACAACAATTTTATTGTCGTCTTTATCTAAATTTCGTTTTAAACCTGCTGTACTGTCTGATCCATTTACGCTATCTGGCGAAAAACGCTGATACTCTTTCATGGTCTGATAATCTAAATCTTTACGGTCTACCACAAAAAATACTTTGTCTATAAAATCTAATTGTGTGGCTAACCGTGCTGCTTTAAAGCTCGTTAATGTTTTACCCGAACCTGTGGTGTGCCATATATAACCACCACTTTCTGTACTAGACCATCTTTTTGCTTGAAAAGAACTGGCTATTTTCCATAGTATTCTCTCTGTTGCCGCTATTTGGTATGGTCGCATAACAAGCAAGGTATTACTAACATCAAAAACCGAATAGTTTAGCAAGACATTCAATAAGGTGTGTTTTTGAAAAAAGGTGGCTGTAAAGTCTTTTAGGTCTTTAATAAGCGAATTGTCTGCCTTTGCCCAGTGCATCGTAAAATCGAAACTGTTTTTACTGCGCTCTACGGTATTTGCAAAATAGCGACTGTCTGTACCGTTAGAAATTACAAAAAGCTGTAGGTATTTGAATAAGGAATTTTCGGTATTAAAACTCTCTTTGGTGTAGCGATGTACTTGATTAAAAGCTTCGCGAATAGCAACACCTCGCTTTTTTAACTCTACTTGCACTAATGGTAAACCGTTTACCAAAATAGTAACATCATACCTATTGGCTTGTGTGCCTGTTAGTGCAAACTGAGATATTACCTGTACTTTATTACGTGCTATGTTCTTTTTATCTACTAAATAAATGTTTTGAATATGTCCATCATCAAACACAAAATCGTAAATATAATCAGTGTGTATTTTTCTTGTTTTATCTAAAAGGTTATCGCTGGGTTTGTCTAAATATTCGTTTAAAAAACGTTGCCATTCGCTATTAGTAAATTGCATGTTGTTAAGCGTTTGCAATTGCACGCGCACATTAGCCAACATCGCTTTTTGATTGGTAAGCTGCGCAAGATACTCATAACCTTGATTTTGTAAATCTTGAATGAGTTCCTTTTCTAAATCGGACTCGGTTTGATAGTTTGCAGGTATCTCGTTTAGTGCTGAAAACTTTTTAAACTGCTCTAAAACAATAAAGTTGTTAGATTCGGCTATGGTTTTGTAGGTTGAAGAATTCATAATTAAGAATTATTTTTGAAAAATTTATCTTTTCCCCATTTTTTGGGATTATTAATGATATAATCGGAGATATTCTGATATGCTCTATCGTCTCGGATGATATGCTCGTAATAATTGCGTTGCCAGATTTTGAAATTTAAGGATTTTATTTTTTCCGTCGGGGCGAATTGCAATTCGCCCCTTCGATCTGGGGCGAATTGCAATTCGCCCCGACTTATATAATCCTTTATTTTTTTTATCGTGGCGATTTTATATCCTCGAATGATAGCGCCGATGGTTTGGGAAGGGGATTTGAATTTATTATTCCCCGTCGGGGCCGTCGGGGCGGTCGGGGCCGTTGGGGCGAATTGCAATTCGCCCCGACGATTAAATTTTGATTCGCCCGTAATTTCTATAATGCCATGGATATGATTGGGCATGATAATATATTCATGAATATGAACGTTATCTCTTCTATTTTCTGTATTTGCCCATTCCGTTGCGGCTATTTTCCCATACGTGTTGAGGTGCAAATTATTATTTTCTATATGTCCGAATAGATCTGCTCGGTCTTGGCAACAAATAGTAATGAAATACAATCCAGCCTGCGAATAATCATATCCTTTTAAACGGATGGATTTACGATTATGTATGTTGGGATTATACGCCATTTTAAACCTTTATTTTGGAAACGTTAATAACATTTCTCTGTAGTATTCGTACTGTTTTTTACGTAACTCTATTTCTTTGGGTAAGCCTTCGCTGATGGAAGTGGTGAGTGTATCGAATTTATCGAGGATAGCAACGATGCGCTCTTGTTCTTTGTTAGAAGGTATTGGGATTGGAAAATCATTTAATTGTTTTAGATTCAAGTTTGGTTGTGCAGAACCTTTTGAATTCAATTCTATATATTTTGCCATATAATGTGATTTGATTAAATAAAATATATACTTCAAGTTTACATTCTCATTTAATCTAATTATTGCTAAAGCCTGATTCGTATTTGCAGGTAAAATTTCTTTTGGAACAACAACACATTTACCAATTGTTGCACCTGCAATTGTTATCAATATATCATTGTGTTTTAAAATTGACCTCTTTAATTCTCTATTATGTGTATCATAATCAATATAGGATAGTTTTTTAGAATTAATATATGAACCTTCGAATGCCTCTGTTTTGATAAAAGCTATACCATTTTCAGCATATTTCCTAGGTGTTGTGCCTTTTGTTATTAATGAAGTAACATCCCCCAAAGTCTTCCATTCCACTTGTTCGGGCGAATTGCAATTCGCCCCGACAGGAAAACTTAACAATTGTTCTCTATAATAACTATACTGCTTTTTACGTGCTGTAAGTTCTGTTGTAAGTTCTGTTGTAAGTTGGGTAAAAGTATCTAAAATACGAACTATTTCTTTTTTTATTTTTAGGGATGGGATAGGGATTTGGAGTTTTTTAAAACTTTTTTTAGAAATATTAAAACGGGTAACGCCATTTGCGGTTTTTGCTATTGCCTTTCGCATAAAATGACTTCTAAATAGATATTTTGAAAATTCAGGTAAAATCTCAATATCTGTATTAAATCTTAATCCAAAAGAAAAACTATTTAAATATACTTTAAAATCCGACTTATTAGTAATTGCAGAAGACATTCCTGCTTCAATAGCTATTTCTGATGATCCTGTAAAAAGAACATCCCCATATTTCACTTCGTATTGATTCTCACCTGAAGCAACCTTTACAGCATCAAGTTTATCAAAATCAACTTCAATGTTATAAAATATGTTCTTATATGGAACATACTTAGCATTTCCATCTGTAAAATCATTTTTACTTTTTCCTTTTAAACCTCCGTATATTTCAGCAACTTCCCCCAAAGCTTTCCATTCCACCTCAACACCTTCCAATAATTTACTTAACTCACTCATTCTTATCGTTTTTTTCAGGTGGTAGTTGTTTTTTTATAATACTATCAAAATCACTTTCAAACAAGTTATCTTGTACAATTCTATATTTTTCAAATTCGGTTTCTACGTGCGCTTTGGCTATTTCGGCAGTTATATTACCTGCGTTTTGCAGTATTTTTCTATCGGTAGCCTCAATAAATTTATTCAAGCGGGTTTCCCAGTCTTCCATAGTCATTGGTATTTCTCGCATTGCCATGTCTTCTGCAAGGTCTAAATATGCAGAAACTAAACGGGTTAATTGTTGCATTTCCTTATTGGTTAAATAATTTTTGGCAACTGGCACATCAAATTTTTGAATTTTACCTTTTGGGCTATCTTTCCATGTGGTTAACCCCATGTTTTCTTTCTGGTGGCTCGCTCTGTTCACAATAATTTGGGCTGCTGTATTGCCGTGTATTGCCCAATGCAACTTATTTTGTACGGTTGCAAAAAACCGTTGGGTAGCTGTTGCACTTATTTCGTAATCAATAGCTGTAGCATAAATATCTGTTATTTTTTGATAGAATTTTCGTTCACTTAACCTAATTTCTCTAATTCGCTGTAGTTGCTCTTCAAAGTATTTTTTTCCGAGAATAGTACCATCGTTTTTCAAACGTTCATCATCCATGGCAAAACCTTTAATGGTAAATTCTTGCACTATTTGTGTTGCCCATTTTCTAAATAGCACTGCTCTTTCAGAATTTACTTTGTAACCTACGGCAATAATAGCAGAAAGATTGTAATGCTGTGTGTTGTAGTTTTTGCCGTCTGTGGCAGTTATCCTGAAATTCCGGATAACTGAATCCTTATCCACTTCATTATCGGCAAAAATATGCTTCAAGTGTTCATTTACCGTGCGTACATTTACAGCATACAAAACGCCCATCATTTTTTGGGACAGCCAAATATTTTCGTCTGCATAAACAACGGCTACACCACTTTCGCCAGTGGAAGCAACAAATGTTAGGTACTCGGCAGCAGAAGACCTTAGTACACTGTTTTTATTTGTTTTTTTATTGTTCATTGCTTATAATTCAATTTCATTAACAATGGCATCAATATCGGCACGTAGTGTATCTATCTTTATTACTGTTTTTGCAACCTCCTTATTTAACACGGCAATATCAATTTTCTCCCGAGTATCTTTCGCTTCCACATAAGAGCTAACAGAAAGGTTATACTCGTTTTCTTCAATTTTGGTGTTGTCTATAGATTTGGCTACATGCACAACATCTTCTTTACTATCAAACATGTGCATAATTTGTTCAATATGTGTTTCATTAAGCACATTGTTATTGGTTTCTTTTTTAAAGAAATCGTCGCCGCTTACATCTATAAACTGTGTTTTGCTATCGGTTTTACTTTTAGAAAGCACCAGAATATTTACAGCAATAGAGGTTCCAAAAAACAAATTGGGTGCTAAAGAAATAACGCTTTCTACAAAGTTGTTGTCTATTAAATACTTTCTTATTTTCTGCTCTGCACCACCACGGTAAAAAATACCAGGGAAACAAACCAGTGCGGCTCTACCTTTACTAGATAAATAACTTAAAGCGTGCAATACAAAGGCAAAATCTGCTTTCGATTTTGGGGCAAGCACACCAGCAGGCGCAAAACGGTCGTCGTTAATAAGCGTTGGATCATCATCGCCAATCCATTTTACAGAATACGGCGGGTTAGATACAATGGCATCAAACGGTTTGTCGTCGCCTAATTCTGGGTTTATAAGGGTATTGCCCAAAACGATATGAAACTTATCGTAATTTACGTTGTGCAAAAACATATTCATACGCGCCAAGTTATAGGTGGTATGGTTTATTTCTTGCCCAAAGAAGCCTTCTTCTATAATATGATTGTCAAAATGTTTTTTGGCTTGTAATAATAAGGAACCAGAACCCACAGCAGGATCGTAAATTTTGTTTACTTTTTCTTGCTTGTGCATTGCCAATTGTGCAATTAGTTTAGACACACTTTGCGGCGTAAAAAACTCGCCACCAGACTTGCCTGCGTTGGCAGCATAATTAGAGATTAGAAACTCGTAAGCATCCCCAAATAGGTCTATTTCGCTGTCTTCAAAATTATCTAGTTTTAAGCCTTCTACACCTTTAAGCACAGACGCTAAAAGGCTGTTTTTATTTTCAACGGTGTTACCCAAGCGGTTACTGGTGGTATCAAAATCTGCGAATAAGCCTTTTATATCATCTTCTGACGGATAGCCATTCGCAGAATTTTCTATGGCAGAGAATATGGCAGCCAAATCTGTGTTTAAATTGGGGTTGGTATTCGCGCCTTTTGCCACGTTATTAAAAAGCTGACTTGGGTAAATAAAGTACCCTTTTGTTTTTATGGCATCAACTTTTATATCAGAGGTAATTACATCGTCTAATAGGTTTACGTAATTAATGCTATCATCGCCCCCTTCAATATAATTGGTAAAGTTTTCACTTATAAAGCGATAGAACAATGTGCCTAATACAAAATGTTTGAAATCCCATCCATCTACAGAGCCACGTACATCGTTGGCTATTTTCCATATTTGGCTATGTAATTCGGCTCTTTGGTTGTTGTTTGTCATGATATAATTTTATGATATTGTATTCCGAGGAATGGAACTTAACTATAGCTGTTAAAAATAGAATATTAATATGACTTACGGATAAGGTTTTCCGTATTTAGTATTTTAGAATTGCGAATAATCAGTAAAGAAAATTTTAAGACGCGTCATTTGGTTTTTTGCCGACATATAAGCGAACGCTAGAAAAACCAAAAGAGCTGTTTTTTGCCAACGCTAAAAAAAACCGGACGGAAAGTACGGAGTAAGTGATTGCTAAACTGTTAAAATAGTATTCAATTTTAGAAAACATCAATATAATACAATATTAAAATTTTTAGAAGGTAAAAGCGTAGTATATTAGAGCATATAACTATTCTTGAGACTAATAAAAAAAAACCAATGAACAAAATCATCATGATAGCAGCAGCAGCAGAAAACAACGCCTTGGGAAAAGACAACGCCACACTTTGGGATTTACCCGACGATTTTAAGCGATTTAATAAACTGACTACGGGCCATAAAACTATTATGGGACGAAAAACTTTTAAGAGCATGCCCACGCTTTTACCTAACCGTGTACATATTATAATTACAAGGGATAAGAATTACAAAGTCGCTTTTGATGATTGTATTGTTGTACATTCATTGAAAGATGCAATTGCGCTAGTAGCGAACGATGCCTTGGCATTTATTATTGGCGGAGGGGAAATATATAAACAAGGCGAGAAATTTTCTAACGGGATTGAACTTACGCGTGTACATACCAATTTTGAAAATGCCGATACCTTTTTTCCAGATATCGACCCTACTATTTGGAAACTTGTTTCAGAAGAATACCACGCAGCGGATGATAGGCATGCCGCTGCCTTTACGTATTTAACTTATACACGGAGGGAATCACTTTTGGTTTAAATACTGATCCGTTTCTTTTGGTTTTTATCTCGAATCTACCAATAATACCAATTTAATTTTATAATGACGTATAAATAAATTGAATTATTTTTTGATTACTTAAAATTCTGGATGACCGTATGTAGTTCTACTCGTATTTTTGTCATTTAGCGTGTAGAGAAACGAAATGAATAATCTCTGTTCGTTATATTGGGGTAGGTATTCTTCCTCTCGTAAGAATGGCAATTGATTTATGGTAGTGACTATTTTGCTGTCATTCTGAATGCAGTGCAACGGAATGAAGAATCTCACTTTTAATTGTACTGGAGATTCTTCCTATCGTCAGAATGACAATTGAGGTTTGCTGTTGTGGTAGTGACAATTGGGTTGTGCTGTCGGTAGCATGACAATACTAAACCAAAAAAAGCCACCAAAATTAATTTTGATGGCTTTTTTTAAATATTACTTTTGTTGTTTTACTCTTTTAAAATTCGTTTGGTAACTTCTTTGTTATCCACTTTAATTTTAACCAAATAAACACCTGCTTTTAAACTTGATATATCTAGTTTTTCGTTAGTATTATAAGCAGCTACAGTAAGTATTAACTTACCAATTACATCATAAACTTGAACTTTTGCTTTAGTACTATTCTTTAAATCTATTTTTATAAAATTAGTAGACGGATTTGGATATAAACCTATCTCACTTAAAAGTAAATCGTTATCATTTATTCCTAAAACTGCAATTGTTAAGGTTTGAATAACAGCCGTTGCTGCTTCATAATTAGTCGAGCCTTATTTATTGTTCAATCATTTGACATTCAATTTATTACTGTATAAATAGTTGTAAAATTCCTTTCAAAAAAGACAAGGATTTTGTATCTTGGGGTATAAAACCTTGTCAAATGCGCG